>Ga0256405_10002352_pt1 | contig 44041 bp, 32 predicted proteins | sample RumenRJG_02DNA_FD_189096 | JGI IMG/M metagenome (GOLD analysis project Ga0256405, IMG submission 189096) | Bovine rumen microbial communities from Lethbridge, Alberta, Canada - RJG_02 | ecosystem: Host-associated > Mammals > Digestive system > Stomach > Rumen | place: Canada: Alberta... | reverse complement strand
TACGCTTGTTTTGATTTGCAACACTAAGATAAGTGAAAAATCTGACATGGCAAAATCCTGAGCAACTTTTTGTTGCTCAGGAACTTATAAATAAAGTTAAATCAAAGTGTTGCGGAATTAAGGTTTAATAAGTTCGCTCGCCGAAAATCGTTGTGCCGATGCGGACGAAAGTCGCGCCTGTTTCAATGGCAATCGGATAGTCGTGGCTCATGCCCCACGAGCGTTCCTTAAAGGAATCTTCATCGGCGAAAAAGTTGGTTTTGAACTCGTCGAAAAGTTGTTGCGCCGTCGCCATTTCGCGGCGAATTTGCGCGGTGTCGTCGGTGTAGGTCGCCATCATCATCAAGCCGCAGATGCGCACATGCTGAAGTTCGCGCCACACGCCACTGGCGAGCAATTCGCGGCAGTCGTCGGGCGAAAAACCGTATTTCGTGGCTTCCTCGGCGATGTGAAGTTCGAGTAAAACGTCGATGACACGGTCGTGCTTCGCGGCCTGTCGGTCGATTTCCTGCAACAATTTCAGCGAATCCACCGCGTGAATCATTGTCACGTAGGGCGCGAGATATTTCACCTTGTTCGTCTGCAAATGGCCGATGAAATGCCACTGCACATCGCTCGGCATTTCCGTGACCTTCCGCTGCAATTCCTGCACGTGGCTCTCGCCGAAAATCCGCTGTCCGGCGTCGTAAGCCTCGCGCAGTTCCTCGACGGGATGAAACTTACTCACCGCCACGAGCCGCACGCCGTCAGGCAGCGTCGCCAGCACCTTTTTTAGATTCGCTGCAATATTCTCCATCTTCCTCGTTCCTCCTTCCTCGTTACTCGTTTCTCGCTCCTCCTTACTCCTCAACTCCTCTCAAAAACATCCATAATCTTCGTCTCCGTGATGTTCGCGATGACATAGTCAATCAGCGTCGAACCCATCACTTCCTCGATGTTTTTCACGGCCCCATTGAACGTCGAAGCCTGTACGAGATAAGTCACCGTCGAGCGTTTTTCCTTCTCGGTTTTCTCGTCGAAAGTGATAAACGACAGTTTCGCCTTATACCAGCGGTCGTCGTTGGTGTTTTCACTGAAAAAAATCTCGCGATAGGTCGCCGGATTGATGTTTTTCACCTCGAAACTGCCGCTCACAAAAGCCGACATTTCCTCTGTAATCATCGTTTCAGCATCGCCAAACGACGCAGCCTCAACCACGTAAAGTTCGGGCACGGCCTTCGTCATTCCGTTTTCCATCTGGCGCTCGTAGCGCACGGTACATTCAAACCAATTTCCGTTTGCAGTTTTGTTTCTCATCTTGTCTTGAAAATCAATATTGTTACAAAATTTGAGCGCAAAGTTACGAAAAAAATGAAAAAAAATCATTTTTGTGCAACTTTTCTACCTCTTTTTCCGTCTAAACGATAATGAATCACTAAAAATCAAGAATGATGAAGCAAAAAACAATGACTTTGATGGCGCTGGCGGCTCTTGTCGTGCTGGTCAGCAGTTGCAACTGGAAAGTTGAAAAACATTTCAAAAGTTCAAACGGCCCGAAAGTGACGAAAAACATCGAAAACGTCGCCCCATTCGAGCGAATCCGAATCGAAGCGCCCTGCAATGTCTATTTCACGCAAGGCGACTCGACGAAAGTAAAAGTAGTGGCTTCCGACGCGGAAGTGATGGAAAAATTCAAGGTAACGGTTGACGACGGATGCCTTGACATTCGAATGAAAGGAAAAGGATGGTCGAACTGGAAGAAAAAGAGGTCGGCCACCATCTACGTCACCTCGCCCGACCTCATCGAAGTCGATATGCACGGCGCAGGTAACTTTGAGGTCGAAGGCCAACTCGACACAGACACGCTGCGGCTGCGGCTGAAAGGCGCTGGCAACATGGACTTCCCCAACATCATCTGCGACCGCATCGAAACCCATCTTCAAGGTGTCGGCAACATGGATTTCCACCAACTGCAAACCCAACAGGCCGAAATTAGCCTGCGGGGTGTCGGCAACATCGATGGCCATTTCGTCAAGAGCGGTTCGGTGAGATGTGCGCTGCAAGGTGTGGGCGACATCGACCTCTCTGGTGAAGTGAAAAGTCTGGAGAAAAAAGTGCAGGGAACGGGCAAAATTGATGTCAGCGACCTGAAAATTAACAATTGATTGTTGCACAATCGCAAGAAATAGCGTAACTTTGCAACCGTAATGGATGCAAAACTGATTTTCACGACCGATGAGCGGCGAATCGCACGCGAACTCGTCGTCTGGCTGCGGGAGCACTTGGGTGACTCGTTGCAGACAGGCGACGAATCGACTTTGTGGCGTTGTTTCAAGGAGAAGATGCGGCGTGGCGAACTGCAGCGTGACGTCTTTGGGTTGAACCCCGTCATCTCGGCATTGCAGACGGCTCGCGTGGCGATTGAAGACACGGGACTGCGGCGCGATGGCGTCATTGCCATCATTTTCAGCAGACTTCAAGGCCATTCCGACGAGGCGAAGGCTTTCGGTGGCTCTGTAGCGACGATTCTGCACGGACTGTCGCGCACCCACGACCTGCACGGCAAAAGTCACGTGGTCGAAAGCGAGAATTTCCGCAACCTGCTGCTGTCGTTTGCCGAGGATATGCGCGTCATCTTGATTATGATTGCCGAACGCGTGAACCTGATGCGACAGATTCGCGACACGGAAAACGAGGACGAAAAACGCCACACCAGCGAGGAAGCGGCCTATCTCTACGCGCCACTCGCCCACAAACTCGGTCTTTACAAGTTGAAATCGGAACTCGAAGACCTGTCGCTGAAATACCTCGAACACGACGCCTACTATATGATTCGCGAGAAGCTCAACGCGACGAAAAAGAGCCGCGATGCCTACATCGAGAGTTTCATCCGTCCCGTCGAACAGCAACTGCGCGAGTCGGGTCTGAATTTCCACATGAAAGGTCGCACGAAGTCGATTCACTCGATTTGGCAAAAGATGAAAAAGCAGAAATGCGCCTTCGAGGGCATCTACGACCTTTTCGCCATCAGAATCATCATCGACGCACCGTTGGAAAAGGAGAAAATGCAATGTTGGCAGGCGTTTTCGATTGTCACCGATATGTATCAGCCCAATCCGAAGCGATTGCGCGACTGGCTGAGCGTGCCGAAATCGAACGGCTACGAGAGCCTCCACATCACCGTCTTGGGTCCCGAACAGAAATGGGTCGAGGTGCAGATTCGCACCGAGCGAATGGACGAGATTGCCGAGCGCGGACTCGCCGCCCACTGGCGCTACAAAGGCGTGAAAAGCGAGGGCGGCATCGACGAGTGGCTGGCGAACATCCGCACGGCACTCGAAGCCGCCGACGACCAGCAGGCGATGGAGCATTTCAAGATGGAACTCTACGAAAACGAGGTCTTTGTCTTCACACCGAAGGGCGACCTGCTGAAATTTCCGAAGGGTGCCACCGTGCTCGACTTCGCCTACTACATCCATTCGCGCATCGGCTCGACCTGCGTGGGCGGTCGCATCAACGGAAAGGTGGTGCCTATCCGCCATCAACTGCGGTCGGGCGACACCGTCGAAATCGTCACGCAAAACAACCAGAAACCGCGTCAGGAATGGCTGCAAATCGTGAAAACGGCGCGGGCGAAGTCGAAAGTCCGCCTCGCACTCAAGGAAACACAGCAAAAAGAGGGACTGCTGGCGAAAGAAATGCTCGAACGCAAACTGAAAAACAAGAAAATCGAACTTTCAGAGAGCGTGATGGCGCACACCATCAAAAAAATGGGATTCAAGGTCGCGAGCGACTTCTATAAGCAAATCGCCGAGGAAAAACTCGACGTGAACACCGTCGTAGAGAAATACATCGAGACACGCGACTACGACCTCAACCTCAACGCACCCGCGCAGACGCGCAGTGCCGAGGAATACAACTTTGAACTCGCCGAAAACCATTTTTCGGGCGCACAAGACGACGAACTCGTCATCGGCAGCGACCTGAAAGGCATCGACTACTCGCTGGCGAAGTGCTGCCACCCCATTTTCGGCGACCCGATTTTCGGTTTCGTCACCGTCAATGGCGGCATCAAAGTCCACCGAACCACCTGCCCCAACGCCCGCCACCTGCGCGAGAATATGCCCTATCGCATCGTCCGCGCTCGTTGGAGCGGCAAGGGAACATCGCAATACAACATCACGCTCAACATCATCGGAAACGACGACATCGGCATCGTGAACAACATCACGAGCATCATTTCGAAAGAAGAGAAAATCATGATGCGCTCCATCAACATCGACTCGCACGACGGCCTGTTCGACGGCCATCTGACCGTGATGGTCGATGACACCTCGCGCATGGAGTCGCTCATCAAGAAAATCCGCACGGTGAAGGGTGTGAAATCAGTGGCGAGAATTTAGTTTCGTGGAGTGAGGAGTGTAGAAAAAATATAATTTTTATCCGAATCGTTTGGCGGTTCGGATATTTTTTTGTAACTTTGCATACACAATGGCCGACAAACACCTCTATATCATCAGTGGCCCAAACGGTGCAGGGAAGACTACGGCATCCTACACTGTGCTACCCAAGATTCTGCAATGCAAAGAATTTGTCAATGCAGACGAAATAGCGCGTGGCTTGTCGCCATTCAATCCCAATTCTGTCGCCATACAAGCAGGTAGGCTGATGTTGGAGCGAATCCGCGAATTGTTACAGAGAAACGAAAGTTTCTCCATCGAAACAACCCTTTCCACTCGGTCATACGTCCATTTGGTAGAAAAAGCCCATCGGCAAGGCTATGAGGTGACACTTCTCTATTTCTGGCTGAAATCGTCAGACCAAGCCATTCAGCGTGTAGCCGAGCGAGTGGCAAAGGGTGGCCACGACATTCCCAAAAATATCATCGTCCGCAGGTATCGCGAAGGTTTGGAAAACCTCTTTAACCTCTATATGCCGGTTGTCGATACGTGGCTGCTCATCAACAATGGCGAAATGCCGAGAACTATCATCGCCACAGGCGGAAAGGAGCAGGAAACTATCGTAGAAGAACAAGAACACTACAAAAAAATTGAAGAATATGTCAAGAGCAGAACATCACAAACTGATTGAGAAAATTGTCTATGGTCTGAAGATTGCCGAGCGCGAGATGCTTGAAGAAAAGGCCAGGAACAACGAAGATGTCATTGTCTGTGGCGATGACAACGTGATTCGTCATATTCCTGCCCAGAATTTCTTGTAGAAAAAACAAACGATAAATCATCGTTTTCCACTTTCATTTTCAATCTGCCGATGTTGCAAAACAGAGGCACATTGAAACCACGAAATTTTCTGCTCAAATCATAAAAAATATCCGAATCGTTTGGCGGTTCGGACTTTTTTTGTATTTTTGCAAAGTGTTTCGAAAAAGACACAAGACATTGTTGGTAAAATGTTATCGTTCGGATTCATCTGAAATGTGAGAAGTTTCTTGAATTAAACCCGAAGAAAGTTAGCAGATGCCACGCATTGGCGTGGGTCTGACTTTGGGTTTATGGCACTTCTCACAGCCGCAGATGAAAAAGTTAGGCTTCACGCTTTCCTTTTTCCAACGACAAACAAACAAAATCTCCACACATAAATTCTGGTAAAAACAATGTACGCGGAGATAGACGAATAATCTTGCACCTTTCGGCGCAGGTTGTTCGACTTGTCGGGTGTACGCGGTTTACCAGAGCCTTTGTGTCCGTCAGTGTCGGCAGCCTCGCCATAGGTGCCTTGAAAAATCAAAGAAAATGGCAAAGGCAGTCAAACGGTTCGGTAGGGTTTACACACCCGATTATTTAGTAAAAGTCATCCTCGACTTTGGCGGATATGACAATTCGTCTATCCTTAAAAAGCACGTCATTGACAACAGTTGTGGCGACGGTGCTTTTCTTCAGGAAATCGTTAAGCGATATTGTTCCACATTTCTTGAGAACAATCAAGATTTGAACGAATTGAAAAATGATTTGGAAACATTTATTCACGGAATTGAATTAGATGCCGACGAATGCCGCGCTTGTATCAAAAATCTTGATGAAATAGTTGAAGTTTATGGAATTACGGAAACCAAATGGGACATTCGGAACGCAGATACTTTGACCATTGGAGTTTTTAACGGAAAAATGGACTATGTCTTCGGGAATCCACCGTATGTTCGCGTCCATAATCTCGAAAAAAGTTACGATGCCGTAAAACAATTCAAGTTTGCCGAAGGTGGAATGACCGATTTGTTCATCGTGTTTTTTGAAATCGGCTTTAATATGCTGTCAAAAGACGGCATAATGTGTTTGATTACGCCAAGTTCGTGGTTAAGCAGTAAAGCTGGGAAAAACCTTCGGAAACACATCCAAGTTTACAACGATTTATCGGGATTGATAGACCTTGAACATTTCCAACCTTTTGAGGCAACAACATATACGCTCATTTCGAGATTTCAAAACCCAAAAACGTTTGACAAAATTGAATATTGCACGTTCGACGAGAAAAATCTGAATAGAGAATTCAAGAACCTCCTTTCTCTAAAAGAAATGAGCATCCGAGATTGCTTCTATCTCGCAAGCAGCAAAAAACTATCTGAACTCAGGGCAGTCAAAACCGAACATTGTTATCAATATGTAGCCGTAAAAAATGGTTTTGCGACTTTGGCAGACAAGGTCTTTATCGGTGATTTTGACTTCAAAGAAGGAACAATTGACATTCTTAAAGCCTCAACGGGAAAATGGAGCAAATGCATCTATCCGTATGACAAGACAGGAAAGCCGTTGCCAATAGAGGAATTCAAAGAAAACAAAGAAGCATTCAACCAACTTCATTTGCACAGCGACAAACTCACAAAAGGCAGAGACATTGACGATGACAAATATTGGTATTTGTTTGGCAGAACCCAAGCACTGAAAGATGTTTCTAAAATAAAATATGCCATCAATACAATCGTCAAAGACAAAAACAGCATCAAACTCGAAAAAGTTGCAGAAGGAAAGGGATTATATAGCGGTCTCTATATTTTGACAGAAATTGAATTTGAGGAAATACAGAAACTGATTATTTCTGATGACTTCATTGATTATATCAAATTGCTGAAAAACTATAAAAGTGGAGGCTATTACACCTTTGCTTCCAAAGATTTAGAACATTTTTTAAACTTTAAACTAACTGAAAAATATGGACAATCAAGAATTTCTAAAAGTAGTCGGGAACTCTTTTAAAAAGTTCCTTGAAACAGGTTCTCGCAGCAACGAAAAGTTAAAAATCCTACACGGCGCTATCGCCCAAGACTTGAAAGAGCGGTTGGGCGACAGCTATTCAATTCAATCTTTGGGCATAGGAAACGGCAAAGAGATGAAAATTGACGGGCGATATATCGACAAAGCTGTTGATATTACTATTTTAAAACAAAAGAAACCGATTGCAGGAATTGGTGTTAAATTTGTGATGCAGAACTACTCGCAAAATTCCAACAACTATTTTGAAAATATGTTGGGCGAAACAGCCAATATCCGTTGTGCAAACATTCCTTATTTCCAAATATTCATCATCCCCGACAAACTCCCCTATTACAAAAAAGACGGAACCATTCAAAAGTGGGAAGAATTTACCGTACACAATTCTGCAAAATATCTGACTTTGTCGAAAGACGACATCCAAACCTCAATTCATACACCAACAAAAACTTTATTGTTTGTTGTACATCTTCCAGAAATACAAGAAGAAGTTCACGACAAGCACGAATATACGAGCTATTATGAGCAAAGAAATGACTTTTTAGTTAGCGAATCTCGTGCTGACTACGGTGATTTTTCATCTGCCGTTGTTCACAACGACTACGAAGATTTCGCCGATAAAGTGGTGCATTATATTCACTTCTTATAAAACACTCCCCAACTCCTCAAAAAAATGCGAATCTTTTGCAAAGGTTCGCATTTTTTTGTACCTTTGACTCCGTCGAAGGTACTTTCGTTCGGAAATAAAAATAAAATGGTTTTATTTTTTGAATTCCACTCACTTATGCGTACCTTTCAATAAGATACTCTCGTTCGGAAATAAAAATAAAATGGTTTTATTTTGTATTTCCCTCACTTATTCGTATCTTTGCAAAATGAAAAAATTATTATTTTTGACACTGACGATGCTGTTTCTGACGCTGCAAACGGCTGATGCTCAGCAATATACAAAGAAAGACAGCGTGCGCGTGATGGAATTGTTTGCCGAGGCAAAACAACAGAAATCGGACACGAACTGGATGCTGTTTTTCGGAAGGAAACTTTGCGGAGTGCCCTACGTGGCGAAAACATTGGAAATCAACAAGGAGGAACGGCTCATCGTGAACCTGCGACAACTCGACTGCCTCACGCTCGTAGAAAAGGCGCTTGCGCTGTCGCTTTGCATGAAAAACAATCAGGCGGATTTCAAAAATTTCTGCCGTTTTCTGCGTCTCATCCGCTATCGTCAGGGGCGCATTTCCTACATCGACCGCCTCCACTATTTCACCGATTGGATCGAGGACAACACGGCGCTCGGTTTCGTGAAGGAACGGTCGTTTCCCAAGGACATTCCGACGGCAAAGCAAACCCTGAAAATCGACTATATCACCACCCACACCCCATATTATCCGATGCTCGTGGCGCATCCGGAATGGACAAGCGACATCGCGAAATCGGAGCGTGCGCTGACGGGAAAAACCTATTTTTACATCCCCAAAAATCGGATTGCAGACAACGATTCTTTCCGAAAAACCATCAAAAATGGCGATATTCTCGCCATCACAACGAGCAAAAAGGGACTTGACACCTCGCACGTCGGCATCGCCGTCTGGCACAAAGACGGACTGCACCTGCTCAACGCTTCGATGATTCACAAAAAGGTGGTCGAGGAGCCGATGACACTGAAGCAATATATGCAGAAACACCCCTCGCAGACAGGCATCCGCGTGGTTCGCGTGCTGTAGTCATCGGTTGCGATACTCGCGTTTTTTTCCGAAATTATAGCCGACATAAATGTTCCAGTTTCCGAAAAGCGAATTGGTCGAAAACTGGCTTTTCGAGTAGCGATAGGTATGGAGAATGAGGCTTGAGCCGGCATACCAGCGCGTGTTGTTCCACACGAGGCCGAAGCGCCCCACTCCATCGAAATTGAAGTTGCTGAACGAGAAATTCCGTTCTTGTTCACCGTCTTTCTCGGTGTCGCCCGTGCTGTATTTGTAGCCCACAGCCAACGACAACGAGGCCGCCGCCAGCCAATTTTTCGCGAAAACCCAGTTGTAGGCATAGCCTCCGGAGACGGCAATGTCGGTGAAATTGACCTCGGCAGAATTCGGGAAATCAATCGGGTCGATGCCAAGAATGGCCGTGTAGCGATTGACCATTTTTCCCAATTCTTCGGTGTCGAGCGTGAGTTTATGCTTCGTATAGCCGATGCCGATGAGGGGCGAGCCAGCGCTGATTTTCTGGCAGGTGCTTTGGTTGAAGGCTGCCGGATAGGAAAATTTCTTGTGATTGAGGATGTAATAGAGGTTGAAACCCTTGATACTCGCCCTGAAACCGCCGAAACTGACATCTTTCACGGGAATGGGAATGTCGTCGCTCGACTTCGCCAAACGAATTTTATAATCCTCGCCCGTTTTCCGATAAAACAAATCGACACCGACCTGATTGCTGTAGAAACTGAGGTTCCAGTCTTGCAACTGACTGCCGCTGTTGAGGTGGGAAACGTCGATGGTATAGCCCAAAAACAGCCATCGCCAACCGATATAGGGTCCAATTCTGATGCTCGGTTCGGGCGAGAGAACGATTTCCTGCCCTTGTTCGTTGCGCAGAGTGTATGACTCGTAGGTATTCGTGTTTTGGAGCATGGCGGTGAAGTTGTAGTGCTGCGGTTCGATGTAGTTTGTGTCGATGCGGCTAAACTCCTTCACGACCTCAACAAGTCGCTTGAAAAATGGGCGTTTTTCCGGCACAGCAATGCTGTCCGACATCTCTGCCGATGCCGAAACCGATGCGAAGAACAATATTAAAAACAATACTCTTTTCATCAGAATTTCCCTAAAATCCTATCCATTACCCAATTCACTGGCGTCGCACTCACACTCGTGCACTGGCAAAGGCCGAAGCCCTGCAATGCCTCCACCACATTTTGAATCAGCGGCTGCTGCACGTAGGTCGGATTCGGCACCTCGAACAACTGTTCGCCCTCGCTCGTAATCAGGCGAATCGGCGCATAACTGAACACCGAGAACGACACCATGCCACGCTCGCCAACCACCTCGATGCGGTCGTCACGCGCACTTTCATGGCCCACGAAACACCATGAGCCACTGCCCACCAAGCCGTTTTCGAAGCGGAACGACGCCGAAACCGTGTCCTCGGCCTCGTAGAGTCCGGCGCGATTCGTGCAAAAGCCATTCGCACGCACGATGACACCGAAAAATTCATGCAACAAATCGAGTTGATGGGCCGCCAAATCATAGAAATAGCCGCCTCCGGCAATCACGGGATTGAGGCGCCAAGGCCGCTGTTCGCCCTTCATCGCGTCCATCTCGCGTGGCGGCGTCGTAAACCGCACCTGCACGTAGGCAATGTTGCCAATCAGCCCTTCGTCGATGATTTGCTTCACTTTCTGGAAATAAGGCAGATAACGACGATAATAGGCCACGTAGCACGGCACGCCCGTCTCCTCGCTCACGCGATTCACGCGCACGCAATCCTCATAGTTCGACGCGAGCGGCTTCTCGACATACACCGGCTTTCCCGCCCGCATCGCCATGATGGCAAACGTGGCGTGGGAGTTCGGCGGTGTTGCGACGTAAATCGCATTCACGTCGGGGTCGTCGATGAGGCGTTGGGCATCGGTGTACCATTTCGCGATGCCATGTCGCTCGGCATACGACGCGGCCCGCTCCGCCCTGCGGCTCATCACCGCCACGACGCGCGACCCTGCAATCTCGTTGAAAGCCGGTCCCGACTTGCGTTCCGCGACCTCGCCACAACCGATAAAACCCCAGCAAATTTGTTTCATTTGTGCGTTTTCTTTGATTTTCGGGGACAAAGTTACAAAAAAAATTTGGTTTTTCGCTCTCTAAATCGTAACTTTGCACCGAATTTTAAACGGAAGAGAAAAAATTTCGTCAAACAAAAGTGATTCACGACAAAAAATTTTTGAAAATATGAAGAAAATACTGATGGTGGCAGCCCTGTGCTGCCTGACCGCGACCGCCAAGGCGCAAGACGTGTTCAAACTGCTGTTGCAAGACGCAAAAACCGTCGCTGAAGACAAGTCGAAGGACATTGAAACGAGAAAAATCGCCACGTTCAAATACGACGAACTGAGTTACATGGCGATGCAGGTGCGCGACGACGTACTGCGCGACTCCACCGACCTCGACTTCTTCAACAAGACGGTGGCGATGCTCAACGAACAGTCGTTTGCGATGCACGAATTTCTGAATTTCTATCTGGAACGGCTCGGCGCATCGAAAAAGAAGGAGGATCGCGACGTGGTGATGACGGTTTTCCGCAATGCCAGCATCAACTATCCGCTGTTCAACGATATGGACAAGGAACTGGTTCTGTCGTATTACAACAACGAAAACTACATCACGCGTTTTTCGCTCGACACCAACTGGGTGAAGGCTCTGGCGGTTGTCAAGCAGTGGAAATGGTAGTTTCTCGTCGTTGATAATCAACTGAGAATCAAGCGTTTAATTGACTTTATACTTATTCTTACGCTTCGCGCGATGGGGAGTGGCCACAGTACCAAGGTCTGAATTCCCTGGTCGCGCGAAGCCTCTGTATTGAGCGTAGCGATTGCGAATCGAAGCCACGTAGTTGTAGGTTTCCGAGCCGCGCATATAGCCTCGTTTCACGACGGGGTCGCGGTAGTATTCGGGCTTGCTCAGGGCGAGCACAAATTCCGCCACATCGTTCCATCGGTGGGGATTTTTACCGTGTTTCTGCGCCAGCGCCATCGCGTCGCGAATGTGGAACCAACCGCCGTTGTAGGCCGCAAGCACGAAATAGCGACGTTCGTTCGAGTCGACAATGTCGTGGAAATGCTCGGTGAGTTGTCGGATGTATTTCGCAGCGGCGGCAATGTTGGGCTCAGGCTCGTAGATTTGGGCGTGAGCCAAGCCGAGGTCGGTGGCGGTGGCAGGCATAATCTGCATCAGTCCGCAAGCGCCAACCCACGAGCGTGCCTGCGGGTCGAAAGCCGACTCTTGATAACACTGCGCAGCGAGCAGTCGCCAGTCCCAACGGGCCGTCGCGGCATATTTCTGGAACAGCGCATCGAAACGCGAAATCACGCCACCCGAACGGCTCAACATCGGCGAATAGACCTTGCGCTTCACGGTGTTGGTCGCCATCAGCGTTTCCTCCTTCTTGATTTCGGCAAGCAGTTCGGGTCGGAACCATCGGTTGAGCGTGTCGGCGAGTTCGGTATTTCCTTCGCGCACAGCCCATTGTTCGCTGTTCAATGAATCTTTACTATAACCACAATAAATCAAATTGGAATCGTTTTTTTCGAGTGGAAAAGCGATGATGTCGCCCTCGCCATTTTGCAGTTTTCGAACCATTTCTGCCGTGTCCTGACAGAGTTCCACGCGCAGCGAAACGCCAATCGAATGGGCGAAATTCTCGCAGAGCAGAAACTGCGTTCCCATTCCGCGACCGTGGTAGTCGTAGTAGGTTTCGGGACCGCTCAGCGTGAGCATAATCAACTCGCCGTTGGCCATAATGTCTGACAAGGTGAAATCGTTGGTGGCCACGGGCGTTTCGGCAACAGACTCTTCGCCGACGGTCGTGCCAAAGGGCGTGACCTCGGTGCGCTGACTTTTCTGGCAACTTCCCAGCAGAAGAATCAGGCAGAAAAGGACGGCTGAAATCGGTTGAAAAACGCTTCTCGAATACATATCGACGATGATTTTGGGCACAAAATTACTACATTATTTGCAAATCTGTTCAAAAAAGCGTAAATTTGCAAGATTTTTCAAATTAAAACAGCATTTCTTAACAAAAATAATGGCAGAATACATTGAAATCAAGGGGGCGCGGGTCAATAACCTGAAAAACGTGAGTCTGAAGATTCCACGCGACAAATTGATTGTGGTCACGGGTGTTTCGGGTTCGGGCAAGTCGTCGCTCGCCTTCGACACGCTCTACGCCGAGGGTCAGCGTCGCTACGTCGAGTCGCTGTCGTCCTACGCACGGCAGTTTCTGGGCCGTATGAGCAAGCCCGAATGCGACTTCATCAAGGGTTTGCCGCCTGCCATCGCCATCGAACAGAAGACCATCGCCCGAAATCCGCGCTCGACGGTGGGCACCTCGACCGAGATTTATGAATATCTGCGCCTGCTGTTCGCCCGAATTGGCCGTACCTACTCGCCGATTTCGGGTCAGGAAGTCAAGAAACAGAGCGTCGATGACATCATCGAGGCCACGCGGCAATACGCCGAGGGCACGCGCTTCGTCGTTCTTGCACCGCTGAAACTGGCGGAAGGTCGGTCGCTTCAGAAGCAGTTGGAGGTCGAAATGAAGCAGGGCTACGCCCGACTTTGGCTCAACGACGAGGCGGTGAACATCGAAGATTTCCTGAACACCCAACACCCAACACCCAACACCCAACACCCAACACCTAACCCCTCAACCCCACTCTGGCTTCTCATCGACCGAATGAAAGTCGATTTCAGCCCAAGTGCCATTTCTCGCCTGTACGACTCGGCAGAAACCGCGATGTACGAGGGCGACGGTTGCTGTCGGTTGGTGTTTCTGCCGTCGGGCATTAGCTACGATTTTTCGACACGTTTCGAAGCCGATGGAATGACCTTTGAAGAGCCGTCGGACAATATGTTTTCGTTTAATTCGCCGATGGGTGCCTGCCCCACTTGCGAGGGTTTCGGTCGAATCATCGGCATCGACGAGAAACTGGTGGTTCCGAACTCGTCGCTGAGCGTCTATGACGGTTGTGTGCAGTGCTGGCACGGCGACAAAATGGGAATGTGGAAAGACGAGTTTTGCCGTCGGGCGGCTCGCGACAACTTCCCGATTTTCAAGCCTTATTACGAACTGACTCGCGAGGAAAAGAATATGCTCTGGCACGGTCTACCCTCGGAACAGCACCTCGACATTCACGAACAGGTGAGCATCGACGCATTTTTCCAGATGGTCGCCGACAATCAGTATAAAATTCAGTATCGCGTGATGCTGAGTCGCTACCGCGGAAAAACGGCCTGTCCCGACTGTCACGGAACGCGCCTGAAAAAAGAGGCTTCCTACGTGAAAATTCAGGGAATGAGCATTTCCGACTTGGTGGAAATGCCTGTCATCAACCTACAACAATGGTTCGAGCAGTTGCAACTCGACGAACACGAGGCGACGCTGAGCAAACGCCTGCTGACGGAAATCAAAAGTCGACTGGGCTTCTTGGTAGAGGTCGGCGTGGGCTATCTGACGCTGAATCGCGCCTCGAACTCGCTGTCGGGCGGCGAAAGTCAGCGCATCAACCTGACAACGTCGCTGGGTTCGTCGCTCGTGGGCTCGCTCTACATCCTCGACGAGCCATCAATCGGTCTGCACAGCCGCGACACACAGCGGCTCATCGGCGTTTTGCGCGAGTTACAATCATTGGGAAACACGGTCATCGTCGTCGAACACGACGAGGATATTATGCGCTCTGCCGACTACATCATCGACATCGGCCCTGAAGCAGGGCGACTGGGCGGTGAAATCGTGTTTTCGGGCAGCAGCAAGGAACTCGACAAGCCGCATCCCGATTCCCACACGGTGCAATATCTGAACGGAACAGAAGTAATTGAGGTTCCACCCTCGCGGCGACCTTGGAATATGGCCATCGAACTGAAAGGCTGCCGAATGAACAATCTGAAAGGCATCAACGTGAAGTTTCCACTCAATATTTTCACGGTGGTCACGGGCGTGTCGGGCTCGGGCAAGTCGTCGCTCGTGAAAGGCATCCTCTACCCTGCCCTCAAGCGCCATCTCGACGAGGTGGCCGACCTGCCGGGCGAATATTCGTCGATTGAGGGCGACTGGAAACAGGTGAAACACGTCGAAATGATCGACCAGAACCCGATTGGCAGAAGCACGCGCTCGAATCCGGCGACTTACGTCAAGGCTTACGACGCGATTCGCCAACTTTTCGCCGAACAGCCGCTGTCGAAGCAGATGGGTTTCACGCCGCAGTTTTTCTCGTTCAATGCCGACGGCGGACGCTGCGAGGAGTGCAAGGGTGCGGGCGTGATCACGGTGGAAATGCAGTTTATGGCCGACCTCGAACTCGAGTGCGACGTCTGCCACGGCCATCGCTTCAAACGCGACATTCTCGATGTGAGATTCCACGACAAAAACATCGACGACGTACTGAATATGACGGTTTCCGAGGCCATCGCCTTCTTCGGCGAACACAAGGAAAAAGCCATCACGAAGCGGTTGCAGCCGCTCGAAGACGTCGGACTGGGTTACATCAAACTCGGACAAAGTTCTTCGACGCTGTCGGGCGGTGAGAATCAGCGCGTGAAACTGGCGTATTTCATCGGAATGGAACGGCAGGAACCCACGCTCTTCATCTTCGACGAACCCACCACCGGCCTGCATTTCCACGACATCCAACGACTGCTCAAAGCCTTCAACGCGCTGATTGGGCGCGGCCACACGATTCTCGTCATCGAGCACAATCTCGAAGTCATCAAATGCGCCGACTACGTCATCGACCTCGGTCCAGAAGGCGGCAACAAGGGCGGCGAACTCGTCTGCGAAGGCACACCCGAGCAGGTCGCCGAGCAAAAAAACAGTATCACAGCACAATTTTTGAAGGAGAAACTGAGATGAGAAAGCAACTTTCGATTTTGATGCCCACGTTCAACGACGACTGCTGCGACGCGGTGATGGAACTGGCGCGACAAGCCCTCGAAATCGATGGTTTGCAGTTCGAGATTCTCATCGGCGATGACGGTTCCGACAACGCTGAAATCGCCTCGCGCAACAGCCAATGCACCGCCATTCGCACCTGCCGCTACATCCGTCGAAACGAAAACATCGGACGGGCTGCTATCCGAAACCTATTGGCGAGAGAGGCTCGGTTCGAGTGGTTGCTCTTCGTCGATAGCGGAATGGGCATTTCACGCGACGACTTCGTGAAAACCTATTTGACGACCGAAGAAACGCCCGTTTATGGCGGTTACGCCGTGTCGTGCGACGACCATAAAAGTATGCACTCGAACCTGCGCTATTGCTATGAAATGGCTGCAGCCGAGGGTCACAAGGTCGAAAACAGGGCAAAAAATCCCAATCGCGACTTCCACACATCGAATTTTCTCGTGAAACGAAGCCTTTTCCTGCAACATCCGCTCGATGAGCGCTTCCGAAACTACGGCTACGAGGACGTTTTCTGGGGAAAACAACTTTCCGAAGCCGGCATCACCATTCACCACATCGCCAACCCCGTCGCTTTCGACCGTTTCGAGACCAACGAGCGATTCCTCGACAAGACCGAGGAAGGTCTGCGCACGCTGCACCAGTTCCGCGACGAACTCGACGGCTATTCGCGGCTGCTCAGAACGGCAAAAATTATCGAATCGCTGCATCTAAAAGGGCTTTGCAACAAAATTTTCGCCAAAAAACAACAAAGATGGCGAAGAGACCTCTGCGGTTCACCATCTTTGCGGTTGTTCAAATATTATAAATTGTTCTATTTCCTTTCGTTGTAAATCGACCCAAAATCGTTGTATATCGACCGATTTTTCGCGATCAATCTTCTGACTTCAACTCAAAGACACCTGTCGGCATCGTGCGTTTCAGCACATCGAGTTTGAAATCGGCACCAACCACGAGCCCATAGCTTCGCAACACCTGCTCGACCGTCTTCCGCGCCAGTTCGGGATGGTTGTTTTCCTCGCTCAAATGGCACAGCCAAACGTGGCGCAGTTCCGAAGTGGCATTCTCGGCCAAAGCCTGAGCGCAATCGGCGTTCGACAAATGGCCGCCAAGACCCATAATCCGCACTTTCAGATGCGCCGGATAGGTACCAGCCTTCAGCATTTCTGTGTCGTAGTTCGCCTCGATGACAAGGTAGTTCGCCTGCCCAATCATCTGCCCCATTTCCTCGGTGACGTGGCCGACATCGGTCATCAGACAGAACTTAATTCCCTGAGTCTCAATGAGGAAACCGATGTTGTCAGCACTGTCGTGAGGCACCGAAAACGGCAACACGTGGAATTCGCCGAGCGTGAAAGGCACATTCGGCTCTACACAACGGGCGTGAGCCGCCGGAACCTTGTAGCGCACGCAATAGTTATTGTTGATGCCCACGTGAACGCGCTTCGTCGCGTGGATGTCCAAGTCGTTTTCCTGACTGAACTTTCCGACCGATTTCACGTGGTCGGCATGGTCGTGCGTCACCAACACATACTTCACCAGCGAGAGCGGAATACCATAGTCACGAAGATACTTCTTCAGTGTCCTCGTGCCGATTCCGTGGTCGATAATCAGACCCTCGCTTTCCGTGTAAAGTAAGTAGCAGTTGCCGCTGCTTCCACTGCCAAATGAGATAAAATTCAGCATTGTTTTGATAATTTTGGGTGCAAAATTACGCAAAAAGGCTGAAACTTCCATTATTTTTGCCGAAAAGTTTTGTTTTTCAATCAAATTGCCGTACATTTGCAGAGGAAAGAAAAAATCGACGTTATGAAAGCAACCGAACAGACCCTTCAGCAGACCGAGCGTTTCATTCGCAAGGTAGTACAGAAGTTCCCATTCAACGAAGACGAGGCCGTCTTCACCGACATCCACGTGCGTGTGTCGCAAGACAGCGGCGAAATGCTCGCCTTCGACGACGACGACGACCGCGAAATCAACCGCTGTGTCATCGACCAGTGGATTGAAAACAAGGACGAGAACTTCTTCGACGACGTGACTGCCACGCTTCGCAGCGAACTCAAAAAGATGAGCGAGCCCATCGACGCGATGGGCATTATGAAGCCGTTTAGTTTCGTGCTCGAGGACGACGAGCGCGAGCCTGTGGCCGAACTCTATGTCGCCGACGACGACACGGTCATCATCGGTGGCGAACTGATGGAGGACCTTGACCAGGAACTCGATGCTTTCTTTGAGAAACTAATTGAGGAGTAAGGAGTTGGGGAGTAAAGGAGTAAGGAGAATAGCATAAAAAATCGGAACCGCGTTTGCGATTCCGATTTTTCTGTATGAAGTATTGAATGATTACTTGCGAACCACCTTCTTGCCATTCTTGATGACGATGCCACGATAGTTGCCACCGACTTTCTGACCAGAGAGGTTGTAAGTGGCATTGTTCTCCACTTTCTGCTCATCGACGATGTTCTCAATACCATCGGGAACATCTCCTTGCTTCACTGAGAACTCCTCTGATTTAGCACCTTTTTCGCTAATAAAACGGAGTTTAGCTTCACGACCGTCAACACCTGCAGGCAACGGCTCTGCCTCAAGGTACAAAATCGTCACCCAACCATATTTAGAATCGTAATAATCGTTGTTGAAACCCGAAATGCTCAGCCAATCAGGAAGACCCTCTACGCTGTAAGACGGCATGGGCGATTCCTCAGACTGATAAGGGAACACACAGTGGAAGTCTACACCCGTATATTTAACTTCCTCACCGTCCTTTTCACCCAGGCTATAGACCTGACCACCTTCTTCTGGTGCATAAAAATCGGTTACGCCTTCGTAGAGGGCAGCCACATCGAACATACCGTTCAGATAGACAATCATATTGTACTGATACGGAGAATTTCCAGAGGAACTGTAATACCAATGTCCTGATTTCTTGGTATTATCGCTGGCCCATAAAGCATGCCAAACAGTCGGATAGGGACCTCCATTGAAATAGAATTCCTCTTCTGGAATTTTGCTCATTGTGATACCGAAATCGACACCCTTGTTGTTGAATCCGTCGAAAATGAGAACGAAGTCTCTGTCGATAACCACAGGCTTCTGCATCAAGCCGCCGAGTTCATCTTCCTCCATACAATAAGCCGTCACGTAAACAGTCGTATAACCTTCTTGGTATTCGCCAATCTCTGCTTCTATGGGATTGATAGGTATCACAGAAATCGTATCCGTATAAGTAGTAGGATCACCGATTTTTGCATTTTCACCTGCCAAAACAACATAGCAAATTACACCTTCTGTACCTTCTTCCATCGGCGCAGTTTTACCCTCTGAAAGAGCTGCGTAAAAACTAATGCTTTCTAAATAGAGAGGTTGTGCCGGTGCATTGAAGTATTCGAAGTAACGACTATAATAATAAGTTTCTGTTTTGCCATCTCTGTCTGCGCTCATAGGGGGATTATTTCCGTATCTGAAGCCAGGAGAACCTGAGAAGCCGGTATAGGAAACAGTAGTCGGAACCTTTGTCATAAAGGTTGTGGCTTTCGGGGCGACAACGACAGGATATTTCTTGGTAACCTGCGAGGCGACAACACTGAATGTATCGACATTCTCCTTCAAAACATACGGACCATAGAAAGTACCCATGCTAAAAGAATTAACAAAATTGTTATCCACGATTTGAGATTCCTCATAGTCGTTTACGGCTTCTTCTCCCCATTTCCAAAGTGTTTCGAGAGGATTCGTGGACATGTTGGTCCATGTCAGTTCCGTGAAGGGAGGAACAACCATATACTGAATTGATTTTCTCGTATCAAGGAATGTACCTGCAGGACGATTATACCAGATACCGTTGGCTAACGAGCGCATCGGACCAGCAGTAGCCTCGATTGCATTCTGCTCAGTTTCGACAAGTTCGAAAGGAGCTTTTACCGATGCTGTCTCTCGCTCCATGTCAGCGATGACAGCAGACTGTGCCATTGCAGTCGTCGTCAGACCGATGGCTGCAACTAAAAGTAAAAATGACTTTTTCATACGTTAAAATGTTTTAAGTTAGTGTTAAGGGAGTGCACCGCGAGGGTGCACTCCTTGATTAAATAGAAATGTCGTTAATTGCCTTGTCCGAAAGGATAGCTGTTCACAGTCGGAGTCACGATGAACACTTCGCCATCGTCGCGCGTCATCTTGATGTAGGTGGGCGCTTTCAGATAGTCGGTTTCCAGCGTGAAGGTGTGGGGCTCACCCACTTTCGTTCCACCCGTAGCCACGATTTTACCGTTGCTGGGCGTGTAGTGGAGTTCGGTGAACAGTCCGATGCAGGGAGCGAGCGTAGAGCCCAGGTACTGCAGGAAGTAAGCACCGTTCAGACCTGCGAACGTCGAAACGATCGGAATCCGAATCTTGTCATCGTCGATGAGTTCATACTCGAAACGGAAGTGCTGATAATACTGCGTGTGGGCAGTCAGACCGAAGTTTGCAGGAATGTTTCCATAGGAAGAATACTGTCCGATGGCCACATCGCGCAGATAGCCGTAGGTCGGGAATTGCTTCACACCGGCCTCGTTGTAAGCTCTCCACAGTGCATAACTCGAATCGCTCATGCCGTCGCCCTTGAAATACCAGACGCTGCTGACGAGTTGCTTGTTGATCGGCGGAATGATGCAGTTGAGTTCCACGGTATTGTCGCTGGCTTCGGGATAGATCACCGACGAGGGAACGTAGTTGAACTGCTCCACTTTCTTGCCTTTCAAATCGACCGACGTATAGAACTTGTAGCCGTCGAGCGTCACGATGTAGGGTGCGCTCTTCGTGGTGACGATACCGTTATCATCGACGAGCGTGAAGGTGAAGCGGCGATACGGCGAGTTGGTCGTCGTGGCGATGGAGTCCGTCTTGTTGATGGTGACCACCACATTGGCGCAAGCCATGTCAGCTTCAATCCGCTTGATTTCGCACAGATATTCGTCCCAAATCATGTTCGCAGGCAGCGGCACCATGTAGATTCTGCGGTTGGTCTTCTTTCCGCTCAGTTCGATGAGTTCGTTGCTGGCGGAAATCACGCGGAATTCAAGGTCGCCGTCGAAGCCTGTTCCAGACGTTCCGATTCCATCGGGGTTGAGGGGGTCGGAAAAGTAGTGGAAAACCGAGTTATACTCGTCGAACGAGAGGACGACTCCAGAACTTTGAACCAGTTTGTAGTGCGAACGCTCCGTTGGGAATGTCGGAACCGAGAAGGTCTCATTGCTGACGCGTTCGTTGGCGACGGTTGCGGTGGCATCGTCGTGGAACTTCACCAGCACGTTGTAGCCGCCGTAGGTTGTGGCTCCGTAGTAGTACATGATCCAGCCGTTAGGCGCCGACTTCAGGATTTCGTTGTACGACTTCAGGGCAGCATCGATGCGCTCGGAAGCGGTTTGATCGAAAACATCATCAACTTCATCCTTGCATGATGTGAATGCGACCAGAACGGCGCACAACATCAAAATATTCATGATTTTTTTCATAATCGTCACTTTTTTTGTTAATCAGGTAAAATTCTCAAGTCCATATCCTTCACCTCTGCGGTGCGACGCAAGACGATGTCGCGGAGCTTGTCGATGTCGATGCCCCAGATGTCGGCGAAGTAGTCTCTCACATACTTCAGCTTCTGCTCGATGTCGGCCACCGGGGTCTTGCTGCGCTGTTCCCACCATGTTGCCGAACTGTAAACTTCCTCCTTGGAGAGTTTCTTCGCTTGTTCGAGGATGGTCTGCCAAGCCTCGGGGGTGTGGGTCACGTAGAGCGAGAAAATCTCGGCGAAGTCCTCGCGATGCTCTTTCGAGGCATAGCCCGACACGAAGCCGTAGGCCGGAGCGAGGCTGTCACCCACGTTCACCCAGTCGCCCGAACGCTGACGCTCGACGGAAACGGTCTGGAATTCTTCCTGATAGTTGGCCGTCTGGTTCAGAATGTGGCAGAACTCGTGGTGCAAGGTCTTGAAGATGTAGTAGTTCAAGTCGTATTCCTTCGTGTTGCGGATGTGGAAGGGCGAGGTGACATCCATGTAGGGATTGTCGATGTTGATGTGGTTCACGCCGAAAAGGGTGATTTTCAGACCGCCCTCAGCCGTTCCGAGCACTTCCGAGCCGTCGCCGGTGTACTGCTTCGAGCCGATGAGTTGGAAGACGCGCGGTGCGTAGGTCTTGATGAAGGTCGGGTCGCCATCCATCACTTCCACGTAGGATTCAATCCAGATGTGCTTGATGAGAATGGCCATGGCCTGTGCCTCATCTTTGTAGGGAGGCACCACGTTGTAGGTCTGACTCGTCTGGCTGTCCACATAACGGTAGATGAAGTCGATGTTATAGGGATCCGTATAATGCTTCATCAGCCACTGTTCGAAAACAGAACGCTCTCTGGGAGTCGTATCGAAGATACTCTCACTGCTGGGTTCGTCGTTGTCGCAGGCAACGATGGCCAGCGAGCAGACAAACAGCATTAAAATTTTCAAATATTTCATTTTTGTAAGCGTATTAAATGGTTATTAAACGACTTTTATCACCTCGGATTCGCCTCTAATCCTGCTGCAATCACGTCGCTCGGCAACTGCATGGCACCGCGCAGGTCGCCCGGCACAAATACTTCTTTATCGCCTTCCTTCGGATTGGGGTTGTCAGGATGGGGGTGAGAGTAAGAAATACCGTAGCGCTTGATGTCATTGAAACGCAGACCGGTGTGGAGGGTTTCAATGCGGCGCATGTGGAGAAGCAGGTTGATGATGCACTCCTGTGTCGAACCGTCCTCGTCGATGGTGAATCCCTGAGGATGGAGTTGCTTACGGGTTGTGCGCTGCAAGTTTCCTTCCAAGATGGGAGGCGTGTAGTTCAGCGTATTCATAAACTCGACAATGCTCTCCTCGGTCAGAATCGGATAGTAGCGGCTATCGGTGTTACAGGTGGTCGAAAGCCAATACTGCATGTCTTTGATGGCATTCTTGTAGTCTTTCTTCAAGGCGTAAGCCTCGGCGCGAACCAACAGCGTTTCACCCGATGTGAACGGCACTTCCACGATGTGGGCGTAACCCGTGCGAGCCACTTTGTCGGTGTATTCGAAGAACTCGGTGATGCGCGGGAAACGAGCCTGCTGGGTCGAGCCATACTGCTTGGCAGCGAGCAACAGGGCCGTTGACGAACCGCTGGAGCCCCAAATGGTCTTGGCGTTCAGGGTTTCATAGCCCGAAATCACACTGTAGTTGTGGGCGTAGCGCGTGTAGGACGACGAATAGAGCGAGCGTCCGTAAATCGAGTAAGCCGCAACAATCATCAGGTTGGCAGGGTCGCCCGATTTGGGGAACTCGTGAGCCAAATCCACAGCGCCGAGCGGCGAGAAGCGTGCCCAGTTGCGAAGCATCGGAGTCGGGTCTTCGCCGATGGCCTTCGTGGCATATTCAATCGCCTTGTCGTACTTGTGATAGAAGAGGTTGAAACGAGCGGCGAAAGCGTAGGCTGCACGAATGTTGAAGTGATACTTCGGAACGCTGAGGTGAGCCTCGCTGACCAACGGAAGAGCCTCTTCGATGTCGGCATTGATGTTGTCATACAGTTCATTCAAAGTTCCACGAGTTCCAACCGCAACACCAGAAGTCTTCGTATAAGGAAGACCGAGATATTCGGGATGCGACGGGTCGTAAGCCATACAGAACACATTGGCCAGACGGAACATGGCGAAAGCGCGGCAAAGCAGTGCCTCAGCACGTTGTCCGTTGAGCGATGTGGGGTTGCCCATTTCGGCGAGGGCGTCGAGGGCGGCATTGGCCGTACCTACAGCTCCATAATAACCTTGCCAAAGACCACGCGGGTCGTCATTTCCTTGACTGGTGACGTCAATCCACTTATAGACCTGCTCCTGATTTGGCTGTGCAGAATAGGTTGTTCCGTTGTAATAGACGTTGTCGGAAGCATATTCATGGACAAATGCATTGCTTCTATCACCGTATGCAGAGGTCAGCAACATGGAAATCTTTTCCTCGTTGTCGAGCGTTGCACGATCGTCGGGCAGTTTGTCAAGGAAGTCGTTGCACGATGTCAGTAACAAGCAAACTCCCGCGATGACCATTAAAATATTGATTTTTTTCATTGTCTTTCAATCTTAACGTTAAAATTAGATTCCAAGTCTCAATGTGAAGGTAAACTGACGAGCCATCGGCACGGCCACACCACCGGAATTGAAGAATTCGGGATCTTGTCCGTTCAGTTTCTTGTCACTGTAAATCAAGAAGAGGTTCGTAGCCTGGATTTTGGCAGCGAGGCTGCTAAGACCCAGTGCCTTCACCCAAGGTTTCGGGAAGTCGTAGTTCAGAGAGATTTCCTTCATGCGGATGAAGTCGCCCTTCGCCGTGCGAACCGTCGAGCGGTTGTAGGCATTGAAGGCGTAGTGGATGTAGGAATCCTGCTGCAACAGACGCAGGTCGGGAATCACGGGAATGTTGGTGTAAGCCTCGTCGCCGGAAGTAACCCAACGGTTTTTGAACTCCTTCGGCATGGCCGAGAGGTCGGAGTAGGAAGAACGGAACGAGGGATCGAGACGAACTACATTGCCAAACGCATAAGTCATAAAGACGTTGAGCGTCAAGTTCTTGTAGGTGAAGGTATTGCCAAACGAACCGTTGATGGTCGGATCGGTCGGACCTTCATACTTCAAGTAGTCGATGATGGTCGATTGGAAATAGTGGTCGGAAACGGTCAACTGGCCCTTCTCGTTGATGAAGGTGGGCAGACCCTTGTTGTTCAGACCTTGGAAGTCGATGGAGAACAGTGCACGATAGGGATAGCCTTCCATCGTGAAGCCCGAACCGGTAACCAAATCAACAATACGCGCTTGCGAATGGAAATTCTTAACCTTGGTTTTCGAATGGGAGAAGATGAAGTCAGTGCTCCACTTGAACTTCTCGGTCACGATGTTCTTCGATGAAATCGAAAGTTCCTCACCATACGAACTCATAGAGGAAACGTTCTCATATTTAGTGATTCCACCATCAATCGTACCGTCGGTGATACGCGGACCAACCAACGCATGGTTGTCACGCGTGTACCAGTCGAATTCCACGTTGATGCGGTTGTTGAGGAAACCGAGGCTCAAGCCCAAGTTCAACTCATGCTTTTTCTCGTAAGTCAGATTGGGGTTTGCCCATTGATCAACATCCACTCCCGTTTCGCCATCGGTCGAATACGGACGCCACGGGTTGAAAGCTCTAAATTTGATGGTGGCATTGGTCGTAGGAGGTGGGTCACCCGTCAGCGAGTACGATGCCTTCAGCGTTGCGTGGGAAAGTTTGTTGTTGAATGTCTTTTCAAACCAAGGCTCTTCGTGCACGTTCCATGCTGCCGACACGTTCCATGTGGGCAACCAACGGCTCTTGCGGGCCTTACCCAGACGGTTCGAACCTTCGTAGCGAATGGTTCCGTTGAGGGTGTAGCGAGCTTTCCACGAATAGGTGGCGGTTCCGAAGAAAGCCACGTCGCGACCATAGCCATTGCTCACGTAGTAGTATTCAGAACCTTCTTCCTGCGACTGCTTGAAATAGCGATAGTCGAAACGGCTGGTGTTGCCATAATCATACTGGTGGCCGACACCGTTGTAGAACGAGCGGTTGCGCTCGACGTCAGAAAGTTCCAAACCACCGAAGAGATTGACGATGTGGTCGTCGTTATAGACGTCATTGTAGCTGGCCGTGGCGCGAACGCTCCACGAATTCATGCTGTAGCGGGTTTCGCGGTAGAAACCACCAACGGGCAGCACCGTAATCGGAAGTGAGTTGGGCACGTCGGGGTCGGTGTAGAGCCAGTCGTTGGCGTTGCGGATCGTCGCGTCGTCCATCGCACGGAAAGCCATGGCTTGGTTCGATTTTTCTGTAACGATATGTTTCTGCGTCGTGGTCGAATATTTATAGGCGGCGAGAGCGGCCAATTCCACCGTTCTGATGGGCTTGTACTTCAACTCGGCCTGGAATTTCATATCGGCAACGCTCAAGTCCATGTAGTTGTTGTTCAACTCATGGTGAATGTTGAACGGAGCATAGTTGCGCGTGTAGAACGTATTGGGGTCGAGCGTGCGCGACGAGTTCAAAGCGTAGGAATACGGGTTGATGTCGAACGAACGGCTCACGTCGCCGCTCACCACATTGACACGTTGGCCGAGCGTACCCGGAGCACGCTGCTGGCGATAAGAACCGTTACCAATCAGATTCAAACTCAACTTCTTGCTGATGTTGTAGTTGGCATTCACGTTCATCGTGTAACGCTTCACCTTGCTCTGCTTGGTCCAACCTGGGTCGTCCATCAAACTGAACGAGGTGTAGTATTGCGACTTGTCGGAACCGCTGGCCATACTGATCGAGTGGTTCATCGAAATGGCGTTGCTGAACAACTCGTCGAACCAGTTAGTGTTGCGCATTTCGGCCTCACGCAGATAGGCTGCCTGAGCCTCGGGCGTGTTGGGAAGTCCGAACTGGCCGTTGGTCTTGTTGTATTCGTTCATCAGGTGGTACATCTTACCATAAACACCACTGGTCGAATAGCGATAGGTGCGACCGAAAGAAATCAAACCGTTGGCTTCCATTTCCTTGTAGATGGCCATCTGGTCTTGCGAGTTCATGATGTTGAACTGGCTGTAACTCGGGCGCAGACGCATCGTGTATTCACCCGTATAGGTGATGCGCGACTGGCCGGCACGACCACGCTTCGTCGTCACGACAATCACACCTGCCATGGCGCGAGCACCATAGATGGAGGTGGCTGAACCGTCTTTCAAAATCTGGAACGACTCGATGTCGTCGGCGTTCAGTCCGGCAATGGCCGACGCAATCAGCGTCTCGGCGTCACCCGAAGACAGGTCGTCGGCATCGACTTCCGTCACGTCTTCCATGATCACACCATCGACCACCCACAACGGGCGCGAACTACCATAAATCGACGTAGCACCGCGCACGCGAATCTTCGGCGCAGTACCAAACGTACCCGACACGTTCTGCACCGACACACCGGCGGCACGACCCTCGAGCGAGCGCGAGATGTCGGCCACACCGTCGAGTTTGGCCTTCTCGGCGTCAACCTTCGTCGTTGCACCCGTGAACAGGCGCTTGTCCATCTTCTGCATACCCGTCACCACCACTTCGCCGAGCGATTTCGAATCGGTCTTCAGCACGATGGTCAGGTTCTGACCGGCCTTGAACGTCGCAGTCTCGTAGCCCACCGACGTCACTTCAAACGTAGCGCCGGCCTGCGAAGTCGTAAACGAGAAATTACCGTCAATGTCGGTCACCGCAAGGGCCGATTTCTGACCCTTGATTCTGATCACGGCACCGGTCACAGGATCGTCGGCGGCATCGGCGGCAACAACCGTTCCCGACACCTTCGTCTGCGCCATCGCAGCCCCCACCGAAAGAAGGAGCAGTGCCATGAACATTGTTAGTCTTTTCTTCATAGAATCACTTTTTTGGTTATAAAAATTTAGGTTAAAAATTAAAATCACCAGAAAAACTCATTCCTTCCCTCAAGCGAGGGAAGGGATGAGTTGTTGTATTCGGTTAGTCGTCCCAGACGTTTGAGTTTGAGCCGTCCAGTTGTGCGTTTGCACTCACTGCCGCGATGAGCGCGAGCAGCATGAAAGTAATTTTTTTCATTTTTTAATCCTTTCTTTTTTTAGTTAGTTATTAGTTGTTTGGTTATAAATTGTTTAATTTTTCGTTAGTTTTCTGATGCTTTTCCCTCCCTTTTTCCTCTTTTTCTTTCAATTTTGCGTCAAATTGTTATTACAAATTATCCGCGTGTATTTTTTTTTGAATAAAAATGTAACCGCAAAAGTAGGAAAATTTTTCTAAACATTAAAAAAAATAGGCGAACTTTTTTACAAAATTATACTTTATTAACAAATATAGTTCGATAGACCTACTATGAAGATTAGGTTTTGAAGATTTGTCATATAATATATAGGTGTATTTTGGAATCGAAAAAACAAAAAAAAAGAGAACTTTCGAGTTCTCTTTTTTCAGCGGAAGGTGAGGGATTCAAACCCCCGATACCCGAAAAGGGTATACCGGATTTCGAGTCCAGCGCGATCGATCACTCTGCCAACCTTCCTCGATTTTTGCGTTAGCGGCTGCAAAATTACAAACATTTTTTGATTGCACCAAATTTTTTCCGACTTTTTTATTCAAAAGATAGTTTTTCGAGCCTATTTCGCAATTCTTCCGCTTCGCTTTTTCGAATCGCCAACGTAATTTCGCAGGTATTGTCGAACTGCTGACTGACGATTCGCGGCGACATTTCCTTGACAATCCGCATCACGTCGTTCATTTGGGGATAGGCAAACGAATAGTTGACGAGTTCCTCGACCTGCCGCGTGACGGTCTCGGCGTGTTCGAGCGCGTCGGCAGCCGCTTCACGATAGGCCACGATGAGACCGCTCGTCCCGAGGTTCACACCGCCGTAGTAGCGCACGACAACGACGAGCACATCGGTGAGTTCGCGCGAGTTGATTTGGCCGAGAATCGGTTTTCCGGCGGTGGAACTGGGTTCGCCGTCGTCGTTGGCACGGAAATCGAGCCGTTCCGCCCCGAGCATATAGGCATAGCAGACGTGTCGCGCATCGTAATACTCCTTGCGATAGCGTGCGAGCAGTTCCTTGATCTGTTCCTGCGTCTCGACGTGATGGGCGAAAGCCAGAAACTTACTGCGCTTTTCGGAGTAGTAGCCCTCCCCCACTCGCTCGGTGATGGTTTTATATTCGTCGTTCATTTTTCAAGTTGACAGTTGACAATTGACAGTTGACAGTTTTTCACTATTCACTATTCACTTATTTTGCTTGCGAAATTACAACATTTTTTCCAAACGTGCAACGATTTTATCATAATTATCATAAAAAAGGTTAATCAGCCGATAAATTCCATTGTTTTTCGTCTTTCTTTCATAGAAAAAGCTTAATTTTGCAGCATAATTACGGAGAGATGGTAGAGTGGTCGATTACAACGGTCTTGAAAACCGTCGTGCTGAGAGGCACCGGGGGTTCGAATCCCTCTCTCTCCGCTGACAAGGCAACTCGAAAAAGTTGCCTTTTTGTAAAGAAAAAATATTCATCAACAATCTATCAGAAATGAAAAGACATTTATTTACCCTATTGTTAGCATTCGCCGGCATGCTGTTCGCTACCGACTTGACAGCCCAAACCACGGCTGGAAAGGTCACGGGAACGGTGCTCGACGAAACGGGCGAACCGCTCATCGGAGCGACAGTCGCCATCAAGGGAAGCAACACGAAGACGATTACCGACATCGACGGCCACTTCGCGCTTCCCATCAACGGCCAGACGGCCACCATCGCCATTTCCTACATCGGCTACGCGACGCAGGAGGTGGCGGCCAACGTGCGCACACCGCTCAACATCACGATGCAACCCGAAACGGGCCACAACATTCGCGAAGTGGTGGTAACGGCGATGGGTATTCTCCGCAAGGAAAAATCGCTGACCTACGCCACGCAACAGGTGAAAGCCGAAGACCTGATGAAGGTGCAGGACGTGAACGTGGCGAACTCGCTCGAAGGTAAGGTGGCGGGTATCGTCGTCACGCCGAGTGCGGGCGGTGCAGGCGGTGCGTCGCGCATCCAACTGCGCGGTAACAAATCGATTTTGGCGGGTTCGTCGCCGCTGATTGTCATCGACGGCGTGCCAATGACCAACGAGACTCGCGGACAAATCAACGACGCCCAGAGTATGACGGAAAATTCCAATGCCGAGGGTGCCGACGCACTGTCGATGATCAACGCCGACGACATCGAGTCGATGAACGTGCTGAAGGGTGCCAACGCCGCCGCGCTCTACGGTTCGAGGGCTGCGAATGGTGTCATCATGATTACGACGAAGAAAGGTAAGGCTGGAAAAATGTCGGTGAACTACACGGGCAACATCACGTTCGACACGCCGCTGCTGCTGCCGAAAATCCAGAACACCTACGGCGCAGCGGTCGATGCACAGGGCTATCTGGGCGAGGCCAACGGCTGGGGCGGTCGTATCAGCGAGTCGCCGACGACAGCCAGATCGCGTGCCACCGACAAGATTCCCTACGAGCGCGACATCTACCTGCGCAACTACGGCAACGACGACGTGAAGGACTTCTATCGCACGGGCGTGACGACGAACAACTCGGTGTCGGTGTCGGGCGGTACGGATTTGATTCAGACCTACGTTTCGGTGGCCAACAGCCACGCGCTCGGTCTGGTCGAAACCAACAGCTACAACCGCAACACCATCGCCTTCCGTCAGACCTATAAAATTTGGGATCGCCTGACGCTGAACGCCTCGTTGAACTACGTGCAGACGAAGACGAAGAATCGCATCGGCGGTGGTTATGTCGGCAACCCGATTTACCACCTCTACACCGCACCGCGCAACATCGACATGCAATATTATCGCGACAACTACGCGCTCAGCGAGGGCACTTGGCTGTCGGATCCGCAAGGTCACTACGTGCAGACCGAAAACGGCTTCATTCGCCAGAACGACGTTGCCGAACTCAAAGGTCCGATGATGAACTACGCTTATCTCGACGCCCGTCAGAACAACCCCTATTGGCTGCTCAAACAGAATTGGAGCATCCACCGAAACGACCGCATCTACGGCGGTTTCCACGGACTGCTCGACATCATCGACGGCCTCACCTTGCAGGCTCGCTTCAATTTCGACCACGACAAATATCAGGAAGAGGGCGGTCGCTATGCCTCGACCTTCGCACCGGCTTCGATGTACGACTTCGGTACGTACAACAAGCGTCGCGACAACTCGACGGAAATGTACCTCGACTTCCTGCTGAACTACAACAAGACCTTCGCCGACACGTGGAGCCTCAGCGCCAGTGCCGGATGGGTCGGCCACACGACGAAAGGCAGCAGCTACGGCACCTACATCGCCAACGCAACCTACGTCGATCCGCTCAACCAGAAACTTTCGACCGAAATCAACCGTTTCAACACGTCATACGGCAGTAGCGGCGTGACAGGCGAGGGCGAGACTTCGAACTGGGACCGCGCTTGGCTCGGAACCGTGCAAATCGGTTGGAAAGAGAAGATTTACCTCGATGCTTCCTACCGCAGCGACCAGTATCGCGTCTTCAAGCAGTGGCCCGACAAGCCGCAGCACTACGACTACTTCGGTTTCGGTGCCAATGCCCTGCTGAACGAACTTGTAAAGTTGCCGAAATGGTGGGACTACGCGAAACTGCGCGTGTCGTATTCGGAAGTGGGTAATGCCGTGCCGAATCGCTACTACAACCTCAGCAGCCGCAGTTCGCGCACGGGAGCGATGACTGCCACCAGTTCCACGCTCTTCACCAACGCCGAACCCGAGCGCACCCACTCGTTTGAAACGGGTCTGGAAATGCTTTTCTTCGACAATCGCCTGAGTTTCGACGTGACCTACTACAACGCCACCGTTTCGGGTCTGTTTATGAATATCGGAAACGTCGCCGGACTCACCGTCTATGAAAATTCGGCGAAACTGCGCAACCAAGGCTTTGAGACGACATTGGCCTATAATTTCCGCTTCGGAAAGTCGCTGCGCTGGCGCACGGCGGTGAACTTCTCGTACAACGAAAACAAGGTGCTGGCCGTCGGCTACGACGAGGCTGGTCGCAAGAAACTCATCTATACCGACGTGGCAGGCGTGCGCGTGCGCTACTCCGAGGGCGATGCCTTCGGCGATATGTATGTGCGCGACATCCGCCACAACGACGACGGCACGATTTTCCTCTCGTCGAACGGAAACATCATGAAAGAAGGCCGCTACACGAAGTACATCGGCAATATGAACTCGAAATATCAACTCGGCTGGACCAACACGCTGAATTTCAAGGACTTCCAACTCTCGTTCCTCATCAACGGACGCATCGGCGGCAAGGTCATCTCGCTGACCGAGGCCTTCCTCGACGAACTCGGACTCTCGCAGCGCACAGCCGACGCACGCGACTACGCCTACGCCAACAACCTTTTCACGGCGAAGGGCGAACCCGCGATGTACCTGCCCGACGGCAGCGGCCAAATCATCGGCGTGCGCAACTACTATCAGGTGATGGGTGCGCGAAACAGCCAATATTCGCCGCTCTACGTCTATGACGCCACGAACTTCCGCCTGCGCGAACTCTCGCTGGCCTATACGTTCAAAAATCTCATCGGCGAAGGCAAGAATCTCTCGCTGTCGTTCATCGGGCGCAACCTCTTCTTCCTCTACAAGAAAGCACCCGTCGATCCCGATGTGTCGCTCTCGACAGGCAACGGACTCAGCGGTTTCGAGTTGTTCAACATGCCCTCGACCCGCTCCTATGGTTTTAACGTGAAAATGAACTTCTAAAACAACGAAAATCATGAAAAAATATCAGATTTTATGGATATTCGTCGCCGTTCTTGGACTGACTTCGTGCCTCGATTTCGACGACCCCATCGACACGCTGAACTTCAATCAAGAAGCACTTGAAGACTCGGTTTATCACGGCAATCCGACGAAAATCGACTACAACATCAACATCACCGAAGCCCAGTTCGACGACGCGCTGGCAAGCCTACAAACCTATCTGAAACAGGCGAAAAGCGGCCAATATTCGATGCGTGGCGGCAAAAACGGCGACTATCCGGGCGAACACGCCTATCAGCGGCAGTTCTCGCTCGGTCCCGACAACTACGCCCAATACACCACCGTTCCCCACTACGATTTTATGTATGGAACGCTGCAAACGAGTTACGATGTCAGTGCAGAATTCAACGGCGGTCCCAACGGATTGTATCTTTTAGTGAAAAACGCGATGGTGCCGCTGCTCAACCATCCTGCTATCGACTCGATTCCCGAAATGAAGGCCATCTACCTGCTGATGTTCGACTATTCAACGCAGGAAATCGCCGACATCCACGGTGCGTTGCCCTACGAGGAATTCCTCGTCAATAAACAGGGTGCTCCGTTCACCTACAACGGCGTGGAACACATCTACAAGAGCATTGTTTCGCACATCGACCTGATTACGGCCTGTCTGCGCCACTACGAGTCGCGCCCCGACTGGTACAAGACGAAATTGCAGGCACTGATGGACGAAAATCTGGAGATTTCAAAGGACAAATACCTCGGAAACAAGGGAATGGACTCGTGGATTCGCTTCGCCAACTCGCTGAAACTGCGCATCGCGATGCACTGCGTGAAAGTCGAGCCCGAACTCGCCCGAAAATGGGCTGAGGAAGCCGTCGCTGGCGGTGTCATCGAGTCCACCGACCAAGAATTTGCGTTGATGGGTATGCAACTCGGCTTCGGCCATCCGCTCAACATGATTTGGATTTCGTGGAACGATGCCCGACTCAGTGCCTCTTTCGAAAGCCTGCTGATGAGCCTCGACCACCCTTATACGAAGGGCGAATATCCTTTCTTCAAGAAAAACGGCGGTGCGATGGTCAATCAGAAGACTGGCGAAATCCTCGAAGCCGACACGCGCATCGTGGGACTTCGCGAAGGCATCCACCCGGGTATGGGACAAAGCATGGCCACGAATCCAATGCTGGCGTGCAGCGTGTTTGACAAGGATTATATGGCAGAAGCGCCCCTCTACATCATGAAGATTTCCGAAGTCGATTTCCTGCGTGCCGAAGGTGCGGTTCGCGGTTGGGACATGGGCGGCTCGGCGCAGTTCTTCTACGAGCGCGGCATTCGCTACGCCTACCTTTTCGAGCGTTCCGAAACCTATTTCCACGAAGAATATGACATGCTGGTTGAAGACTATCTGGCACGCGCAGAAGCAGTTCCCTACACCTATCACGACCCGCTCGGCAACGTCGATGACGAGCCCAGCGTGACGAAAATCGGTGTGAAATGGGACGAAAGCGACTCGCAGGAGACGAAGCTCGAAAAAATCATCACCCAGAAATACATCGCCGGCTTCCCCTACTCGTTTGAGGCATGGACAGACCTGCGCAGAACGGGCTATCCGAAGCTCTTCCCCGTGCTCAATGCCGACGAGGGCGACGGCACGCTGAAGTATGGCGACATCATCCGCCGCGCACCCTTCCCCGACACCGACGACGCTTCCGTGGCCGACATCATCGAAACAGGACTCGACGCACTCGGTGGCGAAGACTGGCAATCGACGCGACTCTGGTGGGACATCGACAAACCGAATTTCTAAATAACAAATGATATTTAAAAAAAGGAGTAATTATGAAAAGAATCCTATTCATTTCTGCACTCGTGATGCTTTTCACAGCCACGGTGCAAACCGCCAAGGCTCAGTACGACCCTTCGGCATCGAGAGAACTCTTCGACTTTTCGCCGTTCACCGACAGCGGACTGCTCAACTTGTTCTACAACGCACAGCAGGCAGGTCGCGAATACCCCACTCAGGCGGAATTCGAGGCAGCAGGTTTCAACATGATGGACATTGAGTTCGTGCGCTCTCACGTGCGTCCGCGTCCCATCATCAACGACCAAGCCAACCAGCTCATCAGCGGCGTGAAAAACACGCGCCGCCTGTGGCTGAACATTCCGATGGGAACGGCTCGCGGCATCGGTGGCTATCCCGGCACCAACGCCGGCGACGACACCTATTCGCTGTGGAACTACACCCACCTTTTCGGCTCGTGGAACCACGGACTGTTCCAGGCTCCGGGTGCATGGATCGACGCGGCTCACCAGAACGGCACCGACATTCTTTCGGGTATCAAGTTCTTCGAGTCGTGGACGGAAGGTGCTGGCGACCAAGCCTATTCGAAGCTCATTACCGAGAAAAATGCTGACGGCTCGTTCAAGTACGTCAAGCCGCTTATCAGCGTGCTGATGTATTTCGGTGCCGACGGCATCAACTACAACTGGGAAGACGCTTCGTATAGCAATGCCGACGTTGTGGCATTCCACAAGGCACTCTACAAAGAGGCCGCCGCTCGTGGATTCAACAACTTCCACATCGGTCTCTACACCAACATTTCCAGCCTCACAGCGTCGAACGCCAACGCCCTTTTCGGCAATTCCGAAGGTCGCACGGCCGACACGTTCCTCAACTACGTGGGCAACGACTTTGCATCGGCCATGTCGATGCGTAGTTCTGAAACGACTGCCAAAAACGCGATGGGAACCACCGACGGACTATATGCCGGCGCATGGATTGTGACGATGAATCGCTCGTGGACGAACCTCGCAGGTCGCGAAATCGGTGCCGTGCTTTGGGGTGAACACGCCAACAGCCGTTTCTGGTCGAACAACGTCGGCAACGACGCGAAGGAATTCCAAGCCAACTATCAGGCACTGCTCGAGCGCACGTTCTCTGGCGGTAAGCGCAATCCGGCCGACCTTCCGAAGATGCAAAACACGGGCAATGAATGGGCATGGAACGGCACAACACCTCCGATGTCGAAATTCGGCGGACTGGCCACCTACTTCCCCGAGCGCAGTACGATTCAGGGCAAATATCCCTTCCACACCTATTTCAATACGGGTATCGGCGAGGTTTATACCTACAAAGGAAAGAAAACCCACGGCAACTGGTACAACCTTTCGACACAGGACATCGTGCCGACCTATCGCTGGCTCGTCTATAACGCCGGAACAAAGACGGTTTCGACCATTCTCAACCCCGAATTCACCATCGAAGACGCTTACATGGGCGGTTCGTGCCTCAGTTTGAAAGGCAACGGCAACGGTTCTGCTGACCTCATCCTCTTCCGCACCGCTCTGACGGGTACTTCTGGCACACCATACGCGAAAGTCGCCGTGAAAACGAAAAAAGACGGTACGACCCAGACCAATCTCTTCCTCATCGTGAAGGTCGGTAGCAGTTGGAAGGAATTCCCCATCGGCGCGACTTCTGGAAAAACTTGGGAGGAGAAAACCATCACCCTCGACGGCATTTCCAGCAGCGACCAGATTGACTTCGTCGGTCTTCGTGCGAAGGACATCACGAGCAACTACCAGGTATTTGTCGGCGAAATTCAGCTGAACGACGGCGTGCAGACCACGCCTGCCGAAATCAACGACATTTTGGCCGAAGTGAAGAAGGAAACCACCTCGAAACTCAGCGTGAAACTCAATTGGAGCCTCAACCAGGCCGGCGCAAGCCCCTACGGACTTGTCTATAACGACGAGGGCGATGTCGATCACTTTGAAGTGCTCTACAAAAACGGCGAAAACGGTCGCGTCAGCGTCGTCAGCCACGTGCAGGGCTGGTCGGCATTTGTCGGCGACATGCCGATGGCCGAGGGCGAGCAACCTTACTTCGGTGTGCGTTCCGTTTCTACCGACCTCAAGACTTACAGCGAACCGAAGTGGGTGGCCGTGAGCCGTAGCAGCAACGTGCCGCAGGGTGCTGATGCCGATGGAATGGAATACGGCGTGAGCGAAATCAACCCCGATGCCGATGGCTACAAAACCGCTATTGCAACTCGTTTCCTGACGAAAGTGACAACGACGGGTGCTTCGGTCGAAAATTTGAATTATACTTGCAATGCTCCCGGTCCAGAAGATGATTTGAACTATGTGAATGCTTCAAAAACTGCCGTTCTCAAGGTGAAACAGGGCGATGAAGTGACCATCAACTACGAATGGTTCAATGCTACCGATGGTATTCAGTGGTGCATCATGAAGGGTTATGCCGACTGGAATATCAATGGTTTCTTCGAGGGTACAACCGACGAACTCATCATCGAACAAGGCACGGCCAACACTTGCAACAGCTACGAAAACACACCCGAAGGCACTCAGACGGGTTCCCCGCTCCATGTCAATGGTTGGTCGAAGAGTCCTTTCGTGCCCTTCACCGTGAAAATTCCCGAAGATGCCGTACGTGGACAGAGCCGTATCCGCATCGTCTTCACTGACGCTTGGGCAGCCCACCCCGGTCCGGTCGGTCTGACCGCCAAAGGCTTCACCATCGACCTCGGCGTTGAAATCAGCGGCGACAACGAGGAACGCCAACCCACCGTCAGCCCCGTCGATGAGGGTGTTGCCGACGAGCCGGAGAACCTCAACGGAACAGATGGCGTGGAAGTCGTAAAAGGTGATGCTTCCGAAACTTTCTACAATGACGGACAATTCAACTTCCGCAACGTAGAAAAGGCTTGGATCTACACCGCCGACGGCAAACTCGTGAAGTTCGTGCAGAATCCCACCACGGTGGCTGCGAAACTGGCCGACGGTGTCTATATCGTGAAAATGCAAAACAAGAACGTGATTCGTTCGCAGAAGATTACTGTGAAATAAGCGATTCGTCATCCCAACGAAAAAGCGTGAATCCTCATCGGTTCACGCTTTTTCGTGGTTGGCTGTCAGACTTTTCAGTCAATCACAGAGTTTAAAATTCCCATCAGAATACCTTTCAACTCGTTGCCGAAGGCTTTTAACTTGTCAAAAACACCCTCTTTCATGCCTTTCGCCATGTAGCCGGCGCATTTGCCTTCGAGCTTGCCGATTTTCGTTTTTTCATCGGGCGTGTAGTCGAGTTCGTGCTTGCTGATGTCCTTTCGAATGTCCACGAATTTCTCGCCGGCCTTCTTCCACTCGTTCACGCTATATTGCGCACTGTGGTCGCGGAGTTCCACCGAGAATTTCTCCAAACGATTGATGGCGTGCTGCTTCGTGTTGCACGATGACAGTCCGCCCATACTCAGCATCGCAGCGAGCGAAAGCGTCACGATTGAAACGACTTTCTTTTTCATGGCTTATTCGGGTTTCATGTTCGTGTAAACGGTCTGCACATCGTCGAAATCCTCGAGTTTCTCAACCATCTTGTCGATGGTCTCGCGCTGTTCGGCGGTCACGTCCTTCAGGTCGTTGGGAATACGGGTAAATTCCGCGCCCGTCACTTCGAAACCTTCGGCTTCGAGGTGCTTCTGGATGGCACCGAAACTCGACGGATCGCCGTAGATTGTGATTTCACCTGTCTCCTCGTCCTCGTCGAACTCGTCTTCCACGCCGTAGTCGATCAGGTCGAGAATCATCTCGTCCATGTCAAGTCCGTCCTTTTTCTTGAACGTGAAAACCGACTTGTGGTCGAAGAGGAACGACAACGAGCCCTGTGTGCCGAGGTTGCCGTTGAACTTGTTGAAAACCGAGCGCACGTCGCCCACGGTACGGGTGGTGTTGTCGGTCAAAGTCTCGACAAACACGGCGATTCCGTGCGGTCCGTAGCCTTCGTAGGTCACTTCCTTGTACTCGCTCTGGTCCTTGCCCATCGCGTTCTTGATGGCACGCTCGACGTTGTCTTTCGGCATATTCTCGCGCTTCGCATTGGCGATGATGGCGCGGAGTGCCGGGTTCGTGTCAGGATCGGGACCGCCAGCCTTCACGGCGATGGCGATTTGCTTACCGATCTTCGTAAATGTCTTGGCCATGTGGCCCCATCTTTTCAGCTTTGCAGCCTTACGATATTCAAATGCTCTTCCCATATATTTACAAATTAAAAATTAACAATTAAGAATTATGATTACCTCAATTCAGCGTTCAACTGTTTTTTGAGATTTTCGATGATTTTCTGCATAATCGCATCGATTTGCTTGTCATTCAGCGTTTTTTGCTCGTCCTGCAGAATGAAATTCACGGCATACGATTTCTTGCCTTCGGGTAGGTTCTTGCCCTCATAGACATCGAACAATTCGACGTTTTTCAGCAGTTTCCGCTCGCTCTGACGGGCGATTTGCTCGATTTCGGCAAACTCCACGCGCTTGTCGATGAGCAGGGCGAGGTCGCGGCTCACAGCGGGGAACTTCGAGATTTCCGTATATTCGACCTTGTTCTTCCGAATGGCCTTCATCAGCGCCGTCCAGTGCAAATCGGCGTAATAAACCTCGTTTTGGATACCGAACTGCTTTTGCAACTTCCGACTGACGACGCCAAGTTCCACGAGCACCTTTCCACCGCGATTTTTCAGCGTCAGACCCGACGAGAAAATGTTGTTTTCGGACTTTTCGGTGACGAATTGTCCCTGTGCCACACCCAGACGCGCCAGAATGTTCTGTACGTAGGCGTTCAGTTCGTAGAAAGTCGCGTCCTCGTTCGGGTGAATCCAACTGCCTTCCACGCGCTTGCCCGTCACCCACAGACCGAGGTGCATATCCTCAGAATATTTTTTAATTGGCAGCGGCGCTTCTTCTTTTACTTCTTTACTACCCAACTCATCAACTCCTGAATAATGATAGCAATTTCCAAACTCGAAGAACCGCAAGTTCGGATTCTGGCGATTCGCATTGCGAACGATGCTCTCCAGACCACCGAAAAGCAACGACTGGCGCATCACACCGAGGTCGGTAGAAAGCGGATTCATCACCTTCACCGTCGTGTCCAACGTATAGACGTTCAAATCGTCGGAATAATACGACAATTTGCTCAGCGAATTGTTCAAGATTTCATTGAATCCACAGCCCACAAGTTGCTCAGCCACAATATTTTGCAATCGATGGTCTTTGTCTTGTTCGCCTGCCACGGTGAGCGACGATTTCAACTGCGTCGGAATCTCCACGTTGTTGTAGCCATAGATGCGAAGAATGTCCTCGACCACGTCGCACGGACGCTGCACATCGACGCGATAGGCAGGCACTTCGAGCGTCAAGCCGTCGGTCGTTTCTTCGAGAATTTTCATCTCCAGCGAGGTCACGATGTTCTTCACCGTTTCCGCACCGATATGCTTGCCAATCAACTGGAAAACATAGTCGTATTTCAGGTCGATTCGGGCGTTTTCGATGGGTTCGGGATAGACATCCTTGATTTGCATCGACACTTTTCCGCCTGCCAGTTCACGACAAAGAATCGCCGCCTGCTTCATCGCGTAAACCGTGCCGTTGGGGTCGATTCCGCGCTCGAAACGATAGCTTGAATCGGTGGAAAGACCGTGGCGACGGGCCGACTTGCGAATCCACGTCGGATGGAAATAGGCGGCCTCGAGCACGACGTTGCGCGTCGTTTCGTAGGTTCCACTACCCTTTCCGCCGAAAATGCCAGCAATGCACATCGGTTCCTCGGCGTTGCAAATCGACAGGTCGTGCTGTCCGAGCGTGTGTTCCTCGCCGTCGAGCGTGACGAATTTCGTGCCCTCGGGCTGCGTGCGCACCACAATCTTGTGCCCCGTCACCATATCGGCGTCGAAGCAGTGCATCGGCTGTCCGTAGGCCATCATCACATAGTTCGTAATATCGACAATGTTGTTAATCGGACGCAAACCGACGGTCGTCAGTTTGTTTTTCAGCCAATCGGGACTTTCCTTCACATCGCAATCGGTCACGCTCAGGCAAACGTAGCGTTTGCAGGCTTCTGTATTCTCGATTTCCACCTCAATCGGCAAATCTTCGTTATCCACAACAAAATCGTCGCACGACGGTCGATGCAGCGAAGTTTCATAGCCCTGCTGCTTCAACGAGGCATACAGGTCGCGAGCCACACCCCAGTGCGACAGCGCGTCGGAGCGGTTCGCCGTAATATCGACCTCAATCACAAAATCGCTTTCCAACTGGTAATATTCGGCAGCAGGCGTACCCACCACTGCGTCGTCGGGCAAGACGATGATGCCGTCGTGCGAAGTTCCGATGCCGATTTCGTCCTCGGCGCAAATCATTCCGTTCGACTCGTGGCCGCGCAGTTTCGCACGCTTGATGACAAATTCCTTGTCGCCGTCGTAGAGCACACAGCCCACGTCGGCCACAATCACCTTCTGGCCAGCCGCCACATTCGGCGCACCGCACACGATTTGCTGCGGCTCGTCCTTGCCCAAATCAACCGTCGTCAGGTGGAGGTGTGTGTCGGGAATGTCCTCGCATGTGAGCACTTTGCCCACGAACAGGCCTTTCAGACCGCCTCGAATGCTTTGCACTTCTTCAACGCCGCCCACTTCAAGGCCACCAGCCGTCAGCACGGCAGCCACTTCCTCGGGCGAGAGCGTGAAATCAACATATTCTTTCAACCATTTGTAAGAAATATTCATAACTATACACGTTTTTTCGTTCGACCTGCAAAGTTACGAAAATTTCTATTAAGTGAGAACAGAATGAAGAATTTATTTTGTCGAACGAGAGAAATTTTATTCATTTTTTGAGCGAAATACAAGATTGTTTCAAAAAAATGTATATCTTTGTGCCAAGTTTATGATTTGAATATGATAGGAAGAACAATCATCTGCTGTCTGCTATTTTCTTTGAGTGTCGCAGCGCAAGAACAAGATAGTACCCTAACCTTCATGGACAGGCTTCATCAAGTGCAGCAATATCTGGACAACAAAGCCAAATCGAAGGTGGACCCAGGCTATATCGAAGTGCCCGAAAAGCCGTGGAGGGTCATCTTACGCTATAAAGAAAACATGGTTTTGGTGGACTATGACCACAGTATCGACTTTCCTGCGACGAATGAACGCGCGGAATGGAAACTCCGCTTCGAGCCGCCCATTGCATCGTCTGTCGGCTTCTGGGTGGGCTATCGTGGAACGGGATTCTCTTATTCCAAATCGCTTACCAAAAACGCAGGCCGCTACTACTCTTTCAGCACCACTGGTGCCAAATACGGCTTCAACTTCCGACTGAGGAGATTCCAGACGCAAGACGCCCAGTTCTCTGCAACGGAATACAAGGATGGGAAACTTTCAGAAGAACCCTATGACACGGCTTTCAGTATGCCCAGCCCGGTATGGATTCGTTCAGTCTATCTCAACGGATACTACGTATTCAACGGTCGTCGCTACTCGCAGGCTGCCGCCTACAACCAGTCGGTCATTCAGCGCCGCTCGGCAGGCTCGCTCCTGTTAGGCGCCACGTGGTATCAGTCTTCGTTCGACTATTCCGACATCGCCAATGGCTATTTCATGATTTTTGCTGGCGGCATCTACCGCATCAAAGTGCATCAGGCAAACCTCGGCGTCGGCTATGGCTACAACTGGGTGCCCTTTCGTGGCCTCGTCGTCAACGCGATGGCCATGCCAACCGTCAGCGTCTATAACCGCGTGAAAGTTTACAAAAACGACTTCAACTACTATCTGGCCCCCGAGGAACCCGTTGACGACTATGGAGAATGGGACATGGAAACAAAGCTCTGGGCCAACGGAAAGCCCGACAAACCCCTCACCATGCTAAAAGAAGGCGACAATGACGTCTATTATTGGGACGATGGCTCTGAGACGAGCTATAGTGCCCTGCAGCTGAACCTCGACCTGCGCCTCGGCATAGCCTACAACTGGAGCAATTATTTCATCGGTATTCAGGCGCAATACAACAATTTCATCTACAAGAAAAATCAGAGCAAGGTCAATATCTTCGACGCATACGCCCGAATTTCCCTCGGTGTTAGATTATAACAAACGTTTATCTGTTTGTTGTACTATTCCCTGTTGTTTGCAACTATATACGAGCAGTATTTACTGAGCAGGTTCGACAATGGCAAATCGCCTTTCTGGTATCTGTCAGCATCAAGTTTCAGAACTCTTTCGCAGATTGGTGTCTTCCCTTTATACAAGGCATTGAGGTATGGAATGCCATTCTCCTCTGTGATGTTTATATCGGTGAAGAATTGCGTTAAATCCTCTGCATCATAGACGATGGAGTAACTTGGGCGCTTGGCTCCTGGAATGTCCTCTTTCAGTATGTTCTTGTCAACCAAGTCCTGTATGTCGCGTATGGCTGTGTCCTTCGAACACTTCGCCAATGTCGCCCAAGTCTTTGACGTGATTTTTGCCTCGTAGCCGTCAAGAAAGAGATTAAGCATCTGCGTCTGACGCTCTGTCATTGGCACAGACGATGCCTTCTGCCAAAAGAAACTCTTGTTCAAGATGGTGGTCACAATGGTGTCTGCCTCGTCGAGTGCATCCGCTAACTTCTGCATATACCATACCAACCACTCCGAAAGGTCGCCATCGCCGTGCTGCATACGCTCCAGAATCTCGTAGTAGTGACTCTTATCCTTATTAATCTGTGATGAAACATTGTAGAAACTAAACTCACTTTTCTCTCCACGAGCCAGCAACATATCTGAAAGAATGCGAGCCAAACGGCCATTGCCATCCTCAAAGGGATGAATGCTCACAAACCAGAAATGAGCGACGGCAGAACGAATGACACTACTATCACTTTCCTCACCATCAAACCAGGTGAGGAACTTTTGCATTTCCTCTTCTACATGGTCTGGAGAGGGAGCAATATAGTGAACTTTCTCGCGTCCGAACATTCCGCTGACAATATGTTCCTCGTTCGTACGGTATTGTCCGATTTCTATTTGGCTGCCTTCGCTATAGCCAGATGGAAAGAACGCGGCTTGCCAAGCGCACAACTTCTCTTTACTGAGAGGCATATCATAGTGCTGAATCGCTTCGAGCATTACACCGACGACAGAATCGACATAGTGCGAAGGCGCAGTATATTTCACATTCTCAAGTCCAAGTTTTCTGGCAATGGAAGAACGCACCTCATCTACGTTCAGCCGTATGCCTTCAATCTCCGAAGAATACACTACGTCGTAGGTCAGGTTCTCCGCCATAGCACGTAGTTTACTGTCAAAGCCCAGCGAACTCAGCCTGCCATAAAGCAAGCCTTGTTTTCGGAATACTTGCTCCTGAAGAAGTGACACCTTAGAAGTGTCCCAACGGAAGTTTGTCCAATTGTCTCTTTCGTGTATATACATAATGTATTTTGAACGTTGTGCGACGAATTATGATTCGTATCGTCGCAAATTTTGCGGCAAAAATACTTAAAAAATGTCGAACCACCAAATAAAAACGCAAAATAACGCATATTTTGCGACGTTTTTGCCTATAAATCGTCAATTGTCATCTTGTGGACACAAAAAAAGAGACCTGCCCAAGCGGACAGGACCCTTTACATTATATTAGAGTGATATTTACTCCTCGACAGCAGCCTGTGCAGCGGCTAACGTGAACTGATTATCAGCACTTTACGGCAAATTTGGGAAACATTTGGGAAACATTATGAGCATGTACTGCACATCCTGCACCCGATTTCCTCAAAATATCCGACCATTTTTGCCACTTCGACTACTTTTCGATATTTTAATTGTTAAACACTATTGTTAGAACACACATTGCATTACGACTATACAGCACGTTCTGCAAATTAAGCTCGTAAAATTAATAATTTCTCATGACATTACGTTTGTTTTGCACGTTTTTCTTGCAGAACGTGTCTGTTTTTAATATAAATTAAGGCAATAACCACATCAAGTTA
>Ga0256405_10002351_pt1 | contig 44052 bp, 45 predicted proteins | sample RumenRJG_02DNA_FD_189096 | JGI IMG/M metagenome (GOLD analysis project Ga0256405, IMG submission 189096) | Bovine rumen microbial communities from Lethbridge, Alberta, Canada - RJG_02 | ecosystem: Host-associated > Mammals > Digestive system > Stomach > Rumen | place: Canada: Alberta... | reverse complement strand
TATAAGTATCTTCTGCATTACCTGAGTTGGTTACCTTAAGTCGTCCATACCATTTAGTACCTTCAACTTTATTGTTGCCGTCCGAAACTACATTGACCTTATATAAGTTATTAATCTGCAACTGTGAAATATTTATTACTTCATTATTTACTTGTGCCAATGTAGTAGGGATACTTGTAAGAAAGTAAATCTGATTAGATTGAAAGTATGTGACAATATTATTATATGATTGTTCCGCAGTGGAAGGCGTGATAATATTCTTGCACACTTGCCATTGAACAGTACCATCATTAATAATTTGTCCATTAAGTACATTAGATGCATCAAATTCTTCCGTACCACTGACACCCGCCTTGACACACTTGAGATATGCCCAAGATGCGAGAGTCTTAACATACGTTTCATCATTTAAGTTATATCCCTTCTCAGCCTCCCATAATGCACCACCACTTCGTGGCATCATAGAAGTCTTATAGAAGTAATAGTTATTAATCGCATCATACCATTTAGCAGTTACTTCCTGATATGGCTCATAAAGTTCGTCATACTTTGCTTGATATGCTTCAAGTCCCTCTACCAAAGCGGGTGGCATATCTTCATAATCTTGCTGTGAGAAGTTGTAGATGTATGGACTACCATTAGGATTGATGTTCCTTATAGTAGAATTAATATAATCATCACCGCCAGTAACGTGGAAACAATTTTTTACCGCACCTTCGTCACCATCGCGAGTTATCTTCTCAGAGAAGTTATTATATGTAATAAATATATTTGTATTCTTTCCATAACCGTAATGAATCTTTTTACTTCCACAGTTTGGACATTCGTAAACAAACTCGCCACGCTCACCACAATCCTCACAGATGTTCAGTAAGTCATAGCAGGAGATAGTTCTATTTACAGAATCAAACTGGAATAAACAATCATACTCCTTCGCAAGAGTGTCTGTAAGAAAGTCATATATCTTCTGATTCGTTACAGTAAATGTTCTTTGAATATGTGCAATAGTTTCATCGCAATGTGCAACACTCCAATCCGGAGCTTTATCCTTGAGTGCTCTATGAAGTATAGAGTTATCAGGGTCATCAAAGTTACAAAGTACGTTTGGAGCATATGGAGGATTTGGTGGCTTACTAGCATCATCTACGTTTCGCAGAATATCCGACTCCGTATTAATCTCCAAACTTCTTATAATCTTGTTCGACAGTTCGTACTCGCCAGCCGATGTGAGAGAGCAGTGCTTAACTGTGTTATCACTATCGTCCGTACTAACCGCCAATACATAATATTCATCATGCTCTGGAATATAGACATATTTCAGATCTATAATCTTATCCCAAAGGTCGCACTTTTCTCCATTTAATTCCTTATATATATCAAAGCTAACTTCTTGTCTTGCGTTCATGTTGAAGCTATACTGTATGCTTTCAATATCAATATTATTTATCACACCTATGTGATGATGATAAACATTGGAGAGTACGAAAGTTGGGACTTCTATATTATTGTAATAGTCATAGTTTAACTTTTGCATACTACTTTAATCCCACCTTTCTTATCTCTCTGTATTTAAAAGTAATCTCGCAATTGAGACTACACTCCCAAATATTTTCGTTGATTGTATAAAGGTTATGGAGGCGTGGGAACTTATAATTGAAGTCATATATGTAATCATGATCCTCATTATCACTTTCTATCTGCTGTAAATCATATCCGTATAATTTAATTATTTCGCCTTCTTTACAATTAAGCAGAACAGTAGTTCTATCCTCGGTTGCATTCCTAAGTCGGAACACTCCGCCTTCAAGTAACTTTATTTCAATATCAGGATAGATATATCCTTCCTCATCAGAGTTGATCATAAGTTGAAACTGTCTATCATTATCATCGTTGCATAAGTATGTTGATATGATTTCTCCGCTGAATCCATAAGGAGCATTCGTGTTGAAAGTAATAGAAAGTCCTACAACACTATCTCCAATTTCTTTCTTCTGTACAGTAAAGTATCCCTTATACCAAACCTGATTATTATCTGGGTCAATAAAACTAAACCATTTATATTGTTTGCGACACAGCCATCTTGTAAGCTCAGAAATGTCCTCGTCCGACATATCTAAATTATCCGAATTGTCGCATGGATTTTTTATAATCGTATAGGTGGCAGAGTAGTTGTTTTCATATTTGTAACCAGCACGGTAACTACGGTCATTTCTCGCGCCCTTGATTTCTACGAAATTAATGTTCGATACATCTATAGTATCTTCTTCGTTCTCAAAGATTAGAATGTATCCGAAAGACGAGAGTGTTCGTCCGTCAAAAATAAAATCGGTAATCATATGCCACCTCCTTACTTAATTACTTTTTTTGCTTTGTTTAATTCTTTTGTTATTTTACCTTTAACCGATTTTGCCTGTTGGATAGCCTTTTGGTAATGAACCTTCAGTACCTCAAGTTCCTCAAGCATCTTATTGTATTGTTCCTCTTTTTCATTGAGTATATTTACTCGCTCCGAAAAATACTTTATACTGGAGCGCAATTCCCAATTTTCCTTTTCGAGTTCCTTAACTCGTTTCTGAAGCTTCTCGTTTTGCTTCTTAAGTCTTCTTTCGATAGTAAACATAAATTTACCCTCCAATATTGAAATTACCACCAGCACAGATTGCTCCGCACTGGTGGTACAAATATGTATTTTTAATACTTATTCTTTTTAAGCCTAGCATTACCCATCATTTGTCCTATGGTTATTTCTTGCCAGAATTTCTCAAGCTCTGTGTCTTGTTTCATTTCTCGTTTGAAGTCATCATAGTTCTGTACGTTAGGTAACTCTATAGTTATATTGTTGTTTGCGGTTACATTACCTGCAGTAGTACCACCGCCAATAATTGGCACTTCAATGTTACCACCAATAGGAATCTGACCACTCGCAATTTCCCAAAGTCTTTGACTCATTTCGTTTGTGAATACCATATCTCCTTGATTGAGTGGTGTAAGAAGCGCACCGTCTGTAGTACGATAGATAAGCTCTTGACCTTCGTCTTGTGTCCATGCAAGTCTATTAGTTGGGATGCTTCGTGAACCACTAGCATATTTCATCCAACCATTATCATCAAAGTCATACCACTTACCATCTATATAAACGCTTTCGCCTTTTACATATTGACTACCATCTTCAGTACCAAACCACCAACCACTAGAATCATCTCCGTGCCATTGGAACTTATCAGGCATCATATGACCATCATCATCAAGCCAATAACCTTCAACAAATTGGTCTTGTGCCATAACTCCACCCGGATCAAAATAATACCACCAACCCGAGTCTTCATCTTGATACCATTCACTGGTTATGTCACTACCATCATCTTTGCGGTAATGCCACATTCCTTCTCGTTGATACCAACCACGACCTTCCCATGGTAATACATCATGAATGTGCATACTATTATCATAACCATCAGGTCTTTTGTCATCGTCACCACTACCATTACCAGAACCGCCACCATTACCATTATTCTTCTTGTAGGTATCTGTAGCACTAACAGTACCATTATCATTTACAGTAATATCTTTTGATTTACTAAGAATAGCATTCTTAATAGTATCAGCAGCACCATTGGTAACCTCAGAAAACTTGTTTTTAACTTCATCGAGCTTTGAAACAAAAGTGCTTTCATTTGTGTATTTTCCATTACTCCAAGCTGAAAGAATGTCTTTAGTACCATTAGCTGTATTACCAAAATCTTCAAACTTCTGAGTTGTAAGACCATACTCATTTTTAATTTCATCCATTCCATCTTTAATGGATATTGTAGTATCTCCAACAGCAGTAGCAATAGAACCATTACCGCTTAACTGTGCAATAATACTATTCATGCCTAAAGTAACTGCACCCGGAACAGTATATGTACCTTGATTGATCATATCAATCATACTAGTCATGAGTTCGGTAACACTAGAAAGTTTATCATTAAGGTATGTTTCGTAATCATTATAGAGATTATCAAGCATTTCGCCAGTTTCAGAAATATACTTATCCCATTGTGTCTCTTCTAATTGTTGTTGTGCGGAATTAAGTTGATTCTGTAATTCTTGACGTTTCTTACGTGTTTCTTCAGATGTATCGCCTTGATAAGCCGCAAGCTGTTTCTCGAGATTGCTAATATTTTTAGTTTGGTCATTGATGTTCTTAGCGTACTCGTATGTACTCTTCATTGTTGATAAGGCATCCTTATACTTATCAATAAGTTTAGATAAGTACTCAAGATGTTTCTTAACACCTTCTTCAACAAGACTCTTCATTGCTTGCTTTTCATCTTCGGCAGCTTCAATAGCACTACGATAAGCACTGACAAGTTCTTCTTTTCGTTCAATTAGATTCTTGTCGTACTTACCTTCTTTAGTTGCAAGATCTTTATCTATCTCTTTAATTGCATCCGCATATCTTTGTGCTTCTGCAAGAGCGTCATCATACTTCGCACCAATAAGGGCAGCATTAGCATAGCCACGATTATTAAAGTTTCCTCGGTCATCAAACGTTTCTTCACCTTGAAGCAATCCAATAAGAAAGTCTGCTTCTTCGGCAAAGTCATTCATTCTATCCTCAATCCAATCAAACCTATCCCACGCAAGCTGTCTAATTTCGTTATTAAGTTTAACTGTATTAGTCATAGATTCTTCAATGGCTTTATTGACATCTTGAATTGCAAGATACATTTCATACCAAGCTTCAGAACCCTTCTTAATTCTACCACTATCAACAGCGTTGTTGAGAGCCTTAATAAGTTTTTCTCTCTCTTTTTCTAAATCAGTATAATTTGACTTTTCTAGTTCGAGGAGTTGAGTATAATAAGCTTCATCTACAAAGAATCCGTGTTCTTCAGTACGTGTGATTCGTTCTTCGATAATACTTGTTTTCTTTTCTATCTCATCTAACATATCTTCGTATTCAGATTCGATATTTTCAAAAACAGTCTTATACAATTCACCCAATTCACGAGTAAGTGTACCGACATTATCATAGGCTTCTTGTGCTTTTTCCCCATTTATATTTAATTGGTTCGCTACGCCAATCGCAACATAAGTTGCCTCATAGTTTCCTATGAGATTAGACTATATCTTTTATTCAAACTTTTTATTTCATTTAATATTATTTCTTCTAAATACTTTTCTTCCCAGTATGGGATTCTAAGAAGATTTATTTGATTATCTCTACAATAATCGTTTTTTATTTTGTCGTGTTCTTGTTCTTTTTTAAAAGTCTCAATCGCCTTATCTTTATCCTTAAACATTGTTTCATAATAATGAGAATTGAAATGTTGTTCTCCATCAAATTCAATACACAAATTGTATTTAGATAAATAAAAATCAAAAGGTAAGGTTTGTTTATCTCTACAATCAGAAAAGGTTTTTTCTGTATCATATTCTATATTATGAGCATCCAATATTTTTCGTATAGTAAATTCACCATTACTCATTTTATTACAACAATATTCACATCTATATGTGCTTCTAATATAATTATCATAACAAGTTGTAAATATATGTTCTTTACATAAACCACATAATATATTTAAGTTTTTAGTATGTGCATCTTTATAGTCTTCAGGATTTAATAATACATTATCATTATGAGAATTAATAACCTCAATTAACTTTTCTGTACTATGTTTTGTTTTTTTACCAACTAATTCTCTAGCACAATAATAACAACCATGACCATTAATATAATTACCAACTAGAGATGTTTGAATACCGTGTTTACCGCATTCATATTTAACATTGGAGTCCATAGTGTACTGTTTGTCTTTATCTAGGATTAATTTATATCCCTTTAAATCTGACGCTCTTTTCATTTTGTTAATAATATTTTCTTGGTTGTTATCAATTTGAGTCATATGCGATTTAATTGTTTTACAATCATTACAAGCATCTATATTATGATTGCTCATCGTAGTATATGTTCTATATATTTTATAAAATGTTTTTCCACATAAATCACATACAACTGGTATTTTACAACTACTTCCTTTGCTTAAGTCTTTTATTTTAACCATAAACTCTTTGCCATTGCCAGTGTATTTATATCCTAAAGATGTATAATGTTCTTTATTGTTTGGATGCCATTTAACAGTTACTTCATCATCAAAATTAACCATCAGACTCCTTTCTAAAAGTTTGAATAATTTACCATTTCGGAGTACCAATCGCTTGTACCCCTACTTCCTTTCGGAATAGTCGTTGAACGTTCCCCTATTTGGGGCTTCGCTGCTGATTGCCCATAAAAATAAGACCAACGGATTTCTCCACGGTCTTATACAATTAATTTTTTCTGTTTTCACAACCATCACGCTTAGGCTTATTTCATCCTTACGTTGTGGTTTAATTGTCTTTAGGGTTTCCCAGCAATTAGATAATCTTTTTCATACCCACACGGTATGGTGGCTAGAAAATTAACCACGTTTGATAGTTTTGTATCTTTTCAATTAGTGTATCAGAATCATCATCAGAAGTTTCAACCTCAAGTGTTTCAATATCTAATGTTCCTTCTTTGATTTTTTGAATATATTCTTCGCCAATATCATTATACTTCGCAGCTTCAGCTTCGTATCTTGCAGCAGCTTGGGTTTGAAGATTTATTTCATCAGTTAACTTACTGATTTTATCGGATACACCTTGGTTTCGTGTTTCCCAATTATCATATACATCATCAATAGCTTCATCAAGTCTGTTAAGTTCTTGTTCAAGACTATCGATAGCAACTTCAACCCAGTCAAATGTTTCCTCATCTGTACTTGTATCATCTGAGCCACTATCTGAACCACCTGAACCACCAGATGAAGAACTACCAGAACTTCCTCCACCGTAAGATACTTTACTTCCAGAAGAACCAGATGAGGTACGTTTAATTTTCAAACTTGGCATATTTACTTCAACATTATGTTGTTTCATAGCCGCTGCCGCACTTGTGCTGTAAGCTTCAACACCACTAATCTGAGCTTCTGTATAAGTTATGGTATGTGGATTGTCTTGCCATTCAACAGTATATCCCATTGATTCAAATGCGGCTGCAACCGCATTAGCGGTTGATTGAGAACTACCGATCATATTTGATAATTCAGCTAAAAATGCCGCATCATCAACATACGCACCAACTTCAATATCCATTGCATCAACTTGAGCAACTTTGCTCATAATATTATCAAGTTGTGCAGATACTACATCAGATGGTAAACTTACATCTATGTATGCATTTGAAGCATTTAGTCTAGCAGCAGCAAGACGTAGTCTATCTAAAGCATCGATATCGCCTTCAGTAGCTGCTTTAATATCTTCAAGATTTTGTTCAATAAATGAAGAATCTATTTCTGGTGTGACGATTGCAGTTCCTGCATCATCATAGGTACTTAATAATTCTTTAGTAGTATCAGCTATACTCTCCATTGCATCATTATATTCATCAGTACCTTTATTACTTTCATTAATAGCATCAGAATAATATGCAAGTTTCTTAGATAACAATGTTAAGTTAGTAGCAGTAAGTTTAGCTTGTTTGCTTAATCTAGATTCTACAACTTCTGCAGCATTAGTAACACCATTTGCTTTTAATTGTTGAATATAATAATCTTTGTTTTCCTCAGTAAGATTATCAAGTATTCCGCTTTGATCAACATAAGCAGTTGCTAATTTATCAGCAGCATCTTGGGCAACTTTAGTATCACCCTTATTTTCTATTAACTGCGAATTATATTCTTCAATAGCATTTGAAAGAGCATTAACTTCCTCAACAGTAGTATCTGCTTTTATTTCTGTTACTCCACCAAATGCATCAGTAACACCTTGAAGTTCACTGGCGTTAGCAACATTGCCATTACTATTCTCATTCTTTACTGAAGCAAGATATGCCGTACTTAAATCTCCAAAAGTATCTTCGAGATTATCCAAAGATTCAACGGCATCAGCATTACTAATCTCAGGTTCAATTTCAACAGTAATAGGACTTAGTCTATTTGATAATTCCTCTTTAATTGAATCATAATCAAATGTAATATCACCTTCAAATTCTTTTGCTAATTCGGCTGATAATGCAATTTCTGAATCAGTAAAAGATTCAGCATATTCGTCTTTCCAATTATCTCCCATTAACTGACGAAGAGAAGAGTATCTATCACTATATTGAGGTAATTTCTTAAGGTTGTTTATTAATGTTACAACATCAGTATCTGCCTTCTCAGCTTCATCAGCCAATGCCTTAAATATAGCGTTAGTTATGCCTGAACCACTATCACCTTCGGCAATAAGACGATTATAATCGGATAATATTTGATCTAGCGAATTATCTTTTAAATAATCTTCAGTACCAAGTTGTCCAGTAAATCCAGATGTAAGGTCAATACTAGGTAATACTTCAACTTCGAATTTCCAACTAGAGATAATATTTTGTAAATCAGGATAAAGATTCTCAAAATATTTAACATACTTTTGATCTATATTTTCGTCGGAATATATTTCCTCAAACAAATCTTTTATGTATTGTTCTTCTTGATCTGCTTTTTTAGTATCGCCTTCAGCTTGTGCAGTCTGTAATTTATTATACAGTTCTGTTAATTTCGAATAATAATTTAATAAATTCGCATCGTTCTGAACTCTATCATATAAAATAGTGTTGTATGCTTCAGAAGTATTACTTACAACTTCTTGTGCTGTGTTGGCAATATTAGTCAATTGATTATTCAGATTTTCGTCTTCGTATCCTAAACTTTTCAATTGAGTTTGAAGTTTAACTACAGCCTCACTGACTTCGTCTACTGAACCTGAAACCTTTATCATTCCATCTTCAACTTTAAACTCTTCAAATGAATCAATGAGTTCATTAATTGCGCTATTGTCAGTTGCTTTTATTTCAGCGTTGAAGTCTTCATATAAATCTGTTATTTGCTTTACACTACTTCCGACTTGTTCTAATCCTATATCTTTTCCGTAAAGGTCGCTCTCTGTCCATGTTTTTGTAAAACTATCCCAGAATCCATTTCCAGCCTTCAGGTTCTCATAATATTTTGACAAACCTCTGAGTTGTGCTGGTAAATTTCCAATACCACCAGTAGCTACAGTACCCGCAGTATATTCAGCAAGATTTCCAAGAATGTTCCAACCACTTGAAAGTGCTGATCTGTTTGCGTTTATATCATTAATTGCTTGTTGAGCATTTTCCCTATTTATTTGTTGAAGAATACTTAATTGCTCTTCAAGATCTCCATTAACAAGATCAATACCTTCATGATATGCACCATAAGTACTGATTAAATTATTTTGGATATCATATAATTCAGAAGTAGCATTTGCCACATCTTCGGTTGAAGATTTAGAATCATCCATAATTCCTTTTAATTCTACAATCTTCTTAGAATAATCATCTATTTGAGTTTTCTCTTGATTAAATTTATTTGCAATATCACTAGATTCTTTTGCCAAATCTTCAGATGAATTAATTAAATCTTGAATACCTTGAATAGCAAGAGATATAGCAGTAGATATAGCAAAAGAGGTAAAAGCGTTTAGAAGAGTAGTACCAAACTTTTTAATTGAACTGGTAGCAGCTTCAGCTCTTCCTTCGGCTTGAGTCATCGATACACCAATTTTATTAAATGCATCTTCTCCAGTGCCTTTTGTTTTTATTACCTCATCTTGAATACTTTTAAGATTCTTCTTAACACTATTACTAAGATTATCATATTTAGAAAAGTCTGTTTCTAACAAATAATCAGGATTGATTTTTGAAAAGGTATTATGGGCGGCTAAGACACCTCTGTATTGTGATACTTCCTCTTTTGCAGCAGATGCCTGAGAAAGCATACTCATAAAGCCAGTACCATTTGAACCAAATATACCAAACTTCTGACTACCAACGACAGTTGATAAACCAATAAACGCAGTCTTAGCGATACCAAGTTTTGAAATAACTCCACCGAGTCCTTCAGATATAGCGGTTAATTTATCAACTATATTGCCAATATCTCCTCTGTCTGTTATTTCTTGAAGAGTACCAACCCATGTCTGTTTAAGAGCATTAATCTTAAATTCAAGTGAATCACGGATGATTCCCATTTCTTGATCAGCTGAACCAGCTGCATTTTCCATTTCAGTCATTGCTCTTTCAACTTCACTAAAATCAGACAATATTCCAGCTATAGACTGAGCGCCACGCTTACCACCTAATTTATCAAGTAAGTCAGCTTGTTGTTTATCTGTTAATTCATCCCAAACACCAGCAATTTCTTTGAGTATTTCATAAGTTGATTTATATGTAGTTCTAGTCTCATCAGTAAAAATACTAATACCTTTGCCACCATTAACTTTAGTTAAATCATAAATATCTCCCGAAATGTTTTCAAGATCAGAAGATAATTCTTCAGTCTCCTCATCATACTAATCTGTTACTTTTATGACCTACACTAAGTAGGCGAGTAGTCATTTCTGGCTACTTCTCACATTTCATTTTTAGGGAATTATAGTGTGAGTACGGACTGTATATTACTCTCGTCTATAAAGACAGGGAGGACAACTTCAGTATGTATGTTACCATACACACCCCGCAGTCTCTGAGGATTCTATATTTTACACTTTAATATTTTTTCTATATTGTCATAATCCCAATAAGGGATTCTAATAAGTTCAATATTGTTTTCTTTACAATATTGATTTTTGATATTATCTCGTTTTCGTGTTTCGATAAATTTACCTATACCACCATCTTGATCACCATTAAAATTAATTGGTTCAAAATGTTGTTGACCATCATATTCAATGCAAATATTATTTTTAGGAATATAAAAATCAAATCTTAAAGGTTTTATATATTTACATTCTTTAAATATATATTGTGTTTTATATTTTATATTCTGAGAATTTAAATATTCTGATATCTTTAATTCTCCCTGAGAAATATTACAAAATCTACAAGGAATTTTACTCTCTTTAAAATGAGTAAGACTCATTTCTTGTATTTCAGTATTATGTTTTTCACAAAAATATTGTATTTGACTTTCATAATTTTTCGAATATCTATTATAAAATACTACATTTTTTTCTTTACATAATTTAATAATAATATCTTGAGATAATAATTTGATATCGCTTAAATTTTCATATCCACAATATTTGCATATATGATTATTATTTATAATATTATCAAAGGTATTATATTGAATACCTTTATCACGATGATTATTACAAATAAATTGATGCTTATATTTACATCCTCTATATTTATCGCAATCAATCCATTTATAATTAGGATGATTATTAAATAAATATAATTTTGCATTTTCGGTCGCATAAGGATTCTTCATCCATTTACTAGGTGTTTTACCATTTAAATAATTTGACAATGTGAGTTTATATTTATATCCCTCACTGTCATCAACTATTATTTCTTTTACGCTTTTATATTGAATTAAATTATATGGTTTTATTAAATTAGATATTTGTTCATTTGTATATTTTAACAAAAAAATAACACCACCTTTGGTAGTGTAAAATATAGTCTTTCCTAAGTCTCTGGCGTTCCCTCGCCCTTTGACTTATATAGTTGTCATCTATGTAATTTTTAGGCACATAGCATATAGTTTTTACTATATGGAGGCAATGATTGTTTACCTCGTATCCTCATACTAATTGTACGAAATGCAGTACCAGTCGTTTCGGCATTTCTCGTAATCTGAACAGCAGCAGACTCTAATGCAATAGTTTCTTCAATAGTATTATTGGCAGCTTTCATTGCGGCAGAAGAACGTGTTAACATTTCTCCAATCTCTGCATTGGTTGTTGCGAATGTATTCATTCTGTTGCTTTCGGTTTTGCATACCTACTGACCATATAACAATATGGCGGATAGTTATTTCTAGCTATCTCTCGCATTTCATTTATTTGGATTATAGTGCGAGTTCAGACTGTATATTACATCCTGATAATAGGATGGATAACTTCAGTACATATGTTACCATATATACCCTGCAGTCGTTACGGATAAATTATATTTATTATTTTATCTTCAATTTCTTTTGGGGTCATTAGATAGTTAAATCTATATAATGGAATATTATTATTTTTACAATATTGGTTTTTGATATTATCTCGCAATATGGTATTTTTATATCCTTCTTCTCCACCAAATATATCAATTGGGTAGAAGTGTTGTTGACCATCAAATTCCAATAGTTTTATTTCATTATTAGATTCTATTTTAAAATCAAATCGTAATACATAATTACGAGGACTTTTACAATCTGGAAATGTATATTCTTGTTTATATGGAATATCATATTTATCAAGTATTCTTTTAATTAATAATTCTCCAGAAGAGGTTTTTAAACAACCACAAGAACGAATGTGTCCATTTAATATTCTCGCTGGAAGTTCTTCAAAATAATTCCCACAAAAACATTGACAATTCCATAAACTCTGATTGTATTTATTTAGTCCAGCCTTATTAATTATTTTTATTCCATATTCAGACATTTCATTAGTATGATCAACATCATTGACTTTATCAAACACTTTCATTCTTAAGCATCCACAAGAATTGGTATGTCCAGTTTGAACATCTTTTTTGTTTAATAAGACCGTATTTCCACAATCACATAAACAATTAACCAAAGGAGGATTGTTTTCCCATAAAGTATTAAGTATTAATAACCTACCAAATTTTTGTCCGTCTATATCTTTTCCACAAGATTTTCTAACATATTCCTTCTTACCACATCCACAAGAAGAATTACTAGCATGTGTTAATTGATAAGATTCTCTTATAATATCTTTATTTCCACAATCGCAATCACAAAGACATTTAGTTTTATTTGTATTGTTATAGTTATATAGCATCTTTTTTACTGTTAATTTCCCATATTTATTTCCAGTTAAATCTTTTCTTTCCAATAAAAAATCTCCTTTCTTGAAGGAGATAAAATAATAAATATAAAATCTTTCCTCGGTCTTGAGTGTCCCCACCCTTTAACCGATATAGTTATCTACTAGGTTAACAATTTAACCCCATATGTTACCATATGTTTCGGCAATATTTTACCGATTCTATTGACATTATCCATTACCTTACGTTCAACTTCATCTACAGTAATACCATACGCTTGCATTGTTGAAACAAGATAGTCCGTTGCATTTTCAGTTGTCATTCCCGGAGAAACACTAGCAAACTGTGAACTGAGTTCAGCCATTGTTGTTGCAGCTTCTTTTGAAGAATAACCAAGTCTAGACCATGCACTTGCCTGACTTATAATTTCACTTGTCGTAACGCCAAGTTGTTTTGCAACATCACTAGAAGAATTATAAAATTCATTTAATTCCCCTGTAGTCATTGTTGTAGTCTTACGAAGATCAACAAGTTGAGTATCAAGGTCTTTAATAGTTTCAAACGCTGTTCTGATATAACTAGCTACTCTATAAAAACTAGCAAAAGTACTAAGATAAGCAACTAATGATTGTGCTCTTTGCTTCAATACTTGGAATAAAGTTTTTCCAGACTGACCAGCCAATATAGCCTCTGATGAAATACGATTTAACTCATTTCGAATTTGATTTAGTCTTTCTAATGTTGTGTCTGGACTTTTTATTTCCTCAAGTAATGCAGTAACTTGATCTCCATATACCTTCATCAATTTACCATTACTTGTCAATGCAGCGGCTTGTTTCTGTAATGAAGCACGAGTGTTTTCTATTGTTTGCTCAAGTTTTTTACCACTAGCATCATTAACATTTATCTGTTTATTAACGCCTTGCATTACATTAGCAGATGCTTCTTGTATGGCATTAAATTGTTCTTCGGTATAATTTAATGATTGAAGAGATTGATTTTCTTCGTTAATTTTAGATATGCGACTATCGAGATAAGTTATATATTCACTATCCTCAGAAACACCTTTATTTGTTAGTGAATATCTTTCGGACTGTAAAGAAGCTAATTCTTTATAGTTAGATATTATTTTATCAAAACGGATAGATTGAACTTTGGCTTCAATATTATTTAAACCACTTAATGCTTTATCTTCAAATGCCTGATTGAATAAAGGATTCTTTTCCAAATCATCAGCCATTTGGACTATTTCATTATCTAGCTTTTGTATTTCAGGAACTTCTGAATCTAATTTGCCTGACTTAGCTGCTTCTTTTCTTAATTCTACATATTCCTTAACCTTTTGAGTTAGTTCGCTATATTGTTCTTTATATTTTTGAACAGCATCCTTACTCATACTAGCTTCGTATTTTTTCTGTTCTGCCTCAAAAGCTTTAAATTTATTTATTTGAGCCGTACGTTCTTGTTCTAACTCTTTTTCAGCCTGAGCTGCTTGACGAGCTTTTTCCGCTGCTTCGGCTTGAGCTTCAGAATATCCTTTAACTACCTTAGTAGTCATAGATATGACATTCATATCTTCATCTAAGACACCTGAAACATTTTCACCTTTAACTTTATAAGTAGAGGTTTCAACTTCTTCACCGTCTTTGTTTACACCATAAGATGTTGTTCTGTCAATGTCTAGAGCACCAAAGTTTTCAACGTTTAATTCTTCTATAGCCTCTTTTAATTCATTGACTTCTTGAGTCGAATTATCTGCAGTATCTCCAACATCTTGCAAATTATCTTCAAGAGAATCAAGACCAGTATTGTTTATATCATCATTAATTTCTTGATCTATTTTATCTAAAGATTCAGCAGTAGATTCTGCTTGAACTTGAGCTTGTTCAAGATAATCACTAATGGACATTTGTCCCGGAGTATCGCTAAGCTTTTGATTTGCCTCAGACAATTCGTTAGTAGCTTCAGCATCTTTTTTCTTAACCTCAACTTCTTCTTCAAATAAAGATAATTGACCAGAAGATTCTTCATATAGAGTAGGAGAGGAAGCAATAGTATCGTTAACTTCTTGGACGGCTTCTTTAGTTTCGGTAGCCGATTGAGCAGCTTCTTTAAACCCACTTTGATTTAAAATGTTTTTAGTTTTGTCAGTTGATTTAGAAGCATCATCTATTGAAATGATAGTGTCTCTCATATCTTTTAACGTGTCGATACTATCTGCTAATTCTGTACGTTGACCAGCTAAATATTTAAGAGAACCTAACAGACCATTTCCTTCGGGAATATTATATTTTTCTAATAAATCTTTATATTCCTGTGTACTTTCTTGATTAATATGCTGTTTGGCTAATTCATGATATTCCTTTTGGAAATTTGTATCTGTATCCAACATTTTTTGCATCTCTGATTCTTTTTCAGAGATTTGTTTTTCTATAGATTGTAAAGCAGCATTACGAGAGTCTTCTGATGAAATATCTATTTTTGACAATTCAGAAGCAACCTTTTTTTGATTTTCTAATTCAGTATTTGTATTTTTAATCTCCGATTTTAACCCAGTTTCTTGGATTTGTAATTTATGTATCGCTTCTTCATAACCTCTATAAGTCTGTAAATTTGAATCGGTTAATAAACTTGTTACAATATTATTTCCTTGCTTAAGATATCTATCATAATTTTCTTCAAAATCGGAATCTTTAAAAGTTTTTAATGTTGCTTTAGATTTTGGATAAAATGTTTTTAAATTATCATATAAAACCGCAGCATGAGACTTGTTACCAATTTCCAAAGAAGATTTTATTTCTTTTTTAAATTCATTAGCCGATAAACTTGGTTTATTCCATTCACGTATAGTGCTAGGGATATCAAACATATTTCGTTCTAGCGTATAAGATTTACCAGTAATATTATTAAGTTTATCTATTGTTTCTTGAGCAGAATCTGCTATTGAATCGGCTTTAGATTTATACTCTGAAATTTTATTCGTAACAGATTCTAAACTGCTTAAATCTACATCATTAAATGCAATTTGTTCCGAGGTTTCTTTTGTAGTTTCCTTAATTAATTGTTTTGATTCATTTATTGATTGTGTACTAGGCTTTATATCAGCCTCAACTTCAAGTTCAACATTCCCATCTACAACCGGTTTAACTTTTACTTCCAACCCAGTAAGAGAATCTAACTGTGATTGCAAATCAGGAAGAAAATTATCTGCTAGTTTACCTTTGACTTTTATATCGGGATTTTTCGCAGATTCCAAATCTTTGTTTAATTGACTTAATTGATTTTTATACTTAAATATTTCTGTACTTAATTCCTCTATGTATTGAGAATAAGTTTTTGATGGATTAATATCTTTGAATATTTCACCTAAATGAGATTGTATGGCGGTTACCGTATTTTCAATGTCTTTGGATACATCCTTCCCAGTACTAGAAGAGATATCCTGAATTTGTTGATAAACATCTTTTAATTTTCCTATATTTTTTTCTTCAAGTTTGATTTTTTTAAATTTGTCTATAAGATTTGATAACGCCTTGTCAGCATCTCCTGCTCCTAAAAAATCCATCTTTTTCTCAGCAGAATTTAAGTTTTTTTTGGTTTCCGTTATTTTTTTTGTAATATTATCTATACTACTTGTAGCTTCATTAACAGCATTAATAACAAATGTCAGAAATTCTTTAGTATATTCTTGAGCTTTTTCCGTGTCTTTTTTAAGAGCATCAGACAACCCGACAGACATTATTTTGTCACTTAAATCTATTTCTGGAATTTTATTTTTTAAATCTGTTAACTGTTTAATTATATCCTTTAAATCGCCAGTTATATTAACTTTATATACACCATCTTCTACTTCACGTTTCATATTTTTAAGAATACTGTTTATATCACCCTTAACGCTGTCTTGGTCAATAGAAACATGAATTTTATATTCAAAATTATTTGCCATATCTTGTATTCCACCTCCTTAAATATCTGCTTATGGAATCACTAACAATATTACTAGTGAGCTTATTTAAATTTTCATTTGTAGCATATCCCTTAAACCACATGTCCATCATCTCCATAGGAGACGGACTGGTTACTGGTGGAATCCAAGTCCATCCAGTTTGTTTCAGTGGCATCCATCCATATCCTGGTTTAGACACACGCTTTTCCTCTGGTATGATGTTATATGGCAATTTACCACCATGTCGTCCATATACCCACGTATTGGTAAATACTAATCCTGTAAGAGACGCAGTACCTCTTCCATTAACAATACTAGTGTAAGGTACTCTTATATTAGAAGGACTTATATTCATTGCAACTGTAAATCCTTTGCCGTCAGAATCCATCTTTACAAATTTTGTATAGGCTTTCACGCCATCGGGATCAGCAAAATAATAGCTTCTATAAGAACGCTTATATACTCTAGGTTGATAATCATTGTAAAAATTTCTAATAGCACTCACGTATTGATGTGCCATATCTTTAGCTATTTTATTTCCAACTTTTTTATATACATCTTTTGCAACTTGTGTTGCAATTCCATTTAATGTTTTTGGCGCGTAATCTCTAGCCATTATAGTTACCTCCCTTCTTAAGTAATATAAAATAAAAACAGAATACCCCGGATAAAAATATCCGAGGTATTCCATATCGTACATATAATAAGAAAAGAAAGGTATTCCTTTTCTTATTTCATTTTATATTATTATAAAAATAAAATCAATATAAACTTAGTACCTCCTCTAGAGTCACACCAAAATATTTAAATATCTTGTCAGCAACCTCAGGACTAGGTATTACATCATTAACTACAATATTTCTAATTGTATCAGAAGATAAACCAGTACCCTTGGCAACATCCGCTATGGTTTTATTTTTCTGATACATAAATTCTTTAATTAAATCTACTATAATCATCTCTTTATTCTCCTTATAACGAAATACACAACTTGTCAGTTATGCTATAAAAATAAATATGTCATACATGACATATTTTGTATTTAGTTTGAACCTAATATGTTATCTATGACATATTTATTAAAAAAAGCCCGAAGGTGATTATCCACCTCCGGGCTGAAAATCACTTTAATTATTTTATCCCTTTATCTCTCAGACATCTGTTGCATTAGGCGTTCAACCGCCTTGCGATCTTTTTCATCAACAGCCATATCCATTACATCTTGAAGATGATCCAACATTGCTTCTTTATTATCAGTACGCGAATATCCATTCTTATCATATCCACGACTATAAGAAGAACCTCGATTATACATTGGCATCATTCTACTTGAACGTCCACGCATATAACTATTACCACCCATATTACTATAACCATTATCATTCATTGAATTAGAGTAGTAATAATCCATCTCAGCGGAATCCTTGACCATGTCAATAAACTCTCCGAGAAATTCTACATCTTGCTTATCAAGAGTAGGGTGGGAGATAATATCGTCTATCTCGCAATAGATTCTATCTAAAGCCTTATCTATTGTATCCATTTAAAATACCTCCTTCCCTTAAGATATTCTATCGAGGTCTATAATCGCATTCTGTACCTCGATAGCCTGTGTACTTGTGTTTGTTACCGATACATTTTGGCAACATCCACGAGGAATAGGTATTTCAACTTCACGACTAACATTACTAAACTCCCCAACTGCAGCAGGAGTAACAATCATTGTTGTTGCTGGTTCTGTAACACCGTTAACTGTAATTGCAAGTGTTATAGGTTCAACTGTTCCGCCAGTAGGAATAGCAACGTTAGCACCAAAATTTATTTTAAGTTTTCCGTATTCAGCACAAGGATTGTTCACAATTCCTCTTACTTGAAAAAGTCCCGAATCATCCTGATGAACAATTAATCCTTTTGTACAAGGAAAGAAGTCATTAGAAAATATTACAGTCCCATTTGCCGATACGGTCTGATTAGCATTATATCTATATTCAGCCATATTATTTATCCTCCATACAAAATCCCTCGCCATTATGACGAGGGATGGTATCAAAATTAACTATATGTTAAAAATTTCTATTTGAAAAAATGATTCCTTTTGGAGTTGGATTAACCAGCATATCCGCTACAACCACAACCCATATTGTAATTATATCCACAGCAATTTGGATTCTGTACAATATAAGCTGGGATAGGCGTAGGAGCAAGATACTGTTCTAATGTACCAACACTTCTTTCTTGTCCCGCAAGAATCTGCTGTGTCTGTAAGTTCTGTGATGCACCAAGATTAGCAAGATTAATCTGTGTACGAAGATTAGCAATTTCCTCATTCTTAGCATCAAGCTTATCTGAGAATAACTGATCCTTCACAGACTGGATGCCATCATTAATAGCATTAGTTACAACCTGAAGAGCATCAGTAACTGCAGCTCTGTCAGCACATGCTTCAGTAGCTACTGTATACTTTAAATCCGCAATGTTACTATTTACACCACAAGTACTTGTTGCCTGATTGAGAGCAAGTGCGCTTATCTGTCCAGTAAGATTTGCTGTCTGATTACACTGAGAAATCTCATTGCCCGCAAATCCATTTGAGAGTGAAGTCTGGATTCCATTGATTCCACTCATAACAGCTGTTTGGTCAAAACCTCTCTGTACGTCGTTCACTACGTAAGGCACTCCGCCTCCACCATAGTTACCGCCGCCAAAACCATTACCCCAACCGCCAAATGCGAAGAGGAAAAGAAGTATCAGCCACCATCCACAATCATTGCCGAAGCCACCAAAGCCTCCGCCATTTGTTACTGCAGCAACATCAGCTGCACTTAAAGAACCATCATTAATTGCCATAATTATTTTCTCCTTTCAAATTGTTTAGTCAAAGCGTCCCTTGACCTTGTTAGAAGAGTTAACTCTATATCAAACGGCACTATGCCGTATTGACCAAATTAAAAACGACCACGCATCATCTGTTGAAATTGCGTAGCCATCTGTGACAGTTGATTAAACTGTTGTTGACTCATCTGTCCTGAGTCTAATAATTGTTGTACTTGAGCCTTTGGATCTCCATTAAAGTTTTTTCTAAACGATTGGAATTGACTCATCATATTAGCAAATCCACCATTCATCGGTAGACTCTGCTGACCGAATAGATTAAAGAGTGAACTTGCTTTCATTTTGTCCACCATCCTTCTTCGTATTATTGAAGGTGTTACCAGTAAAAGTTGAGTTAAATGAAGACGTTGGTTTTGTCTCCAACTCAAGTATTCTCATTTCTAAATCAGAATACTTATTAAATAAATCATCATAACTTTCTTTAGTAACATAGCCACTTAAATCAACTTGTGCAGTTGATTCAACTACTTCCGCCTTTACTTCGACCGGAGGATCATTTAACACTTTAGTCACTAACGGCATTGGAATACCATTACTATCTACAGACTTAATGTAAAGAAAATCCCCTTCGCTATCAAATAGCGGGAGAGTAGTACCACGAGCTACTGGATAAGACTGCGCTCCAGCTTTTCCTTGAACCCATATCATATATGAATCCATTGGAGCGTTATTTGTTTGTCCACTTTGGACATTTAAGTTTGTCTGTGGTTGTTCGACCACTTGTTGTTGTGGATACATCATAGGTAACATTTGCTGTACCTGAGGATAGTATCCATAAATTGGATTTGTATAGTAAGCCATTACAACTTACCTCCTTTCGTTTTTTATTTATTAAGAATCTGAGATTCACTCAAATCCTTAATAAACAAAAAACACCACCAAGAAAATTAGTTCCTTGGTGGTTGGTTTTATCTTTGATAATAATATATAGGAACTTCATTTCCGCTATCCCACGAATCATAATAGTTCCCATCTATAATAGTTACGACATGGTTACCAGTTGCTAACACATATGTACCATTCATATGATCATTACTAAAATCACGCACAGTATAACAATCAGGACAAGTATTAGGAATAACCTTACGAATAAAACCACAATCCCTTAAATATAAATCCCATACACGATTACTGTTACCCCAGTCTCCTTGTAGAAAACCTATATCACACAAATCCCAATATGTTATATCCCACGATTGATTAAGAGCCTTTGAAATGGCGCGTACAACGCAATCGCCAGTGTCTCCATATTGATTTGGATTGTAGTATTTGTAAGCCATTTTTCTAATACCTCCTTCTAAGTATCAGTTGTTACTCTGCTTGTTTTGTTAAATCGTCAATAACCGAATTAATAACTTCTTCAGATAAAGACAAACTCTCTTTTGCGTTATAAGCAAGAGCAGTAAGAGAGTATTCATTCTGATAAAAATCATCTATTACCATGGTAAGAATAGTAGTAAACTCATCAAACTCTTCTTCAGGAATTGCAGATATTAATACTGGAGCAGCACCGCATTCCTTTAACTTATCATAGTCAATAGATATATTATTATCTTTATCTACTTTTTCATAAGTATTAAATTCTATATCTGTATACAATTCAATAAGTTTCATAGTAAAGAATAGATGACGATTAGGACTACTCACTTTTACAATTTTTTTATTATGATCTATAATTCTATGAGAAGTCTTCTCAACTATATCCTGACAATAAGCTACTTTTGTCAGGTATGGTATATAAGTAGTAGTCATATGTTTTGCTATGAAATCTTCAAAAGTCTTATCTTTAGCCTTACTAGTTGCTTTGTATGTTTTTACAAAAACATCTACTGAAATTCCCATGATCTTACCTCCTCACATTTACTCTTCAATAAGTCCGTAGATTGCAACGAGATAATCCGATGGAACTCCGGCATTCATGATATCATCATAATTAAACTTCTTAATCTCAATATCAATTTCAGAATCTAAAACCTCATCCATCTCAGATGTAAACTTTTTGATTATGTCTTCGTATTCCTTAGATGCCTTTTCAAATTCTTCATCGTTTTCAAAATCATCTTTCTTAGGTGGAATAATAGCAGTCTGTCCATCTTCAGTTGTCTTACCATATTTAACAATCTTTTCATCACGGATTGTCTCAAAGTTTGCGACAATTGGTTCAAACTGTTTTAACATTCCTAATAGTTTAAACTTAACCAGAGAATTAACATCATTTGCATTGTCAATAATTGCTTTAATTATTCTGTTATAGTTTAATACTTCTTTTACTTTCATAATCACTTTCTCCTTTTATTTTCCTTTTACTCTAAATTTAAATGTATACCCATCATCTGTACTAATATAATATTCATTGTTAGTACATAAAAACTTTATATGGGCTATTTGCGTGTTTGTATTAATATCCATAATTACATTACATTCTTCAGGAGTTAATACATAATCACGCTCTTTTAAAAAAGTTTCAATCTCATTTGAATACATCAACGAACACCTCCTGTTGATATTGTTTATGTATCCTTTTCTTCCTTGTAGTAGTTGAGAAATTCCTCAAACTTAATCAACGCCTTTTCTTGATTTTTATTTGGCTTATCACTTTTTTTTGAATAGTTCAAATGCTTTTCAAATAATCTCGCAATTTCCCTGCTCGCATTTTTTCGACCCTGAATAAGACCATCTCTATATCCTTTAGCAGGGCGACGATCATCTATTTCGGTTTTCCCACTACCTTGTCCACCAGCAGTTTTATTACGCAATTGAAATCCTTTGTCTGCATATTCTTTGATATAGTATTTTTCCATATCATCTAATTCTGACTCAGGATATTTTTTATGATCAACCTTCCATCCCTCTGGATTATCTTCACTATATAACCCATGTTTTTTTAAGGACAAATCAATATGCTGATATCCCATAAAGTGTTGTGTCAATCGTGTGAGTATATGTTTCGCTTGACCTATATATGCGTATTTAAAACCGCTAGAATCTTCTCTAGTTAAAAAATAGATTCCACTATCATTATCTAAAGTGGAATCTATTTCTAACAATTTCTTCTTATACTTATTTTCTATAGCCATTCGTTGTTTATAATTTTTATACGCCATCCTTTTATTCCTATCTTATTTAACTAACGTTATAGTCCAAGCACGTTTTTCTAATAGTTCATCGTATTTTTTTTTAAGATGGTTTATACTTGCTTCAGTAATATTATTTTTAAACTTAGGGTGACATTCAGTATACTCCTCATAACGATTGATATCATCCATGACTTGATCCCAAGAATCTTTACTATGCTCTATATTATTCTGAACTTCATCCTCAAACCTTAATATACGAATTCTAATAGTTGTTGCTTGATTTATATCTACCTTTTCATCAAGGGCATCTACTTTATCTGACAAAGTTTTAATACCCAGAAGTTTTCCGATTATTCCACCAATCCATGACCAAGGATTGATTTTAACTGGACTAACCTCAACAGCGCTAAGAAGAACAATTATTAATCCTGTTTTAACTCCCGGAACTGATACAAACTCTGTCCAAAAATCATATAAAGTAGGAGAGAGTATCATATAGTATATCCGTCATCCTTCTTGAACTGTTTATATACCTGATTTATACCTACGGCTAAAGCACCAGAAGCAATTCCAGATGCAACCGCTTCATATGATAAACCGCTTACAATGATACCTGAGATGCCACCAAGTACCATTGCTAAAAGAGGTATATATTTATCTTTTAGTAATACAGCCTTCTTAACTGCAAAACAAATACAATAACAAACCATTGCAATCATCGGCACTGCAAACTGTTGAATTATATCAGCTATGTTCATAATCGTTTCCTCCTTTTAATAAAAATAACTTTAATAGTTACTTATGTTATCGTAATAATGGTAAAATACTCTTAAGATTATCTACCACATATTCTATTTCTTCATCAGTAGTTTCATTACTCAATGTAAGTCTAATGCATTCAAAAGCTTCTTTATCCGTAAGATCATAAGCTTTTGCAACATGACTTGGTTTATCTGAATCTGTGCTACAAGCTGATCCAGTTCCTATATATATTTGACGCTCGTCAAATAAATATAAAAGTGAAAGACCATTAATACCCGGAAATCGACAATAGATATTATTTGGTAATCTATTATCAATACCGCCAATTAATACTGCACCCATGTTTTGTAGAGAAGACAATAATCTATCTCTCTTGTTTTGTAGAGAAGACACATCATAATTAATTTCTTCAAATGCTTTTCCAAGACTCGCAATTAATGGAGTAGAAGGAGTACCACCTATTAATCCTTGTTCTCCATATAATATCGGCTTAACATTCTCTCGAAGTTCTTTTCTTACTACGAGCAATCCTGAACCCTTAATTCCACCTATTTTTTGTCCTGACATTGATATTGCATCTATTCCCCAACATTCCATATTAATAGGATAATAAGGAATATATTGAGTAGCATCCATATGTAAAAATACATTACTATACCTTTTTACTATTTCACAAATCCTATGTATTGGTTGAATAATACCAGTTTCACTATTAGCCATCTGAATTGTTACCAATGTTGGAATACACATTTTTTCAACAGAGTATTTGATTATTTTTTCCAACTCATTTAAATCAATAATTCCATCCGTGTTAACTTTAAGAATGTATTTATAACAATCTAAATCATTCATCAGTAACATAATGTCGTTATGTTCTACATTTGTAGTAATTACCATACCATGAGGATTCTTTGCTACAAAACCTTGAATGAGAAGTTGATTACTCATAGTTGCTCCGCTAGTAAAGTATACATCATCATTATCACAATGAAGTTTTGCAGATATCTTGCCTTTAGCAAATTCAATTATATTGTCGGCAAAATAACCCTCGCTATGTTCTGATGATGGATTGCCATACGCTTGTTTGACAACCCTAACAAATTCTTCCAATACTTTTGGTTTTACTTTTGTTGATGCGGCATTATCTAAATATACTTCCACAGTATCACCGCCTTGCTTGCCATTCTGCCCAAGCTTCTTTTGTCGCACTTTTTTGAAATACAAATACTATAATTGGATCATTAGTATTTTTATCTCTAGAAGGATAGATATGTACTGGTTGTATTTTCTTTTCTTCCCAATAAAATGCTGCTTGCTTTGGGTTGATAATAATAATATTATCTTCAAAATCAATATTATGTTGCAGTGTATTTATTTGAAATTTCATACTCCTTTTATTCCTCCTAATCATTCTTACTTTGAAGTTGGGATGTATCTCCTTTTTCTTTTAGGTTTAAATTCTGATTTTACAAATGATGGAATTGTATCAGAAACCGTTTCAGGTTCTTCTTCAGTATCTTCGTTTTCTTCATCTGTAGTTTTTTCTACAATTTCTTCCACAATACTTTCCTTAACTTCTTCAGTAGTTTCTTTTACAATTTCTTTTTTTGTGTTCTCGCCATGTGTCATTATTTCTCCACAATATTTAGCTAAACTATTTTTTAAATTTATTCCTAAATCTTTTTCAACCAATTCTTGTTTAGCATCATCAATTGAAATATGATGATTTACATATTTTGAAATAATGTTAAAAATATCCCTACAATTTTCAGAGCAATAATTGGTCTTCCATCTATTTTCTTGACCACCCTTATCACAATGTCCGCAGTATTCATATTTTTTACCACATACTATACATGTTTTTATTTTACTCATTTTTTCATATTCCTCCTTTATGGATAATTTATTTTTTATATGTTTAGCTCCCGGAGAGAATCGAACTCTCAACCTTCTAATTACAAATCAGATGCACTACCAATTGTGCGACAAGAGCATAAAAAAGGGGAAAGATTCTATGCTTTCCCCTTTTGAATCATTGTGGTTTTAAATTATTATTTACTCACCAACACCAGTTACTACAATATCCTCATCTGGATAGTAGATGTAGTAAAGAACCTTTTCTCCAGAACAGTAGTCAACCTGAAGTGTACCATTGAAGTCCATCTCCTGATTCTCTGAATCAAGGTTAATTGTTACAGATGGATCTGGCATGAAGTTAGGAATTACTACATACGCAGGTCTAAGCTTCTCCTCACATGGATCTACATATGAAGAATAAAGTGTAAGTGTAACTGCATCTGGGAACTTATCAGCTCTGTTAGTAAGCTTGATTCCGCTCTCAACAGCTCTTGTATACATTATAAGATAACTAACTGGAGCATTAGTTGCTGCTGCTGGTACTGCGATAGTCTTAGTTGTTGAGTCATATCCATACTCTGGATTGCCATCTGAATATGATGGATTAACATCTCTACCAAGTGGCTTAGAGTTTGCACCGTTACCAAAGATACCAATAACCTTGATTGAAGTATCATCCATAGTAGTATCTGTAACAGTTCCACCTGCCTGAACTACAACTACCTTTGGCATATTAATAGGTGTAGTAGCAGAAGCCTGCTCGATTGTTGAACCAGAAGCGGCGTTCATAACGCTTGGATGAAGCATTGCGTTAGTAGCAGAGAACTCACCGTTCTTGCTCTTATAAATTCTACGGATAATATTTCCGTTCTTATCTGTGATCTCTCTAGGATCTGATGTGATTGCGATGTTTGCTCCTGAAAGCTGATCGAGTGTATAATAAATCTCAGACTGCTCAAAATCAGTAGCTACACCATAAAGAATTTCATCAATGATGTGATTACCAAGTCTAATCATTTTCTCTTTCTCCTTTTCTAAAAATTTAAAAAGCACCCTTATTAGGGTGCTTGTTTATAAGTTAAATCACTCGCATAAAATTGTAATCTTCTGGTTTAATATTCTTTGTATCCATAAAACCAGAGTACATACCTTTTTGAAGTGCAGTAGTAGACTCATAAACTTGTAGTCTCTTTACACTATCCCAAAATTCGTATACTCCAATTTCCTTAAGCTCAGAAGTTTTATATTTAAACCCCGGATGATTTACACAGCCTGAAATGATTGGCATAAGATTGCTATCTTCATCCAATTCACCCTTTTCTTTTTTTTCTTCTCGAATTTTTAGTTCTCGTTTATCTTTTTCGATATACCATTTTTTGAGAATCGCATCGTCTGTGATTTTTTCCGTAGGATAAATATTAAATAAAGTTCTTAAACATTGTGATATATGAAAATATACTTGTTCATTGATTTCAATCTTATCTTCAATATCATACAAAACATTTTCTGTTTTGGTTTCAGAAACTCGTTTTGCAAATTTTGCAAATTTTGTAAAATCTATGTCGGGTAAAAAAGTTTGATAAACATCTTTATCCGCATTGGACAATAATCCAATAAATAGATCAAAATCAGATACCTCATTCCAATCTGCACCTTGTTGCCAAAGTTGTAATCTAAAAGCAGTAGTATTGGTAGTAAATATATTTAATGTCGCGTAAAACCTTTTTTCTCCTAATCTAATAATATCATTAATAGAGGGTTGAGTAAGAACGATTGTTCCATCAACATTTTCTAAATCTATAACATATGGCTCTCGAAAGTATAATTGTAATTGATCGAACTCTATAATCGGGTTACGAGATTTGAGTTTTTTATCGACTTGTTTACCGTCTATTATCTCTGTCGCCATTAGACATGTATCTCCTTATTAACAATTCTACTTGGATTACCATACTGAGTTTTTGTAATATTATTATCTGTAATTTGAGAGAATACTAAAGTTCTACATAAATAATTATTATCAACAGTAGATTCATTATCTGATATTAATTCAATTTTTCTACCAAAGAAATTTGTAAAATTAAATTCATTTTGAATAAGGGCAGCCAATAAATCGTGCCTTGCAATTCCTGTGTCTCTATCTTTAATATTCTTCTTTTCACACAAAATAACAAAGACAACATGAAGATGTCTTTGTAAGTCATTATATGTTCGAGAAGAATTAGTGAAGTTACGCTCCATATTTTCATATCCCACAGAATAACAAATATAATTTTGTGAATCTGTTTGAGCATCAGGTATAAGATAGAACGGAAGTATATTAACCCAAAAATATTCATCATTTTCTGCATCTTTTTGTTTAAGATACTCATTATCAAGAACATGAATAATATCATCATTCGCTAATAATTTTTGTTTGATGATTTCTTTTATTCTAATATTATCATTATCAGTAACATATTTAAGACTTGCGAGGCGTTTGCTATCTTCAGTAGTCCATTGTTCCATAGCACACCTCCTATAATGCGACTATCTGTAGTTGCAATTCTGCAACGATTTCATCGCGTATATTTTTAATTGTTATACTCTTACCTAAATATTCCTCATCACCTAAGAACTTAATCTTAATAGTATTAGGAGATTCTGTCGCCACTACTTTAATTAAATCTGGGATTTCTGTGTCGTCTATCCAGTACGACCAATCACCCGGAGTTTGATCATTGAGTTGTTCGTCAGAATTATAATAGGTAATAGTAATCTTTTTATATGAACCATTTACCTTAATATGTGGTTCTGCACCAGCAAATGTTATTACAGCATAATTGCCGCTTGAACTTGGGTCTGGCTGAGTAGAGTCTTCCGAAGGAAGATTTGTCTCCTTGTAATAGTCAGCCCACATTCCTATGATATTACCATCATCATCGCGTTCTATAAAATCGTGATGGGCATCATAAACATCTTGCTTCATTGTATAAAGGATATTTCCTCTATGAGCAAAAGGTTCGACTTTACTTATACGCCAAGCCAATGGCTCAGGTAAGTCTGTTGAAATAATAATTCTCTTATCATAAAATAATGTTTTAGTAATATCATTATACGGCATAATCGCTTTAGTAATATTGTCGGGAGTTTCGAAAACTCTATCTCTCCACAAGCCAGAAGTGTCTTCTTGAGTTACTCTAATAGTTCGTTAGGCTATCAGAGAATTATTTATATTATAATATTTACAATAACGATCATATTTACGTTGTAAAAATATCTCAGCACCTTGATATATCCAATAAATTGTTGTGTCAGAACAACCAAATTCTTCTTTTAAATCTGCAACCATTTCTCCGTTTAAATATCTTTCTATAATTTCTTTTTGTTGATCGTTTGTTAATTTAGGTTTATTCATAACTTTATTCCTCCGAAAAATAAGCAATATAAAAAAGACAGTAATCTTCGTATTCGGAGTACGAAGAAGGGGGAGCTACCCCTTGTCCTGTCTTAATTATTGTTTCAATATAAATAATTTTTCTCTATGTCACCATAGAGTCCAGACCATATCAAACTCCCATTGGGAGTGTCCCCATTTCGAGCACTTGCTCTACGTCTTTCGACTGGTCGTTGAACCTTCGTGTTTTCACACGCTTGGCTGCTGATTGTCTCATAGAGAGTTCCCAGCAATTAGAGGACTTTCGACATAGTGTTACCACTATGAAGCGCACACATTTTACGAACTCTGACTTCTTTCAACTCCCCATACTTGACATTTCTTTCCGTCAGCTACCCACTGAAATCTATGTCCACATGGTAATATTGACCACGTTGGAAAATCATGATTGTTTGCATCAGCAGTATTGATAACTAACCATCTTTGCCAAATACCTTTTTGATTTTTTAAATCTAAATATAATCCAGTTGGAAACGTACTATCTGTAAGTTTTGCAAATCTTTCTTTGTAGTAAGGTATATTACATCTATAACTTGGTTTAAACATAATACGACTATCTACTTCGTCTTTTGCAAGACTTCTGTAACTAGTAAGTATATATTTTAATTCCACTGGTATCTTTGTTTTTGATTCTTCAGGATGAAGATACGTATTTTTATCAGGTTCATCATCTGTATAGTAGTCATAAAAATATCCAATGACACTGGACGGATCATCATTCCAAGTTTGTTCGATTAATCCTTGAGCTTCAAAACTATGTCTCTGCCCATTCGTATGTACAGAACCAATACCAAGATTATGTTTATATTCGTTGAAATTCATAACGCACCTCCTATTCTCAAAGTGCAATTTTTGCACTTTCGCTATTAGAAGATGCAATCTTCATAATCTCTTCTCCGGCATCCAAAATAAGTTTTCTGTATTTCTTAAAATTAAAGTTATCGCCTTTAATTGTATTCTTTGCCTCTTCGAGCAAACTAAGAACAGTAACTAATTCTATTGGATTACCAAGTAATTCATTTAAACCTGATATCCTCCACAATAAAGAAGTATTTGCTTTCATTAAATCTATATGTGGATATTCTACTTTATTATTTTTGGCTTCGTCTTCTGCAACTAACAACAGAAAGAATATTCTGTGACGTAGTATCTCTTTAATCTCATCTATTTGCTTATCTGCAAATTCACCATATTTATGTTGATACATTAGTTATTACCTATATAAGAATTATATATATAACCCTTATCCCTTAATATACTTCGAACTTTGTTTTCGGCATCAGCAAGTAACTCTCGTAACTGATCGAGATGATTTGCTTGTGCATAGACTGTTATATTACTTAATGAGTTCGTTATTCTCATTAAGATTTATGCAGCTTCTTTATTATATTTTTCACAAATATACAAATACTTATTATATTTCCTTTTCATTTTTATATCAGCATCTTGATACATCCAAGTTAAAAAACTATATGATGATTTATTTCCTGTCGTAACCACCACATATGTATCATTTTCACCACATTGTTTCGGATGATATAAATGATTTTTAATTCCCATATTGTGCAATATTTCAGAAACATGAGATACAAAATCATAAGTTCCACATATTGAAGTACCAGCTTTTGAACGCTTATCATCATAATAAACACTTCCATCACCATCAAAATATCCTCGGATAAAATGTGGTATTAATTCATCTGATATATAATTTGGAAATTTAACTATTAAACTTTTATTATTAACAACACCTAGTTCTAACAAACGATTACACATATATTCATCATTAACAACTAGTCTATATGTATTATGATATACTTCTTTTTTCTTTTTCATATCCGTATATTTTAAAGGAGCATCATACTTTAATTCTTCCCTAATTCGTTCTAAAACATCACGATCTTCCTCTTGTAAAACAATGGTCAACGTATGATGTCTTCCACCAATAAAATTATTACCATCAGCATATATTAATCCTAATGTATATGCTTTATTGGGAGTATCAATATTATCAAAATAATAACTATCTCTTTTTATATGTCTATTCCTTATTGTATATGGGATACGAGGTATTTGGTTTCTATCAATTATTTTATTTATTCCAGTACTTGATACTAACAGATTATAAGAGATATCTTTATGTAAAATATTTTGCTTATAATAATAAATTACTCGATTTTCCAATTCTTTTGTAAACGTATTATATCGTCTGTCAATTTGATGTTCTTTGAGAATTAATCTTATATAATGTTCATCAGTGTTATATTTTTTTATAATAGTATCTATATCTACTTTATTTATATAATCATCTATTATTTGTTGTTGTTCTATTTGCGAAAATTCTGTTTTCATACCAATTTCCCTCCTAAAAATTTGCATAATAAAAAGACCATAATCGTTGCATAGGAGGTACAACGAAACGGGAGCTACCCGCTGTCTGGTCTGTTTTATTTCATATTAAGTTACATAAATTTTCTTACGCTTTCACATAAGCATAGACTATATCATTCACCATATTGATTAATAATCAACTTAGGAGTTCCACACTTCGGGAGACTTCTCCCTACGGGTATTTCAACCCATAGTCGTTGAGGGCGGTTCTATTCAAACCTTCCCTGCTGATTACCCAATCCTTAAACTTTTTAAAACCATTACCATTTAAGTGTATTTCATCTTTCTGTTTTGGTATTAAGGCTCTAAGGGCTTTCCAGCATATTCGTGGAAATACACTACAAGGTTTCCCTATGCAGCGAACTGTGAGAAATATAATTCTCTCAATTTTTGTTCCTTACTATTAGTAATCATTTGATTAAGTAGAGTAGTAGTTTTCACTTTTGGCGAAATCCATTCTACAACCATAGCATTACCGAGTAATTCCTCAACAAAGTTCTTATCAATATAATCGTCTATAGGATTTTTAAGAGTATACTCAATTTCAGCAATTTCATCGTCCGCTGAAAATGTATCGAATATTCTATATACATATGTATTTGACAGTGCGCTTTGAAGCCACTCACGCATCTGATTAGTTGCACTAGGTTCTGGTAACCCAGCAAATTCATAATCACGAATCTTATTTAAGAAGCGTGAATAAATCTCATTGTAAGAAGAGGTCATAATCCACCTCCCTTATCTTAATTTGTCAGAAGTTCATTCAACAGACTAAGGTCAGTGCCAAACGCCTCATCAAGAGCTTTAATCTTTCTGATACTATCAATCTCACCAGATACAATCTGATTAACAGCAATAGACTTAAGAGATTCTACTGCACCCTTAGGAAGTTTACTAATTGCTTCCTTCATCTGATAATCTGGCATATCAAGAATGTCTTTGATATTCTTTGTGGCAAAATGCTCATCATAGAACTTACCAAGTGTTGGATATTCAGCAATAAAGTCTTCATCCATTATAATAATTCTTGGATTATATATAGCCTTGTTTCTTGCAACTACGAGAGCAACAAGATCTCTATATGTAATCTCAGTTTCATAATCATAATCAACGAAAGTATATTTCATATTAGTTGCTAATCCGTCAACAAATAATATACCGTGAGTTACTGAACGGCATTTAATACCATCATTAGGATTAAATTTCTTAGGAGCAGATTTGGTCTGTGTCTGCTTTACCTCTTCAGTCTTAATTTCTTCTGACTCATCAACTGTATTTATTTTTGTCATTGCTTTTCTAGGCATAATTCTTTTCTCCTTTTATTCATAAAAAGGAGAGGACGAATCCTCTCCTTGTGTTTATAAGTCTTAGATATCCCAATATCCGAAATATCTTCCGAGAACAACTGCAAAACCAAGTCTTCTCTGTACTTCATATGTCTGAAGGTCAGATACATAAAGTTCACCCTTCTCCATATGCTCAACGATTTCTGTGTCACCTTCATCAATCATCTTGATGAACTTACCAGCATCACCAATAACAGGAATAATATAGAGCTTATCTGTATCAAATACATAATTTGTCATGCTCTTATCCTTGAATCTGTTAGGGATAGTAACGAGAGTTGTTCCTTCATAGATACCGATGTTACCAGTATTCATTACAGAATCTCTCTGATCCTTAGCTGCCCAATTAACATCAGCCATTCCGCTGATTGCTGAAAGAGCGCTCTTTGTACCCATGATAACAACTTCAGCGCCATTGTTTGCAGCAGATACTGCCTCTACAATACCATCAAAAGATGCCTTGTTTGTAGAATCAAGTGTACCAGTACCCTTAAACTGAGCTGGAAGAGAAGTAATAGCAGAACCAAGTGCTGCATATGTCTCTTCCTGAATCATTGCAACGTAAGAACGTCCAATGTTAGAAATCCATGAAGCCCAATCAACATCACCAAGGATGTAACGATTGATGTCTGCTCCAATCTTAACTACCCAGAGATCTGTCTCTACAGGAATTGTTCTTCTTCCACGAAGTCTCTGAAGGATGTGGTCATGATGTGACTCACCAGCCTTTGCGATTGAGAAGAGTGCATCCTCATCCTCAATAACGAAATCCTGTCTGTCGCCATAACCAATTGTCTTTCTATCTACGAGTGCATTAAAGAAGTCACTCTCTTTGAAGTTTACATCGATAACTGTATCAACAGTATCTTCTATAATATCATACCAAGCTCTGCCGTTATCTCTGATTGCTCTACGAACAGCCTTCTTATCCTTGATATCTGTAATGCCGAGTATCTGACGAGAAAAGTCGAGGATTCTTGCATTAGCTTCTGTCTTTGTGATAACTCTATTTGTTTCAGCATCAAAAATCTCACGACCAAGAGCTACGTCTGTCATAAGATTAGAAACTGCATCATAAGTTGTGTCGTTAGCTGAAAATACAGCCATTACATGCTCGTTAAAATTCTTAGCCATTTTAATTTCCTCCTTTCCTCAAATTACTGTACAACGTACTTTCCAGCACTGTACTTAACTGTAGCGCCATCTTCAGGATCATTTCCTGTGAAAGCGTTGTCTGAAAGAGTTACAATATCACCAAGGTGGAGTTCCATACCCTGTGTTACATCGCCAGTAGCGTTGTAGAAAAGTGCCTCATCTCTAAGCTCTACTTCTGGATAAGGACTCTTTGGTGTGTTATAAACAAAGAAGATCTGTCCATCGAGCTTTGTAAACTCTACATACCAACCGCCCTCAGCAGCTGCCTCTCTGATCACACCTTCAACCTTATTGTCTGCAACTGCAGCCATCTTATACTGCTCAAACTTTACATAATCGCCCTTTGCAGCAAGTACACCGTTATCCGTTGAAGCTTGCATAACAAGATTAATTACATGTCCATACTGTCCCATAGCGGATGCTACAAATGATGGGAAAGCTACGACATGAGTTGCGTTCTTTGAAAAATCAATACTCATGATTTTGTCTCCTTTCAATTAATTTGCAAAATAAAAACGAGCAAATTGATTTGCTCGTATCATTTCAAAAATTTCAAATTCATCTTTTTTATCTAATATTTTCCATTTATATCCATAAGCAGTTTCACGTTGATTAACGCACGATCTCCATATGTTATTAAAATACATACCATCTGGCAATTCTTCTTTACGAATATAAATATGTTTTAATTTATTATCCAAGGTATATTGGCAAATAATTTTTTTACTACTACTATTATTATATGAAGAATAGTCAAAAACTATTCTTTCATAATTAAAATCTTTTGGTATATCCTTAAACTTTACAAAATGTCTGCCTTTGTAGTATCCATTGTTTTTATTCATTGCTATAGAAAAACTACCTCTATTAAAACCATAATATAGTGAAGTATCTGTTGAGGTTTTAAATAACAAAGCATCTTCATAACAATATATAGAATTATCTTTAGCTTCATCTCTTGTAATAATTCTAGCTTTAATAATAGGAACTCTGTTTTTACGTTTATGCTTTTTTATATCTAATTTTTCTTTTGGAATCAATCCACTATCCATTGCTTCAGTTATATATTTAATAACCGTACGAACTTTAATATCACATTCATTAGATATATCTTCTAAACATTTTATTCCGTTTTTATAAACCTCTAAAACTTCTTGAAATTTTGATTTTAAAGATTGTAGATTACAATAACTCCAATCTATATTTTCCAATGGAAGAATAGAAGATAATTCTTTTATAACATTGGATTTTATATAATTAAATCTATTGTAATTCTCATAATTACAATCTATTCGAATAATATTAATTCCATGTTGTATCGCAAGTTTATCCTTCTTTATATCAATCTCCAAACATTCTTGAGCCGATCTACCAAAAGCATCATTATATCCATGTCCTAATCCACCATCAGTTTCTATAATATATTTTTGATTATTATATATAAAATAAAAATCATATTTATATGGTTTTGCCCATTCGGGAGAATATTGATATTTATATTTTATATTTAGTTGTTTTAATATATTAGCCATTAACTTTTCAGGATAAGGAAATCCATCATTACATGTTAAACAAGGAACATGTCCAGCTTTAATATAATCAACTACACGAGACTTATATATTTTCCCACAACAAGGACAAACTAATTCAACTATATCTTTACAAGACTTTGTTACATGAATTTTAGACTGGTCTTTAAAATTTTTTGCCAACTCTGGAAATGATTCATCTACATAAGTAAATTGTATACTCATTATTTCCTCCACACAAAAATAAGAGACCACATTTCGCAGTCTCTTTAATTTGTATTTGCAAGTGATAGGAGTAACGCCCTATCATGACTTACTTGCATAGGAGGATGGGTGGTAGTTATCCACCATATCCTCTATATATTTATAGAGGCAGAGTAGGAGAGTATAACTCATCCTATTATCTCTTTACGGAGTTATCCACTCCACCATATTAAATTGTTTACTTCTTAAAGATTCCGCCGTATCTACCTTGAGTTAACTCAGAACCTTTCTTTGATAAGTTACCAAATAGTTTAACGCCTACGTCTTTCTTCTCAGATTCATCAGCATTAAACTCAATCTTGTTATGCTTTGCGAACTCAAGTAAACACTTATCAAGTTCTTTCTCAAGTTCTTCTTTGCTCATTGAGAAATATGTATCTCTCTTGGCAAGATTCGCATAAGCCTCAGTATCTTTGATTTGTGCATAATCTTCAGACTCAAGAAGTTTTATCTTGTCTGGTTCAGATTCATACTGGGCAAGTTTGCTTTCGATAGAAGCGTAGTTAGACTTCATATTCTCAAGAGATTTAATTTCGTCCTCTGTAAGATACTTAACATAAGTTTCAACTCTATCTCCAACAAGACTATATACATCTTTCTTTACAGAATAAGACTGTCTATAATGCTTACCACCAAACCACTGATGCATCTCTACAACTTTCTTCTCTTCATCAGCATCTACAGAATAAATATCATTATCTGCATCACTGTATGTTGAATTTACTAATTCATAAAGAGCATTGAGTTTTTCCATCATAGTGGAAAATGTTTTCTTTCCATTGTCGGTATTGATAGTAAGTTCAACAGAATACTTTTTAGAATCAGCAGTATCGTCATCATCACGCTGACCAAGTGGAATTGTTAATTCTCCTTCGTCCTCATCATCGTCATTACCTTCTTCACCTTCTGACTGTCCTTCAGTTTCACCGCCTTCAGTTTCACCGCCTTCAGTTTCACCCTCAGGCTCTCCACCTTCAGTTTCACCGCCTTCAGAATCCTGATAGAAGTCTGTTCCATCGTTACCATCTTCACCATCAAAGTTCTCCGTAGAAGGAGTTCCCTTGATTTCCTCTTCAGCTTGTTCATCGAATTCTTTCTTCAATGCTTCAGTTCCTCCTTTCTTCGAAGTATTTTGATTTATATTAAGGTTATCTATTTTCTCATTGAGAGCAGATAACATCTCAATAACCATTTCATTCTGTGAGAATACGCTGTTATTCTCTTTACTAAAGTCAGCAATATCTGCACGACTTCCTAGCATTCCTTCTTCAATTGGAGTGCCGTCATCATCTCGTCCTAAAAGTGTCGAACCAGATAGATAAAAAGAATTTAATTCAAGTTGCTTTTCTTTAGCATTAAAAGACATATCTTCAATAACTAACTCACAACTATTCTTTGTCCAACCTTTATTCCGAATAATATCAGCGGCTTTAGTATATTCTTCCGCAATATATCCATATGCACAAAGATAATCTTTGTCCGTATCATCGTCATGTTCCCAAAATGGTTTCTCTGAAGAAAACGAACCAACTTGTTTTTCTATATAATTGATCTCAGGTTCACCTTCATCATTCTCGATTATTTCCATTTCGTGAGATTTGAAATCCCAAGTTCCGTCATCTAACTGATGTATTGCAGCAAGTATAGGTCTATCAGCAATAGTAGCAGAAGCCTTTACTGCAGATTTATGTGACACAAAACTTTTATTTCGATTGAGTCCATCATGTAAAATTCTGAATTTCAATCTCATCATGCCACGATGGTTATCATCGGAATTATCTTCGATTTCAAATGTTGTAGGAACTTGAACGGCTAATGGTTGACCATATTCTTTAGCACTAAATTTTGTAAGTTTGTTTTGCATACAAAACTGTACTAAATCGTCAATCGTAAGTAATTTTTTCTTAACCATTTTCGATTCCTTTCTATATAAAAATAATAAAAACACGGAGCAAGCCTATTACAGCCTACTCCGCAACCGTAATCAATACGGCTCTCTCCTTATATGTGCCTCCATTGGACACTTCATTGAGAGGTGTGGAGACTTCTGTCATATGTCACACCGTGGTACGCTTAAATCAGAGGCGTGGTGAGAACTGTTCAATATAATTTCTCGCAACAACGGCAGTAATTGCAGTTTACTGCCGATTTACCCTTTGCGAGTCTCGGTATTTTCTTTTCGGATTTCTCCTAGCTAGGGTAAGCACACCGTAACTTACGGTAGAACCTCCACGTAAGAGCCTAGCAAATCTTACGCTTCAACGGTTAACGAAAATGTCACGAATAATATATTATTTTCGTGACAAAATCTCAGCTCAACCTACCAATAGGATAGGTGAGTAAGTAGATATATGGACATCCGATATTGAAGCGTTTTACTGCTCTTCACAAACCATATAAACACCTACGTGAAACGTGCCTCCTCGGAATAGGGCTACACCAGTGCCATCACGCACCTACGTGTTTAGGTCTTTTCGTTGACCACCTATATGGGTTTAACGTCTCCATACCGACATCATAATCCTCCGTTATAGCATAGGTCGAGGAACACCTACCGCACCCGTTCTTGGATTACTCCGCACATTTCCTTACTAGGGCAAATGACTTAAACCCCACCTCTTACATTAATCCGAGCGTGGTACTCGGCAGTAGAGTTATCGCGCATTAAGGTTAACTTCGCTTACCTCGTTACTGTCGGTTAAGGTTGCCGACTCCTATGTTGGATAGCTGACAACATATCACCTATTGCCGAGCGTTCATGGTATATTTAATGTCCCCCACTAGGGAAAGAGGTGCTATCCGTATCCCCTTATCTTACATTGCTAATTCGCAATGTTGTATATTATTTATTTTTGCGAAATGCTATTGATTACGTGAACGTTCCCCTGAATCAGAAAGATCACCTTCGTCTACTTGTGGTCTTCCCTGTCCAGTCTCAGAAGTATATCCGTCTTCAGTACCACTCTGGGTATAGGATGAATTAAGAGGAACTAATTTATCACTAAGATGTAATAATTCTTCCTCAACATAATTCATAGCAAGAGTATCTTTCTCATTAAATCCGTTAAGTGTATTGATTGCTAATTTGGTTGGTAATCCATACTGACCAGAAGAAAGTAATTGTTCTCTGTAGTCTGCTTTTGTATAAACAGATATAGGCATGAATCTTACCTTACAATCATTTGCTTTTTCATATCCTAACATTCTTGTTACCCAAGATTGAATCTGAGGTAGAAGAGAAGAAATAGCAAATTCTGTGTTGGCAATACAAGCCATCTTAAATGCATAGGTATTATTAATTGTCGCGCCGTTTAATATCTCAGCACCACCCGCAGTATTGAGGACTTGTTCTGTCGCCTTAGATACTTTTGTAGTATCGGAAGCCTTGTCGTCATCAAAGTTTATTTCATGAATTTGTCCCGGAACAATCGCAGTAGCAATATAGTCTGGTACAGATTCTTCAAATTTGTCATAGTATGGCAATGCTAATTCCGGATCGATTTTCCAATCATCAATAGTCTTACTACCTGATATTGTTTCAAGTTCATACCATAACATTTTGTATACACTAGCTTCATCACCAGCAGCTTGTACATCTTCAAGATCTGAAAGATTAATTATTGAGTTAAATATTCCAGTAAATGGTGGAACTATTAACTCATAATCTTCAGCCCTAAATTTCATACATACTTGAATCTCTGGTGGAAGCACTTGCCACTTTTCACCAGTACGTTCATAATTCTTCCATACTTCTTCAAATGCATCAGGCAAGTATTCAACTAACTCTTGTCTGTTTCTTAACCAAGAAGCATCGAAATAAAAAGAAAAGTCTCCAGTCATATATTTACCAGCTATTTTACAATAATCCGCTGGAAGTTGCATATGAAATACACCAGTCTCATCATGTAAGTAAATACCATAGTAAATATCTTGAACAAAGCATGTAAAGATAATTGGCAAAAATTCTTGCTGAAGTCTCATAAGAGATACTGCATCAAGAGTATTTTGATAAGCCTTCAAAACTTTGTCCGGATTATTTTCCTTAACTAAATCATACTTTGGAATTATACTTCTACAATCAAGACAGAACATCTGTGAAAAGAAACACATGATTCTATAATAAATATGAGAACGATAAAGAAGATACCAACTTAATGCTCGTAAATTCTTTTCGTTAGAACCTATGTTCTGTAAATACAATCTAAGTTTTTCTTTATCAAATGTACTTATAGTTTTCTTATATGTCTTTCCAACATCTCTCAATTGTTTAAGTAGCTTATCCTTGTCTTTCTTGCTATCGAAAGAAGTTAACAGATCTAACTTATCTTTATTTTGACCGTACCATTCTTTGATTTCTGCTACGGTTGGTTGTGTTGGTGCTTTATTTGACACCTTAGAAGTTTTCGATTGTGCCATCTAGCACCTCCTTCATCTGCCCACTATCTTAGCTGGGCGTATTTTTAGTTTTGATAATAAATCATTTGTATTTTGTTTTGGTTTGAGTCCCTTACTTAATTCTTGTAAGAGAGCATAACCATACTGTAAGGAACTATATCTATCCTTACGCATTCCAGCTTTTTCCTTAACCTTGATTAGTCCATTACTTGTATCATGTGTTAAGTTTATTAACTCGTTTATTAACAAAGTAGTCTGTACATAAGGCATCCTCATACTAGCCTGTTGCATTTCAGAAAGAGTACCATAACCTCTTATCTTAGAAAGTTTTTCTTCAATGTTTGTATCAGGCAGCAAAAGATTAATATATTTGTTTTGGAATCCTGCTCTTAGAGCTAATGTCATATCATTATTACTACGAGCATTTGCTTTAATAGCATATATAACTTTAGGCGCATTCTTTACTTTACATCTATCCTCAAGATCTGGATTGTTCATTACATTTAATGCACCATATGTTTCGTTATATACTGGATCATATCTATCAGCACCCATAATATAATCCAATACGGCTTGTCCAATCAATTTGTTAACTTATAAGTTTTTTATCTTATAATTCTAATAGTTTTTATTCCTATTAGTTCAGCATATCTTTTTATCTTTTTTTACTTAGGAATTGTTCTAATTGTTGTTTGGTATTATTTTTCTTTCCAAACATGGAATGAAAATTCATATGACATTGTTGACATAATGTAATTCCATTATCTTCCTCATATCTCATTTCAGGATAATCATTCCAATTAAATATATGATGTGCTTCTAATCTAATATATTTACCATTTCCATTTCGAGATCCGCATTTTTGGCAAGTAAATAAATCCCTATTAAAAACATTTTTTCTCCATTGTCTATACTTGGGAGTTTCCCGTTCTGTTCGTTTATTTTTTATTTTGTCACCAATCCATACAGGACTTAATTCTCCAGAATGTTGTTGACTCCAAAGACCGCCATAGTTTTTTACGCCATATCGTTCTAGTTGGGTTTGTTGAGATTTTTCAACACATTTGCGAATTTGCATATTATGTTCTACTCCAAAATTATCAATATAATATTGTTTTATTTTGTTTTGAACATCCTTATTTCCAAAGGGATTATCACATCCATATTTTATTAAATTTGTTTGTTTTATTTTCTCATTAATTTTATCTACATTACGAATATTGTAAGTTCCAAATTTATTATACAAACTTTCTTTGGCTTTTATTTGAAGACAGTTTTGACAACAATCTGTGCAAAGATTGCTTTTATTTCGTTTTCGATTATATGTCTCCCATTCTATTTGTTTTATCTTATGACAATAATCACATTCATATTCAATAATAGATCTACTTCCATTCGTTAAATCCTTAATATCAACTTCAAATTCATCTCCCATTTTTGTATATATATACCCTAAGTCTTCGTAATGTTTCTTTGTTTTAGAATTCCATTTAACCTTTGCAGTTTTACTAATTAACATTTTATTTACCTCTTTTCTATATAAAATAAAAAAGAGGTGGTTGGTATTTATCCAACAATTCCTCTTTTAAAAGATAGAGCGACCTCGTGGGTAGATTATATTCTGTTTTACAGGTTCACTACCTATGCGTTGCCCCTGACTATGCTTTTAAACATAGCCTTCGGTTCGGATTAGCATTTCAGCCTCCCCGCTTAATTTCGCTCTTTTCATTATATTGTTACCAATATAAGCGGCATCGCTACCGTTCGCATCAATTGCTAAATAATCACAATCATATTGATAGAATCTTCGTAAAGTTTCTAGTCCTAATTCTTCGGTAGTTAATCCTTCGCAAGTACTAATATTGACAATGTTATCTATATATTCATTTGAACTTGTAGGAATACCAGAGTGCAAAATAAAAGCACTCGCATCGTTATTATGTCGTTTCGATGCCAAGAGTGCTATATCCAACGAAAGTATTCTTATTTCTTCATTTTTCTTTTCAGGCATCTTTGCCTTAGTTAATCTATAATAGTCTAGGTCAAATAAACAATCTCCAATTATTCTTTGCGCTTCCAAAGTTTTATAATCAAAGAGAGCATTATCAGCACTACCATAAAAGATTCCCTCACGCTCCATCATAAATGAAATATCACTAAATGTAGCCTCAGACATTTCGTTAATTATTTGCTGTCTCATTAACAATCCTTCTTTAATACTCAACATATACGGAAGGTCACATACAAAATAATTCAGTCGAGGATCTAACATATTAGCAGTATAGGCTTTAACTTTTTCATACATCTCAGAAGCAGAATAAAAAGCTGAAGATAAATAAAACTCTTTATTCATTTCAGATAAATGAGCATACTCTGGTTTTCTAAGATAACCCGGTTGTCTTGGAGCAGCATTCATAGGACGAAGAATAGTATCAACTATTTTTTGTGGAACAAGTCTACTCTCATCAATAATGAGAATATTTGAACGAGCGCCTCGAGAACTTTCTCCCGCCACAACAACTCTTATCCAAGAACCATTTTTAAAATATACAAAACAATCATTCTGTCCAGTACTTACTCTAGATATTTCATTTCGCAATAACGAAGATTTTTGCATAAAATCATCAGTTATCTTTAATATGATTTCTTTACCTTGCTTAAATGTATAACTACAACAAATTATTTTACTTCCCGGATAAAGAATACACCTACATACAGCAAACAAGCCTACTAAATACGTTTTTCCCAATCCTCTTGAAGCCAAAAAATAAAATGCATCATAATGCATCATTGCCCATATAAGTATCTTCTGAAATAACTTGAGATGGATACTCAAAAACTCTTCGCAAAATCTTTGTGGATTTGCTCTGTAATATCCACACCTCTCGTCAATAATATTCATTATTCTTTCTGTTTTATCTTGACGTATCTCGGTATCTGTCTTATTATTTCTAGCCATTATTTATCACCGCCTTCAGTTCCAAACAGACGATCATAAATATCACTACTAGTACCTTCCTCAAATTCATCTGGTTTTTCAACGACATACTTTGCAATTTCTTCGTCATACTCTTGAGTAAAAACGTTAGCCTTTAAACCTAATGCTTTACTTAACCAACCAGTAAACCAAACTCTTATATATTTACCAATACCATCAACATCTTTAAATTCTTCGGATGGTTCTGAAATAGGTCTTTCGTTTTCCCACTTTTCAATAAGTTGTCCAAATGTTAAACTGTCAGAAGCTGAATTATCTACATTCTGCTTTGGCTGCAAGTTTGCGCTATTCATAAGAGTGTCCAAAGACTTTAATTTATTAGTAACGTCTTTACCAACTTTTCTGTCTTTATATATATCAAGTAACTGAGAACAAATCTGTACTACATAAGTCTGTTGAGACTTAGAGTCTACCTGAGTTCTCGCACACCAATCATCATACTGATCTTGAAGATATAAATAATCCTCATTGCTAAAACCACTACCAAATAGTTTGACTATCTCTTTTCTTGGTTTTCTTTTTGCTAATTGCTCATCATCAGGATTGCCTAAATCTCCAAACTCTGAATTTTCAAAAGTCATACCTTTATACTGTGGTAAAGACTTGATAATTGTTATCATATGTTGATAAGCGGTAGAACGATTCTTTTCTCCAATAGCTTCTTGAGTTGTCTGTAATGCTGATTGATATACAGAATCAATAAAAGGTATATCTAACATCTGAAATACTTTTATTGTCTTTTCTCTGTTGTCAACATATATTTTATTTTTCTTATCATAATCAGTAGCCATCTCTATTAATTTCTTTTTGCAAAGAGGATATAGACCACTACCAAAACGTTTATCATTATAAAAATTATTTGATGCGTGAAATTCATTACAACCATGACAGTAAACTAAATCACCATCCATTATCTTTCCATAAACTCCACTTATTTTTTTGGCGTAATCCTTAACGGCTTTTACACCAAGCATCTGGATTTCCGCATCACCTTTTCGATCCATAAGGTAAGCCATTAATATTCACCATCCTTTTATTCAAAAATTAAAATGCCAAATATTGCACGTTAACATCAAAAATCAATATTAACAAGACAAATATGACACTCTACACTTCATCCTTAACTAATAAGACTTATAATA
>Ga0256405_10002350_pt1 | contig 44067 bp, 36 predicted proteins | sample RumenRJG_02DNA_FD_189096 | JGI IMG/M metagenome (GOLD analysis project Ga0256405, IMG submission 189096) | Bovine rumen microbial communities from Lethbridge, Alberta, Canada - RJG_02 | ecosystem: Host-associated > Mammals > Digestive system > Stomach > Rumen | place: Canada: Alberta... | reverse complement strand
GGAAAATAGTGTGGTGATGATGGCATGGAGGATATACCTGTTCCCATTCCGAACACAGAAGTCAAGCTCCATAGCGCCGAGAGTAGTTGGGGGATCGCCCCCTGTGAGGGTAGGACGTTGCCATGCATTATGCGGAAGTAGTTCAGTGGTAGAACATCACCTTGCCATGGTGGGGGTCGCGGGTTCGAATCCCGTCTTCCGCTTTTTTTGTACCTTGATATATGGTATGAAGAATTTATAGTATAGTGATTATGGTGCGAAGGATATACCTGTTCCCATTTCGAACACAGAAGTCAAGCTTCGTAACGCTGAGAGTAGTTGGGGGATCGCCCCCTGCGAGGGTAAGACGTTGCTATACGAAAAGCAAGAGGTTGGGAAAAACGAGGCCTCAAATCGAAAAAGCCGGGTGATTTGTAATCAATTGCAAATCTAATCCGGTTTTTTTCTTATATATGACGGTCGTCTTCTATGATGGAAATAGTCGAAAATAGTTTGGCAGTAAATTTGACTGAGAGCTTGGCGCGCTGATTTATCGGGCGATGCTTTTGGCAAAACTACTGCCGTTTACGGACACATCGAAAAAAATAGAGCATTTGCCGTAAATCCGAATAAAATTTTAGCTGAAATGGTTGTGCAACGTTATTTTAAATAAGATAGTTTTTTGCATGCAAAAAATCAAAGCAACGCTTTACGAATTCAATCGAAAATAGACCGCCTTTTCGTTTGGTATTTCATTTAATTAAAGTAAGAAACGGGACTTTTTTAGGCTTTGCGCAAAATGCAGGCGACATCAGTTGAATATGTCTTATTCATAAATATTTGCCAGCTTGGCGCGTAGCGTTAAACAGCATGAATATTTTCCATTTAAAAGAATATTGTATATTGATTTTGCTTAATTATCCGATGATATTTTCACGTATTTCTTTTTATATAAAAGAAATTAGTTGTTAAAACTTAAAGAATTTAAGGTGAGTTTGGTTAACGTGATCTAATTGAGAGAAAATCTCAATTAGATTCTTTTTTTAGTTCGCTTAAAAGCGTTTACATTGACTTTGAATGGCTTTATATTAGGCCATATGCGAACGATTAAAGAAAAAGCCTTGATTTTTAGGGCTTATTCGCTTAAATTAGATATAAGTTAGAAAGATTTAATTTGAGAAGATTTTTCTTTGAATTTGTACGAGGTGGGGGATTGAAATGACAGAAGAAAGCAAAACAATGTACTGTCATGGCTATGAACATGATGCTTGCGGCATGGGTTTTATTACCCAGATTGACGGTAAGCCGAGCCATGAACTCATTGAACGAGCACTTGTCATGCTTAGTCGAATGAATCATCGCGGCGGTACTGGCTCAGAACCTGATACTGGAGATGGTGCTGGTATTTTATTTGCTATGCCTGACAAGTTTTTTCAAAAATATGCTGAAGAACAAGAGTTTACGCTTCCGAGCCTAGGAGATTATGCTGTTGGCATGTTTTTCTTGCCGCAAAAAGAACAAGAAAAAAATGCCATGCTTGGCTCAGTCACGGCAGAAATTACGGCATCAGGATTTAAAGTCTTGGCGACGCGAAACGTTCCGTACATTTATGAAAATTGCGGACCTACCGCGCAAAAGGCCATGCCTGGATTTGAACAAGTCATTATTCAGCGTCCGGCCGATACCGAAGCAGGGCGTCCTTTTGAAGATCGTCTGTATCATTTGAGACGTCACCTTGAAAAGACATATTCTTCAAATGAATTTGCAATTGTCAGCCTTTCAAGCAAGACTCTTTGCTACAAGGGAATGCTTCATGCTTATCAAGTCGGTCAATTCTATCCTGATTTACATGATCCTGACATGTGTTCTGCGATTGCGCTGACTCATTCTCGTTTTTCAACCAATACTTTTCCTAGCTGGAGTCGTGCGCAACCTTTCCGTTTTATTGCGCACAACGGTGAAATCAACACTTTGAAGCGTGCCGAAAATTGGATGAAGAGTCATAATATTGAAGTCTACAATGAAGAAGACTCTGATTCTGCCAAATTGGAAAACTGCATGGAATATTTGTATCGCAATGGTCGTGATATTCCGCAAGCGCTTTTGATGATGATGCCTGAATCCTGGAGCGATAAGATGAATCTTCCAAAGGAAGAAAGAGACTTCGATGAATACAATTCGTCATTCATTGCTCCTTGGGACGGTCCTGCAGCTCTTTGTTTCACCGATGGCACGCAAGTTGGTGCCATTTTGGATCGAAACGGGTTGCGTCCTTCTCGATACAGTCTGGTAAAAGGGAACTTTTTGATTACTGCTTCTGAATCAGGCGTTTACGATGTTGCACCTGAAGATATTATTGAAAAAGGAATCTTGGGTCCAGGAGAAATGATCTTGGTCGATACTTCCAAAGGACGTTTTTACAACACCAAAGAAATCAAGGAATACTATTCAACTCAGCATCCTTATGGCGAATGGCTCGAAAACGAGCAGGTCAAACTCAATGAATTGCCAGAAGCAGATATCGTTGAACACCTTTCCAAGCATGCATTGAAGACTCTTTGGCGTCGTCATGGATATACGGAGGACATTATTCGTGATTCCATCATTCCGATGGCGCAAAATGGCGAAGTTCCTGTTATTTCAATGGGATTTGACTCACCGTTGGCTGTTTTGAGTGAAAAGCCGCAGTCATTGTTTACTTACTTCAAGCAACAATTTGCGCAAGTCACGAATCCACCGATCGATGCAATTCGTGAAAAACAGATGATTGGTACTGAAATGTACTTGGGTGCTGACGGAGATATTTGCAAAGATGTTCCGGAAAATGCTAAAAAAATCAAGCTTGATTCTCCGATGCTCGTTAACGGAGAATTTGAAAGATTGCGTCATTTAAACGGCAAGAGCGGCTTCAAGACTGGAGAGGTCTCATTATGCTACAGCAATGTCGAACGCCCGCACAGACTGCAACAGGCTCTTGAAGATTTGTTTCGTGATGCCGAAAGCAGAGTTGATGCCGGATGCAACGTTTTGATTGTCACGGATCGCGGTGCAACGCGTGATGATTTGGTTATTCCGGTTCTTCTAGCGGTTTCAGGCTTGAATAATTACCTTGTTCGAAAAGGCAAACGCGGTTTGGTGTCAATTGTTGCTGATACTTGCGAAGCATGCGAAGTGCATCATTATGCAACGTTGTTGGGATATGGGGCTTCTGCGATTCATCCTTACGGCGTATACGCAACGCTTGATTATTATGACCTCTCCGACAAGAAAGAAGCTTATCGTTCGGCTGCTGAAAAAGGAATCATTAAAATTATGAGCCGTATGGGTATTTCGACGATTGTTGGCTATCAGGGTGCCCAATTGTTCGAAGCTGTCGGCATTTCAAAAGAAGTCGTTGACGAATACTTTACCGGTACGGTTTCACGTATCGGCGGGTTGACTCTTGATCAAATTGAAGAGGAGTATCTTGAACGCTACAAAGCTGCATTTGGCGAAAAGGCAAATGATGCTCTTCCGACTGATGGCAGTTTCAAGTATCGTTTTGAAGGCGAACATCACATGTTCAATCCGATGACGATGTATAAATTCCAACAAGCGGTCAAGACGGGCGACTACAAGCTTTACAAAGAATACGCAAAATTGATGCACGATGAGGAATTGGCGCATCCTTCCACCCTCAGATCGATGTGGAATATCGAATCAGATCGAGATCCCGTTCCTTTGAGCGAAGTTGAACCAGTCAGCCAAATCGTCAAGCGTTTCAAGGCTGGGGCCATGAGTTTCGGTGCGCTCTCGAAAGAAGCACATGAATGCATCGCTCAAGCGATGAACGAACTCGGCGCAAAGAGCAACTGCGGTGAAGGCGGCGAAAATCGTTATCGTTTCAAGAAACAGCCTGACGGACGCGACATCAACAGTCGCATCAAGCAGGTCGCATCAGCACGTTTTGGCGTTAATGCTGAATATTTGATGAGTGCTGAGGAAATACAGATCAAAGTTGCTCAAGGCGCCAAGCCTGGTGAAGGCGGACAGCTTCCTGGTGCTAAAAACTTCCCTTGGGTTGCTGAGGTTCGTGGATCGGTTCCCGGCGTTCGGTTGATTTCTCCTCCGCCTCATCATGATATTTATTCAATTGAAGATTTGAAGCAACTTATTTATGATTTGAAACAGATCAATCCTAGTGCTGCCGTTTCTGTCAAGCTTGTATCAAGCACAGGCGTTGGTACGATTGCGACGGGCGTTGTCAAATGCGGTGCGGACAAAGTCGTTATTTCAGGGTACGACGGCGGCACGGGTGCCGCTCCTCGAATTTCCGTGCGCGATGCCGGACTTCCATGGGAAATGGGAATTTCAGAAGCTCATCAGACGCTTGCGTTGAACAATCTGCGTCAGCGTACGACGATTGAAACTGATGGCAAGCTTATGACGGGTCGCGACATTGCCGTTGCAATCATGCTCGGTGCCGAAGAATTCAGTTTTGGTTCGCTTGTGTTGGTTTCAATCGGCTGCATCATGATGCGCGTCTGCAGCAAAAATACTTGTCCTACCGGTGTTGCTACGCAAGATCCCCGTTTGCGCAAATTCTTTAATGGCAAGCCGGAAGATATCAAAAATTGCATGCGTTTCCTGGCCGAAGATCTTCGCGAAGAAATGGCTGAACTTGGATATCGCACGGTCGATGAACTTGTTGGACATACGGAACATTTGAAACCGCGTTTTGTTGCCAAGGGCAAGGCAAAATCGCTTGATTTCGATCGCTTGCTCGGAACGTCGATCGGAATTTCACGCAAATCAAAAGATCCGTTTGCTCCAAAATCAGAGTGGCCAGACCTCAATGCCTTTGCGGAAAGCGCAATTCAAGAAAAGAAGGCGGTTGTTCTCAAGTCTTCAATCAACAATATTCATCGTGCTGCCGGGACGAGAATCGGTGGCTGGATCGCCAAGCGTTTCGGTAACAATGGTCTTCCTGCCGGGCATCTTAAATTTGAATATACAGGCGTTGCCGGTCAAAGTTTCGGTGCGTTCATGCCGCAAGGCTTGGAGCTTAAACTCATCGGTGAAGCAAATGACTATGTCGGCAAGGGATTGAGCGGCGGACGTTTAATCGTTCAGGCTCCCGCCAAGGCGAAGAAGATTTACAGCAACGCTCCGATTGTCGGAAACGTTGCCTGCTTTGGAGCTACTGGTGGTGAAGCATACTTCAACGGACGAACCGGTGAACGTTTCTGCGTTCGCAATTCCGGTGCAACGGTTGTTGCCGAAGGCATCGGTGATCATGGCTGCGAATACATGACCGGTGGCATTGCAGTCGTTCTTGGCTCAACCGGCTGCAACTTTGGTGCTGGAATGTCCGGCGGGGTTGCCTATGTTTACGATCCGGAAAAGAAGCTTGAGGAAAACTGCAACATGGATATGATTGAGTTGTTCAAGCTTAATGAAAAAGGCAATGATTCCGTCTTAAAGGAAATTTTGGAAAAACATGTGAAGTTTACCGGTTCCGAAAAGGCCAAGAGCCTGTTGAACAACTGGAAGAAAGAACAAGAAAACTTTGTCAAGGTCTATCCTAAGGAATATCGTCATATCAATGAGATCATGGCAGAATGCGCCAAGAAGGGCACGCCTAAGGATCAACTTGAACAAAAGGCTTTCGATATTATTACGGCATCCAGGTAGAAAAGGAGAATTGAATTATGGCAGATCCATTTGGTTTTATAAAATATCCGCGTGTCAACAATCCGATTCGACCGGTTGCTGAACGTATCAAAGATTTTGAAGAAATGGAAAACGTTCTTTCAGTCGAAGAACGCAGAAAACAAGCAGCACGTTGTATGAATTGCGGTGTTCCTCACTGTCATGCTGGCCAATTTTATTCCGGTGGGCGCGCAGTCAGCGGCTGCCCGAATGATAATCTGATTCCTGAGTGGAACGATCTGATCTATCGTGAAGAAGACAAGCATGCTTTTGAAAGATTGACTTTGACAAATCCGCTCCCGGAATTTACCGGACTCGTTTGTCCTGCGCCTTGCGAAGTTGCTTGCAATGAGGCTTTGAACGGCAAGGGCATTACAATCAGAAACAACGAACGCTATATCATTGAAACGGCTTATGCGAACGGTTGGGTCAAGGAAAGCGGGATTCCTTTGCATCGCAACGGAATCAAGGTTGCAGTCGTCGGAAGCGGTCCGGCAGGATTGGCCTGCGCATGGCGATTGAATCAGCTTGGCTATGACGTGACCGTTTATGAGCGCGACGATCATCCGGGAGGATTGACGATGTATGGCATCCCGAATATGAAATTGCCTAAAGAAATCGTTGCTCGTCGTGTCAAAATCATGGAAGAAGTCGGAGTAAAATTCGTTTTGAACACCGAGGTCGGTGTCGACGTTTCCGGAGACGAATTGAAACGCAAGTATCAACGAATCGTTCTTGCGATTGGTGCCCGTCAAGCGCGTGATTTGAACGTTCCTGGACGCGAATTGGAAGGCGTCCGTCTTGCAGTCGACTATTTGACCGATGCGACAAAGAGCGTTCTGAAAAACGGGACCAAGGCAAGCAAAGAACTTGAAGGCAAAAAAGTCATGGTCATCGGCGGTGGAGATACGGGCAACGACTGCATTGCAACGGCCATCAGACAAGGTGCGGCAGATGTCAAGCAGCTTGAAATTACTCGGCGTCCGCCTTCAAAACGTCCGGCTGATAATCCGTGGCCTCAATGGCCACGCGTTGCCAAGACGGGATACGGTCAAGAAGAAGCCAACGAATTATTTGAAGGCGTCTTGACTCAGTATGAAACCACGGCAGTTGGGTTTGGAGGTGTCGATGGGCACGTTTCAAGCGTGACGACATGTCATGCGCAACTCTTCAAGCCCGTTCCGGGAACTGAAGAAAAGCATCCGGTTGATCTTGTGCTTTTGGCAATGGGCTTTACGGGAGCACAAAAGCAATTCTTGGATGAATTCGGCGTAACTGAGGTTAACGACGATTATACGACAAATGACGAAAAAGTTTACGTCGCAGGCGATGCTCGCCGTGGACCGAGCCTTGTAATTTGGGGCATCCACGAAGGGCGCATGGCAGCTGAAAAAGTCAATGAGGCTTGCAAAGCGGCTGCCCATGCCGAATAAGCGACATGTTCGGCATAAGACATTAACATCATTTGGCAATCAGGACTTAAGAGGTTTGGTCCTGATTGCTTTTTTGTTACGAAAATTTTGGGATGTGATGCAAAGTGAAATCAAAAATTAAAAGGCTCAATCAACTCTGAATTTTTCAGCAAACAAAAAGAGCCTTAAATTTCTTCAAGACTCCTTTAGCATTATTCGATGCAGGAAGCTAAAAGCTACCAGTCCACAAGCGAGGACAGTTTCTTACGGCAGCGGTTCAAGGCATTATACGTCTTTTGATCGGAAATCCCTAAATTTCTTGCTGTTTCTTTAACTGAGATCGTATTCAGCCAATCAACCAAAACGCTACTTTCCAAAGACGTTAATTTGCCTGGGCATTTTGGCCATTACCTGCTCAAGCGCAATTTTGGCTTCAAGTTCGCTGAAAGTATTTTCAGAGATAAATGAATCGTCATCGCCGCAGATTGAATCGAGCGGAACTGCCAGCACGTTTCCCATGCGTTTATTAGCCGTTTCTTCACGCTTCAACGTCGTCAGCCGATTATACAAGCTAGCCTTGAAATAGCAGCCGTAAGTTGCTTTCGTCGTTGTCTGATTGTAGCTGAGAGCCGTAGAGCAACAGATAATATAAGCCTCTTGAAGCAAATCGTCCCGATCCAAAGTTCTGAAATGAAACGAATTGATCGCCCTAATAACCAACGGCTTGTATTTTGCAAACAGCTCTGCCAATGAGTCCTCGCAATGGTACTCCTTAAATCGTCGAAGCAATTCTTTCGTTGCTTCATCTTCGTTTTGAGTCATGATAATGCCCCCTTATAAATATTCCTGTCGTGACTTGAATGTCACGAATATAATATAATTCATTTTAAGTATTTTGTCAGTGTTTTTTCATCTTAAAATCCTATTTTTAATAATTACGTAATATTAAAGAAATAAAGTAACAACTAAGTCTGTTTTTTTGTAAAAAATGAATTTGACAATTTTATCATGAAACGGTGGTGCATAGTCTTATCGGTTTCTGGTGTAGTAAGTTTGAAGAGACTTCTTAATCACTCGATTTTAGAGAATTGGAGCTTCAAATTGATTAAAAAGTCTATTGAAGCTTATTTTGTAAAGGGCGGTTGTAAAATGAAGGATATTAGGCATTAACCAGAGAGATATCTGCAGATAAAACAGAAGTGATAGACAATGATATTTATCAGGTACGCTTCTTGTTGTCTGCATCATATTAAAACGCTTTTTACGTTAAAAAAGTGCTGTGATCACAAGGCTTTTTGCAAGCAAAAATGAAAAGGCTATGTATAGGTAGCCTACGAAACTGGAAGTGACCATTTTGGAACTGATTTAAAAAATGGTGTCCTGACAGAGACCAATGGAATGACTCTTTGCCGGGGATTCAAAAGGAAAAAATGATGAATATAAAAACAGAGGGTAACACATTTACAAAGAAAATCGGGCAGACAGTCTATGTTGTCCGTTATCATTTCAATGAAGATGCAAAGGAAACAATGCAGGAGAAGATCAACCGGATGCTGGTTACAGAAGCAAGCCGACAGGCAGTGTATTAAAATTATGTGGAGGTAATTGAAGAAAAAATATGATATCATGAGAGCAACAAATCGGGATTTTTAGCAATATTTACAGATGTTAATTTGCGTTGCTTGTGGCAACGGCTGTTTTGACATTTAATAGTTGTATCAAAACAAAGGAGGCACAGGTTATGTTAAACGAAAATATTAGAAATCTACGAAAGGCAAAAGGAATTTCGCAAGAAGAATTGGCTATTAAGTTAAATGTAGTAAGGCAAACAGTATCTAAATGGGAAAAAGGGTTATCCGTTCCTGACTCAAGTATGCTTGTTTCGTTGGCAGAAGAACTTGATACATCTGTAAGTATCTTGCTAGGAGAAACCATACAAGAAGAATGTTTGAACAAGGGAGATTTAAAGAATATTTCTGAAAAACTTGAAGTCATCAATCTACAATTTGCTAAACAAAGCGAAAGAAAAATTAAAACTATTCGTTACTCACTTATTTTAGTGTGTGTAATTATTGCAGTAGTATTTATTGCTCTCGCAACTATGAATAGTGAATATTTGACTTGGGACTTTAATAACCCAGAGTTAGCGATTGCAGGTACTTTATTGCATGGTTTTGAATTTTTATTTGTAAGATTTGCACCATTCGTTTTTGTTAGTTCTGTAATTGGGATTGTACTCACATATAGAAAACGATAACATCCAGTTTTTGAAACTGAGAGATTGGTATTTTAAGAGGAGGTATGTATTATGAATATAGGATTTTAGTCATGTATAATTTTGGTTATACCATTTGTAATTATAGGTGTGTTATTTGCGATTTTTAAGGAAAAAGCAGCTGAATTTGTTTCAGGATTTAATTCATTTTCTAAAGAAGAACAGGCAATGTATGATAAAGCTCAGATATTTCATGATATAAGAAATCAGTGTTTCACATGTACTGTTATAATGTTGGCAGGAGTGATATTATCCTGCTTTTTAACCCCATATATGGCTATAACCACCTCACGTTAGGATATGGGAAGACTGTTGCTGACGGCAGCAAATAAAATTAGGAAAGGAAAAGCTATATTATTCCATATTTTATATAGCAGATAACTTATTAGTGAGCAAAATAAAAAGAAGCCTTCTCTCAAAAGCTTCTCAATTGAATTTAGCTTAACGATTTTCCCAAAGTTTCAAGTTAAATTCAGCAGATAGCTGAAAATTTTACGAAAGAAGGTGGTAACACCATTACTTTCGTATACAGTTTACCATAAGTTGCAAAAGACATGAAGAAATTTTTATTAGGAACATGCAGAATCAAAAAGGTAAGCAACGATAAGCGTTTCAGCCTGAAAATCACGATTCAACCAGGCGCCGTGATGGTGTTAGTAATCGCTATCGTATGGCTAGTAAGGAGGTTTGCATAATGCCAGTATCAGATGCACAAAAGAAAGCCAACGAGAAATGGAAAGCTGCTAACAGAGAAAAGCAAAAAATTTACAACTATAAATCTAAGGCGAAGAAATTCATCAATGAGTTTGTCAGTCAGGATGACCTGTTGGAACTGCGTAAAATGATTGATGAAAAACTCAAAGAATGACAAAAATGCCCTCAGCTTTCAAGGCCGAGGGTATTTGTGAAACATATTCAGAATGCGGCTCTCCATCTCACTTCAAAGTGTCACCAAAAGTGTCACCAAAAGTGTCACCAAAAGTGTCACCAAAGTCAGCAGAACATAGTAACGCTTAGTAACTGAAATACCGTTAAATCAACGTTCTGTACCTAGTAGAAACGCGTAATTTCCATAACTTAAGCCACTTACCGGGCTTGAACCGGTGACCCCCACCTTACCATGGTGATGCTCTACCTGCTGAGCTAAAGTGGCATTCAGACTTACCTATTTAGTATATCTGATTAGAATGAAGAATGCAACAATAAATTATGATTCTGCATTTTTTTCAAAGCTGAACGAAACAGTATAAAGCTCAGGCGGAATTTGTCTGAGCATTTCAGGCATCTGTTCCGGGCAGATCAAAGTCAATGAATGCATGGCGCGCGAACAGATGGTATAGAAGATGCCAAGCGTGTCTTCAGGAAATTTTTCTTCTGTAACGTCGCAAACGATGACTGAATCAAATTCGAGGCCCTTGGCAAGATAGATTGGAAGAATCGTTATGCCTGAGGGGACGGAAACGTCCTGGTCGTCTAAAAGAGTGACGTCAAAATCTTCTTTAAGCTTGAAGAAAAGTTCTTCTGCATCCCGTTCGTTTTTTGTGATCAGGGCAACCGTCCCGTTTTGATCAAATGCGTTTTTAAGCGTTGTTTTCAAATCTTTGAGTGCATTTTCTCGGCTGGTCATGAATAGTGTCGGTTTAGCGCCTGAACGAGCAAATGAGCGAATTTTGCCTTTGTTTGGAAGAAGCGATTTCATGAAGTCGGTAATTTGCTTGGTCGAACGATAGCTTGTGTTCAGTTCGATGATGCGACAGTTTTTGATTTGAAGGCTCTCGTTTAGCCTTTGAAGCAGTGATTTCGGCTCTTCAAGCGGATTGAAGAGAGCTTGTTCGCTGTCACCCAAAAGCGTGAGTTTGGCATTCGGAAAGGCGTGTTTCAGGTAAATCATGGTTGCCATTGAGTAATCCTGCATCTCATCAATAAAGAGGTGTTCGATCGAACGATTTTTTCCTCCTCCGGTCAACAGATCGCGCAAGTAAAGCACCGGTGCGCAGTCGCTTAAAGAGATTCTGTGAAATTCAACGTTCTCGGAAAATTCATGCGATGAATCGGGAAGCGTGCGGGTTAAAAAGTCTTGATACTGTGCATAAACGTCAAAAAAGAAGCCGTTGTAAAGTCCGTCATAGATTTGGGCAAACTTTCTTTCGGCAATTTTTTCACCGATGTAAAATACTTCCTGATCGAGACTTTGAAAATGATTTCTGCGTTTCTTTCCGATCAGATCGTTATACTCCTCATCTGAGAGCAGATCGATTGCTGCGCGCATCTTCTTTGACCGTGCGGTGGTTTTGATGAGTCTGTTCAGGCGCTTGATCAAAGCATTTTTGATTTCAAGGAACTTGTCTTTTTGTTTCATGGCAGTTGGAAGCTTGGCAAAAATTTCTTTGATCTCCTTTGCGGAGAAGATGACCTGTCCGTCAGGAAGAGTCATATCGGAAAATTTTAAATCTTTTAGTTCCAATGTTGTTGCGTAAGCGAAGATTTTTTGCATGAATTCGGCGGATTCTTTGACCCGGCGCACGTCAAGCTGTTTTTGAGTCAGCAACGGGCTGTTTTCATAGCACTCAAAAAGCGTTTCGACGTGCAGTCCCTGGAATCTGCGACTGAAAAATTCAGCAAGCGTGACCTGCCGCATGTTGCGTTCGCCAAGACTTGGCAAAACTTCTGAAATATAATGTGAAAACAACAGGTTAGGCGAAAATAAAACAATTTGGTCTGCAGAAAGTTTGCGGTTGCTGTGGTAAAGCAAAAAGGCGATGCGCTGCAAAATAGCGGAAGTTTTGCCGCTTCCGGCAACGCCTTGGACCAACAGCAGGTCATGTTTCGTATCCCGGATGATGTCGTTTTGTTCTTTTTGGATGGTGGCAACGATGTTTTTCATGTATTCATCGCTGTGTTCGCCTAAAACGGCCTGCAGCATTTCGTCGCCGATGGTTTCGTTGGTATCAAACATGTGTCTGATTTTGCCGTCGACGATCGTGAACTGTCTTTTTTTGACGAGTTCGGTTGTCTGTATCCCCATTGGCGTTTCATACTGAACGTTTCCGAGCGTGCCATTGTAAAAAATCGAAGAAATCGGAGCACGCCAGTCGTAAACGAGGAAATCACGATTGTTTTCCGCAAAAGAGGCCGTTCCGATGTAAAGCGATTCAGGTTTTTCTTCTCCTCGGTCAAGGATGTCGATGCGGCCGAAATAAGGCGAGTCTTTCAAAAGATTGAGCTTTGAGAGTTCCCGTTTTAAAATGTGCTCGTTTTCGACGTTTTTTGCGACAAGCTGCTTTTGTTGCTGAACCTCTGCGTTTGTTTCCATGCGATCATCGACTTCAAACGTATTGATTCTGGCATTTTGCACGTAGTTTTTTTCGACGGAAGACGTTTCTTCGTGTGCTTTTTCAAGCTCATTTTCCGTAGCTTTGATTTTTTCCTTGATGCGGCCGATAACGTAATCGACGCGCTGCTGCTCTTTTTTCTTTTCGGAATCCAAGAGAAGATTCCCCTTTCGATCGTGTGGTATTCACAAACGGTTTCTGTTCCGTCTGATGCGATTTTTGTGGTCGTTGTCGTCTGAAGCGGAATCGGGGATGAACGAAACGTCCGTATCGATTATGCCAAAATTTTTCAGCATCAGCGATTCGATTTTTTCGCCAAGACGATAGCTTTCCAAGACACTCATTGTACCATCAACGATGACCACCACGTCAAGCGTGACGAGATTTCCGTTGTAGTGTGCCTTGAGCTCGTCGACTTCCGTGATGTCGTCGATTTTTTCGATATATTCCCTGAATTGTTTTTCGGCTTTGGGATCGAAATAATCGGCAAGATTCAAGCTGCTGTCCGTGAAAATGCAGAGTCCTGAGTAAAAAATGTAAATTCCGACAACGATGCTGGCAGCTCCGTCAAGCCAGGCAACGTTGAAAAGCAAAGCGCCGCCGATTGAAAAAAGCGTTCCGATACTGGTAAAAGCATCGCTCAGACTGTCTTTGGCAGAAGCCGTCAGTGCTGCATTTTTCAGGCGCAGTCCGGCTCTTTTATTGTAAATCCAGATCAAAGCCATGATGATGCTTGCAATTGCGGCACCAAGCAAGGCAATCGGCTGAGGAACGATGCGTTCTGACGGGTTGAGCAGCGCCTTGATGCCATCGATGATGACGCTTGATGCGATGACGATCATGATGATGCCGGTAACGAGCGTGAAAATCGTTTCGTAACGCCAACGCGTAAATTGAATGCGCTGATCGTTGCCTGTTTTTCGCAGCGAAATTTTGGGAAGCGGGATTCCGGCGATATCGTCGTCATCAATATCTGAGGCAATGTGAATGCCGATGATCAAAAGCACGGTTGAGATGATTCCCGAAAGATTGTTGAAGGCATCGGCTTTTAACGTCTGTGAGCCGCTGATTGAAGATAGAATGCCTTCAATGACGGAAATCAGCAGGTAGGCACCGATATTTATGAAAAGGTGTCTTTTGGCTGAAATCAGTTTGCCTAGTTCTTTTTGCTGGATTTTTTCCCAGTCTTCAAATTCTTTTTTTAAATGTTTGTCGATTTGGCTGATTGGAGTCACCTTCTTTCATTGTTTTAATTATAATTGAGCGTTCTGAAAGTGCAAACAATATGAACTGTGTGTTAAAATTATAATATATGTTACTTGAGGAGTGAAGGGGCGTGATTGAGTGAGAAAAAAATATCTGTTAGCACCGTTTTGCTTTGGAGCGATGGTTTCGTTTGCTTTTGCGAAGCCTGCGACTGTTCATGCGGACAACGAGTTTGATTTGAACGTCGAATCGAACGATTCGCTTTTTTCATTGAAAAACAGTTTCAACTTCAGCTACAACAATCAAAAGGCCGTGTCAGCAAACAAGGAGGAAGCGCTGCTTAAGAAAAATCAGGCGGAAGAAGCAGTGCTTGAAAAGAAGAATGCCGATGCCGAGGCTTTAAAAAAAGCCGACAATATTAAAAAAATAAATAATTTTCAAAAAGATGCGCAAAAAAAACTTGATGATTTGAAACAACGACAAGCTGCCGATTTGGAAAAGGCAACGAGCGAACATGATGAAAAAGTTGCGGAATTGAAAAAAGAAATTGAAGAACTTGACAAGGATGCAAGCGATTATCAGGACAGGCTGGCCGAATTGAACGAAAAAATCGAACAAGCCGACAAAGAGCTTCAGGATTTTAAACAAAAGCAAGAAGATGATTACGCAAAGCTTGCACAGGAATTGGCTGATCAGCAAAAGCAACTGGAACAGCGACTTGCTGAAGAACTTCAGAATCTGATCAATCAAAATAAGCAAAAATTGGCCGAATTGATTGCCAAAAACAAGGCAGCTTTGGATAAATTAAAAGCTGATGACCAAAAGCTTCTGCAAGATCTCGCTGCAAAGTATCGGGACATGTACCGGCAGGCACAGCTAAATTTGAAACGCTATTTGATCAATCATCCCACAAATGCTCCAAAGCAGCTGCTTTATCAGCATGAAAACAAGACCTTGACGACAAAAATCGGCAACAGCATTGTAACTTGGCCAAAGCCTGGCGAAAATAAGAACCCTGTATTTTCCAGAAAATCCGCAGGCAAAAATTCAGGCGAATCTGACAAGCAGCATGAGATTGCGCCTAAGCAGGCAGTGACCGTCAAGAAAAAATCCGAAAACAAGCAAGGCGATTTTCCGCTTGGCGAAGCATTTGGAATGATTTTGGCCGCAGTTTGCGCCGTTATCGGAACGACGTTTGTTTGGCGCTTCAAATCAGGCGGGGATGTTGAATAATGTCTTTACAATTTTGATTTTTTTGATTAAAATTTAGTTGATGTTTCAATGAGAAGAAATAGTAGGGGAGTCAAAGACAGAGATGCGCTTTTGGCTGAGATGCGCAGCGATGACCTGAAGTGGGGCTTTGAGAGACGATAGTTGAATAACAAAAAGAGCGGCATTATTGCAAAATAGGTGGCACCACGGTAACTCGTCCTATTCCTTTTGGATTAGGGCGTTTTTTCATATGTCGAAGAAGGAAAGGATGTTTCGTAATGGAAAACAATATTATTTTGACGGGCGACCGTCCAACGGGAAAACTTCACATCGGTCATTACGTCGGCTCGCTTAAGAAACGCGTTGAGATGCAAAATACGGGGAAATACACTCCGTACATCATGATTGCCGATCAGCAGGCCTTGACCGACAATGCTCGCGACCCGGAAAAAATCAAAAATTCGCTGATTCAGGTTGCGCTTGATTATCTTGCCGTCGGACTTGATCCGAAGAAATCAACGATTTTCGTCCAATCGCAGATTCCGGCGCTTGCAGAACTTAATTTGTATTATCTCAATTTGGTGACGGTGTCTCGTCTTGAGCGCAATCCGACTGTCAAGGCGGAAATTCAGCAAAAGAATTTTGAACGTTCGATTCCTGCTGGCTTCTTTACTTACCCTGTCAGTCAAACGGCAGACATTACTGCATTTAAAGCCAAATATGTTCCTGTTGGTGATGATCAGGAGCCGATGCTTGAACAGGCAAGAGAAATCGTGCGCAGCTTTAATTCGATCTATGGCGAAGTCTTGGTTGAACCTGAAGGAGTTTTCCCGAAGAAAGGCAGCGGACGGTTGCCTGGACTTGACGGCAATGCCAAGATGAGCAAATCACTTGGTAACTGCATCTATCTGTCTGACGATGCAGATACGCTGAAAAAGAAAGTCATGTCGATGTACACGGATCCGAATCACATTCATGTTGAAGATCCTGGTCAAGTTGAAGGAAACATGGTCTTTGCTTATCTTGACATTTTCGACTCCGATAAGGAACATGTTGCCGATTTGAAGGAACGCTATCAGGCTGGCGGTTTAGGCGACGTCAAAATCAAACGTTACTTAAATGAGGTTTTGGAAGCAGAACTCGGACCGATTCGCGAGCGCAGAGCAGAGTTTGAAAAAGATATTCCTGCCGTTTACCAAATGCTGAAAGACGGCAGCGACAAGGCAAATGAAGTTGCCAATCAGACGCTTGAAGAAGTTCGTGCCGCAATCGGCGTCAATTATTTTGACATTCTGAAGTAAAGGCAGGGACAGGTAATGAAAAATTTGGTCATGCTGGATCTCGGCTCGAATTCGACGCGAATGTCGATCAACCAGGTGGATGACAAGGGCAATTTTACGGAAGTCAAGCGGATGAAGCAGATGACGCGGATGGCAGAAGGCATGGGGGCAAGCGGCACTAAGAAGCTTGAAGCCAAAGCAATCGAGCGAACATTGAATGCTTTGCGGGATTTTCAAAAAGAATATCAGAACATGCCCAATCTGACGGTTCGCGGGATTGCCACGGCCGCAGTTCGTTCGGCTGAAAACAGCCTTGAATTTCTGGAACGCGTCAAGGAATTGACCGGGGTTGACATTGAGGTGCTTTCCGGAAGTGCCGAAGCCTATTATGACTACGTTGGAGTGATTAATTCGCTGAACGTCAGGGATTGCGTTATTTGCGACATGGGCGGCGGAAGCTTTGAGCTGGCCGTTGTTGTTGACAAAGAGGCCGTCAGTTATGTATCGATACCATATGGTGCAGTCAGTCTTGCTGAAAAATTCAATGCTCATGATAAAATTTCGGCGCAGGATCTTTTCAAATTTTATCGATTCATTTTGTACAAGTTCAGACAGCTTCCGTGGCTTTTGCAAGGAACAAAGCTTCCGTTGGTTTTGCTTGGCGGGGCCAACAGAACCGTTGCCAGAAAAGAATTGATGCGCTTGGGAAGAAAGGATCTTGAAAATATCCATGGAGTTTCGATGTCAGCATATTCTTTTATCGAAACTTATACGGAATGGCTCGGAATGGATCGCAAAGAGCGTGCGGATATTTTAGGCCCGGAAGCTGAACGCGCCGATATTATCATTGCGGGGCTTTCGCCAATCATTTTTTTGATCGAGTACCTGCAGACGCCGGAAATAATTTTTTCCGAGTCGGGCGTAAGAGAAGGCGTCTTGTATTCGATGCTTAAGAGAGAATAAACTAAGAGAGACGGGGAAAATTCCGGTTCACTTCTTGAATTGAATTAAATGCCGAATAAGGTCGGTCAATTTGCGCCGACTTTGTTCGGTATTTTTTAATTTTGATACATGAGGCTCTTTTTGCCAAATGCAGAGCCCGCTAATTTTGTTGCTATTTTTGATGAAAACGTTTTATCCAGGAGTTGACTATTTCTGTTGAAAGCGTTATCATTGAACTTGTCATTAAGCTTTAAAGGTTTGGAGGAATGAATAATATGAATGAAAAATTTGCTGTAAACGTTGTTGTTCCCGCTTCGCTTGAAATGGGCTACGTCAATCAAGGTTCAACCGTGTTTGATCAAGAAAAGATCGATAAATTGGCAGACAGTCTGGGTGCAAACTTTGAAGTTTCCCCAATCGAATATGATGGTCATGCTTTGAGGGGAACGTACCGCAAGGATGGCGTGACTGTTGTTCCAAAGCAATATGAAAATGCGATTGCCGGCCGCCTTGAAGGAGCAAAAATCGTGTCCGACATTGATTTGGACCATGCCGGCGCAATTGATGAAATCGTTGCAAAAGTTGAAAAACACTTTAATTTGGCAAAGTAAAACAAGGTGTGGAGCCGAACGCTCAGCCCCGTACGCAACAGAATAATATTTAAAATCCGTGCCAATGATGGCGCGGTTTTTTTCTTGTTCTGGTTGGCACGCCAAGATTTCACTCAAATTTACGGACAAAGTGCCCTTTTTTGCTGATTTGTCCGTAAACCGCAGAGACACCGCAAGAAATTCGAAACGTTTTAATGCAGTGCTTGTTGCCAGCGCTGAATTTTCCTTAACGAAAAGTTGAATAACCTGATTCAGCGCAATAATAAAAAAACCGCAACCTTAGCTGCGGTCTTATAAAAAGCAAAAATTTATTGCAATGAGATGTCTTTGCTCAGGTATTTTTGCGACAGTTCCTGGAGCGTGCCGTCATCATGCATGGAAACGATGGCGCTGTTGATTTTTGTCAAAAGTTTTTCATTTTTGTATGTAACTGCGACAAACTGCGACGAGGTAATGGCCGGATCGCCGATTTTGACGAAAAGCTCTGCCGTTTGTTCATCATTTGTCGCATCAGCGGCTTTGACGTGTTCAGGGTGATCTTTAAGATAATTCGAATAGTCGTAGTCGCTCAAAATCGCAGCATAAATTTTTCCGTCTGCAAGTGCCTTGTCCATGGTTTTGATGTTTTTGAAAGAACGCGGCTTAAGAAGCACGTTTTTTAAAAGATAGGTCTGATTGCCGTCCTTAAGCATTCCGACCGGCTTATTTGCAAGCTTTTTGATCGTTTTCCTTTTGCCGTCGGATCGTCTGAACAAGACGTTTGGTTCGTAAAGATACGGTTCTGAAACGTCAAAAACGTCCTGGTTGACGTTAAATGCATCGATTGAACCGAATGCGATTTGAATTCGGCGTTTCTTCAATGCCGATTCGAGTTGTTTTCTGGTATCATATGCCCTGAATATGACGGAGTCGTCCGTCATTTGTCTGGCAAGTTCCGGCTCCAGTCCACGAGCTTTTCGATGGTAAAAGGTGCTGTAAGGGGCGTTGTCTTTCAAGATGCCGACCGTCATGCTTGCATTGGCGTTGCTTGGAAAAAGCATGATAAAAAATGCAGCAAAGAGTGCCGCCAGGATTTTTTTTGGCTTCATTTAAATTCCTCCGAAACTATGAACTGACTCGACAATATTATATAATAATCGAAGGACAGGGGGCAATCAAATGCAAGGATTCGAAAAATACTATCGCAAAACGTGGCATGAACGACTCGAGATTTTAAATAAGCATACGATTTCCGATGAACAGGTCAAAATTTTAAAAGACGGTGCCAAAAACCCGGAACTTGGCGAAACGATGATTGAAAACTTCATTTCAGAGTATCATCTTCCTGAAGGGGTGGCACTTAATCTGGTCGTCAACGGAATCGAATATCTGGTTCCGATGGCAACCGAGGAGCCTTCCGTGATTGCTGCTGCAAGTCACGGCGGTTCGATCGTCAAAAAATCAGGCGGGTTTAAGGCTGAGACCAAAAGCCGGCTGATGATTGGCCAGGTTGTTTTGGAAAACGTCAGCGATGTCTCTGAAATGCAAAAAGAATTGGAACTGCTTGAAAAAGACATTTTGAAAGTTGCAAACGATGCGCATCCTTCGATTGTTCGGCGCGGCGGCGGAGCACGATCCGTCAAACTCAAAATTCTTGCGGATGATTTGCTGGCACTGTATTTGGCGGTAGACGTCAAGGAAGCAATGGGCGCCAACATGCTGAACACGATGCTTGAAGCAACGGCGGAATTTTTGAAGGCAAAGCTCAAAGCAGACGTCTTGTTTGCAATTTTGTCAAATTATGCAACGGATTCGCTTGTTTCTGCCAAATGCAGCATTGGTGTCGAGACGTTGGACAAAAACGGCGTTGACGGATGCGAGATTGCCAGAAAAATTGCCCAGGCCAGCAGGGTGGCGCAACTTGATCCTTATCGTGCCGCAACTCATAACAAAGGCATCATGAACGGCATCGATGCTTGTGTTTTGGCCAGCGGAAACGATTGGCGCGCGGTTGAAGCAGGAGCGCACGCATATGCTGCCAGAAGCGGGAGATATCGCGGACTTTCAACGTGGAATTATGACGAAAAAAAGCAAGTCCTTGAAGGAGAATTGACGCTTCCGCTTGCGCTCGGATCGGTCGGCGGTTCGATTTCGATCGTGCCGCTCGTTTCGGTCAATCGGCAGATTTTGCAAAATGCAGATGCCAAAACGCTCGGAGAAATCGTTTGTTCTTTGGGGCTTGCGCAGAATCTGGCGGCTCTTTATGCATTAGTGACCGACGGCATCCAAAAAGGTCATATGCGGCTGCAGCTTAAATCATTGGCTAAAAGCGTCGGCGCAACGGCTGATGAAACAAAGATCCTGGTCAAAGAGATGGAAAAAAGAAAAGTTCGCGACTCGGTCCATGCCAGGGAGATTTTAAAAGAAATGAGGGAAAACCGCGATGAGTGAGCTGAATGAACTGTTGAACTCTTTTTCGCGCATCGTTTTCTTGACCGGAGCCGGCGTTTCGACTGCTTCGGGAATTCCTGACTATCGTTCGAAAAACGGACTTTATTCTGACGGACAGACGCCGGAATATTTGCTCAGCGCAACCTGCTTGAGAAAAGAACCCGAGCGTCATTATCAATTTGTCAAGGAAAAGATGTTTTATCCGCAGGCAAAGCCGAACGTGATTCACGAAAAAATGGCGCTTTTTGCCAAAGAAAAGAACGCTTGCGTCATTACGCAAAACGTTGACGGACTGCATTCAAAAGCGGGGACGCCTCAAAATGACCTGATTGAGTTTCACGGAAGCCTGTATCGCGTGTTTTGCCAAAAATGCGGACGAAGCATTGAGTGGTCAAAGTACTTGGAAGACATGCATCATGAAGGTTGCGGCGGTATTTTGAGAACCGACATCGTGCTTTACGAAGAACCAATCAGAAGAGAGGTTTTGGAAAGAGCAATCGAAATCGTTTCGAATGCGGATCTTATCGTCGTTTGTGGCACGTCCCTTGCGGTGTATCCTTTTGCTGGCCTGATTGAATACGCTTCAAAGGATGCGAAAATCGTGGCAGTCAACAAAGAAAAGATTCCGCTGCCTGAAAACGCAGAGTTGATCATCGGGAATGCCAAAGAAGTTTTTGAAGAAGTCGATTTAAAGAAGTGAGGAATAACATGTCCGAAAAGAGCAGAAAACGTTTAACGATCGGCGGTCTGATTTTTGCAATCGTCTGTTTGATATTGCTGTCGCTGAAAAATCAAGTCTACTATCCTGAAATGCAGGCCAGAGATGCTGTAAAAAGCGCAAAGGCAAAGGAGAATTTCACGTATTTTGAAGGAAGCAAAAAGCCTCTCGTCATTTTTTATCCGGGGGCATTGGTTGAACCTGAAAGTTACGGCGTTTGGGCAAAAAAAGTTTCTGAAAACGGCTATCCGGTAGCGATTGCGCATTTTCCGCTGGATTATGCATTGCTTTCAGTCAATCGAGCGGACCAGATCGACAAAAAAGGCGGCTACGTGATTGGCGGCCATTCGCTTGGCGGGGTGTGCGCAGCCAGATATGCCGCCGAAAGGAAACACCAAAAGAATTTGAAAGGCGTTTTTTTGATGGCAAGCTATGCTGATGAAAAGGGAGATTTGTCGAAGATCGGAATTCCCGTATTGCAGATTACGGCCAGTCGTGACGGCGTCATCAGGAAGGAGCGCTTGAAGGAAAACAACCGTTTTTTGCCTGGAAATGCAGTGAAGGAAGTCATTCAAGGCGGAAATCACTCGGGATTCGGCGCATATACGACGCAAAAAGGCGACAACAAGGCTAAAATTTCAACGCAGCAGCAACAAGAAAAGGTCGCCGAAATCATGATCAAGTGGCTTGATTCGCTGGACAAAAAATAACATATAAATTCTAGCTTATTCTATGTTATACTTGTACTATCTGAAATTTTAATTAGAGAATGATATTTAAAAATTGTTTGGAAGGGACATGAATGACAATGGCTGAAAAACCGACATTCTATATTACAACACCGATTTACTATCCGTCTGGCAAGCTTCATATCGGCAACTCGTATACGACGATTGCGTGTGACGTTTTGGCGCGCTACAAGCGTCTGCAAGGATTTGACGTTTTCTTCTTGACGGGAACCGATGAGCATGGTCTGAAAATTGAAGAAAAAGCTGAAGAATTAAATATGACTCCTCAAGAATACGTCGACAGCATGGCGGAATCAATCAAGAAACTTTGGAAACAGCTTGAAATCAGCAATGATAAGTTTATTCGCACGACGGATGATTACCACGTCAAAGCAGTTGAGCAAATTTTTGAAAAACTGCTTAAAAAAGGCGATATCTATCTTGGAAAATACAAGGGCTGGTACTCCGTTTCTGATGAAGAATACTTTACCGAATCGCAACTGGCCGAAGTTTATCGTGACGAAAACGGCAAGATGATCGGCGGCAAGGCTCCTTCCGGTCACGAAGTCGAACTTGTCGAAGAAGACTGCTACTTCTTCAGGATGAGCAAATATGCCGATCGTTTGGTCGAGTATTACAATGAGCATCCTGACTTTATCATGCCGGAAACGCGCAAGAACGAAATGCTGAACAACTTTATCAATCCAGGACTTGAGGATCTTGCGCTGACGCGGACAAGTTTCAATTGGGGCATTCCGGTTCCAAGCAATCCCAAGCACGTCATCTATGTTTGGATCGATGCTTTGTGCAACTATATTACGGCACTCGGATACGGGTCCGATGATGATTCATTGTTCAACAAGTACTGGCCGGCCGACGTTCATATGGTCGGCAAGGAAATCGTTCGTTTCCATACGATCTACTGGCCGATTATTTTGATGGCGCTTGATTTGCCGTTGCCAAAACATGTTTTGGGACACGGCTGGCTGCTTATGAAAGATGGCAAGATGTCCAAGTCGAAAGGAAACGTCGTTTATCCTGAAATGATCGTGGAACGCTATGGCTTGGATGCTTTGCGCTATTATCTCATCAGAGCCGTTCCTTATGGAAACGATGGCATCTTCACGCCGGAAGATTTCGTAAATCGCATCAACTACGACTTGGCCAACGATCTTGGAAACTTGCTCAACCGGACGGTTGCTATGATCAACAAGTATCGTGGCGGCAACGTGCCTGAGCTCGTTTCCGGAGTCACTGCATTTGACAAGAGCCTTGAAGATGCCTTTGAAGAAGCACTGAAGGGTTACGAATCCGAACTCGAACAAGCACACTTTACGGTTGCTTTGGAGAAGCTTTGGAAGTTTGTCTCCAGGACGAACAAATACATCGATGAAACCGAACCATGGGCATTGGCAAAAGATGAATCAAAAGCCAATGAACTCGACAGCGTTTTGGCGCACCTTGCCGCAAGTTTGCGCGTGATTGCCATTTTACTCCAACCGGTGATGACGCATGCGCCAAAGAAGATGTTCAGACAACTCGGATTGCCTGAAGAAAATATGGATATCAAAGGATTGGATTTCTTTGCATTCCCATCCGGAATCAAGGTTGTCGAAAAAGGAACGCCGATTTTCCCTCGTCTTGACGTTGAAGAAGAAATCGAATATATCAAGTCGAAGATGTCCAAAAACGAAAAGGCCAAGGGTCGCAAGGCAATGGCTGAAAAAGCTGCCAAGACGTTCGATCCGGAAACAACGACTCTGAATTTGACGAAAAAGGAAATTCGTTTTGACAAATTTGACAAAGTCGAACTCAAAGTTGCCGAAATCAAAGATGTCTCAAAAGTCGAAGGATCTGACAAACTGCTTAAATTCCGCCTGGATGCAGGCGATGACGGCGATCGCCAGATTCTTTCCGGAATTGCCAAGTGGTATCCGAATCCGGAAGAACTCATCGGCAAAAAGGTCGTTGCCGTAACCAACCTTCAGCCACGCATGATGATGGGACAGGTCAGCCAGGGGATGCTTTTGTCGGGCGAATATGATGAAGGCAAGACAGTCAAACTGATCACCGTGTCTGATGAAATTCCGGCCGGATCGCTCGTTGGCTAAAATCTTAAATAATCAAAAGACCGGGATTGTCCGGTCTTTTTTGTTAAACTTCATTAACTGAGCGATTTAAGATATAATTAAGTGATAAGATTTTACAGAAAGGATAGGCAAATGAACATATTTGATTCGCATACGCATATTAATTCAAAAGAATTTGCAAATGATTTGCCGGATGTCGTTTGGCGTGCAAGAGCGCTTGACGTGAACATGATGCTGGTATTGGCATATGATCAGGAAAGTGCTGACAAGTTAATGGAACTGTTGGAAGAATTTCCTGAAGTCTATGGCGCAATTGGCTGTCATCCGGAAAATGCGCAGCTTTACGATCATGATTATGAGCTTGCAATGAAGCAATATCTGAGTCATCCTAAAATGGTTGCCGTCGGAGAAATCGGGCTTGATTACCATTGCGACACGCCAAAGAAAGCCCAGTTTGAAGCCTTGAATCGCCAAATTGAATTGGCTCAGACTCTGCATTTGCCGATATCGATCCACAATCGCGATTCGATCGAAGACTGTTATGAAATTTTAAAGAAAACCGATGCGGCCAAAAACGGCGGAATCATGCACAGTTTTAACGGTAATGCGGCTTGGGCAGAGAAATTTCTTGATTTGGGCTTTATGCTTTCTTATAGCGGAGTATGCACTTTTGGGAACGCATCAGAAGTCAGAGAAGCAATCAAACGCACTCCGCTTGACAGAATGCTGGTTGAAACCGATGCGCCGTATCTGACTCCGATGCCGTTTCGCGGGAGGATGAATGAGCCCTTGATGACGCGTTATACGCTTGAGTTCATTGCCAAAGAGTTGAGAATTTCGGCAGAAGATCTGGCCGAAAAAACTTATGAGAATACGAAGAGGGTCTTGAGAATCAATGGATAAAATGAAAATCAGAGAAGTTATCGTCGTTGAAGGAAAGGACGATACGAAAAGAATCAATATGGCGGTAAACGCGGACACGCTTGAAACAAGAGGATCCGCAATCAGCGACGAAACGCTGGAGCAAATTGAAGAATTGCAGGAAAAACGCGGCGTAATCGTGTTTACCGATCCGGATTTTTCAGGCGAAAAAATCAGAAAAATTATTCAAGAAGCAGTTCCGGGAGTGAAACACGCGTTTTTAAACAGGCGCGACGCAGTGCCCGACCATAAAGGAAGCCTTGGGGTCGAACACGCCTCTCCGGAAGCGATTCGAGAAGCATTGCGCAATCTTTATACCGAAGAACCTGATGCTGAAGAGACGATTACAAGATCGGATCTGTTTTCGGCAGGTTTGATCGACGGGTCAGGAGCCAAAGAGCGCAGAAGACAATTATGCGAATATCTGAGAATCGGGTACGTAAACGGAAAGCAGCTGCAAAAACGACTGAACCTTTTTCAGATTACCCAGGAAGAATTTGAAGAAGCATTGAAACATCTTGAAGAGGAGAAGTGAAATGAGCAACGAATTACCTGAAATAGCTTCGAAAGCAAGGACGCGCGCCATTATGGAAACATATGGCCTGACCTTTAAAAAGAGTCTCGGGCAAAACTTTTTGACCGACTTGAATATTTTAAAAAAGATTGTCGCTGCGGCAGAGGTCGGAGAAGAAGACGACGTGATCGAAATCGGCCCTGGAATCGGGGCATTGACGGAACAGCTTGCCAAAAGCGCACATCAAGTGATGGCTTTGGAAATTGATTCGCGACTGATACCCGTTCTTTCTGAAACGCTTTCGCCTTACGATAACGTTAAGATCGTGGAGCAGGACGTTTTAAAAGCCGATTTGAAAGAACTTATCGCCCAAAATTTTGACGGCAGGCACAAAATCAAGCTGGTTGCCAATTTACCGTATTATATAACGACGCCGATCGTCATGCATCTGCTTGAGGTTGACGTTGATTTCGAAACGATCGTCGTCATGATGCAAAAAGAAGTTGCTGATCGTTTGGCAGCCCAACCGGGGACAAAGGACTATGGTTCCCTTTCTGTCGCCGTTCAGTATGAAATGGATGCCAAAATTGCATTTATCGTGCCGAAAACAGTGTTCATGCCGCAGCCAAAAGTTGACTCGGCAATCATCGCTTTAAATCGTAAAGATGAAAAGCCGAATGTTCCGGTTGATGAACCGTTTTTTAAAAAGATGGTCAAGGGAATTTTTCTTCATCGAAGAAAGAGTCTGTGGAACAATTTGCAAGGGTTGTATGGCAAAGATCCTTCGACAAAGGAAAAAATTGAACATGCTCTTAAAAATGCAGAGATAGAAAAGTCTGTACGGGCTGAACGCCTGAGCATTTCGCAGATGGTGCGCCTTGCTGACAATTTGTTTGCAGAAAAACTAAATTAAAATTAGAAATAGTTTATTGAAGTCGTTTTAGTGATGTGGTATAATATTGTTTTTGCTGTGAAACTATGTTATAATTGTTTCACGGGAGGGTGAAGTCATGCCAAATAGATTAGCTGATATTAAGAATAAACTTGATAGTTGTATTGGTGCCAGTTTGACGATTACGTCTCATATCGGACGTAAGAAGGTGAACAGGTGCCACGGTGTCCTAAAAGAAACGTTTCCGGCAATATTCATCGTCGAACTTGACGACGACGGGAAAAATTCGGTTGAACGCGTATCCTACAGTTATACGGATGTTTTAACCAACAACATTAAACTTGATTTTGCCTCCGAAATCTAAGGCTAATCGATAATGATGAAAATAAGCGCTGCGACTGTTTAAAGCGCAGCGTCTTTTTATACGCAAGAATGAGCTGGGGAAAAACTATGCTTCAAATTGAAAAACCGGATCAGATTTGCAATCAATCGCAAATCTGATCCGGTTTTTTATATGCATGACAATCGCCTTCCATGATGGGAATAGCCGAAACCTTGTTTTTGTTTATTCAGAAATTCCGTTCATGATGATTTCGACGACTTCCCTTAAAGCATCAGGGTAAGAGATGTGATTGGCTTTTAAAACGTCGCGCTCAAAAAAATGTTCAAGCGTTGATTCATATATCGTTTTGAAAACGGGAATTGAAAAATCACGCAAGACATGTTCTCTTTGTCCTTTTTCAAGAAGTTCGATCGTTGTTTCCCAGTTTGATTCCAAGCGTTTGGAAAGATGTTCGTAAACTCTTGGATATTTGTCTTTCAGCATATACAGCTGCCTGAAATCAACATGTCGGTACTGCCTTGGCAACACCTGCAGCGTTTCGATGATTCTCTCCCTGAGTTCAATCGTTTCGTCGGTAATGATTTTTGATTTGGCATCGGTAATGCTGTCAAAAATGTGATCAACCGCATGGTGGAAAAGATCTTCTTTATCAGTAAAATAAACGTACAATGTCTTTTTGCTCATTTTAAGAGCTGATGCAAGTTCATCCATCGTAAATTTTGGACCCTTTTCTTGGAAAAGTTCTATTGCAACCTGCATGATCCTGTCTTTGTTTTTTTGTTCGTCCATAAAAATTCTCCCCAAAACCTTATTATACATGTATTGTAACATATTTATGCATATTTTTGCATTAATCTTGCAGCTATCATGAACGTTTTTCGATGAAAAGCACGTTTTCCTTCGATTTGACTAATTATTCTAATGGTGGTTTAATTTAATTACTATTGATTATTAAACTCAACATATAAAATTCTGAAAAGATGACATGGAAATGGAAGCTTTTTAAAATACTTCGGGGGTGTTTGGATGTCACGTATGATCGATGCAAATACAGTGCTTTTGGGACTTTTGGCAAGCCCTTGCCGCCATTCAATCTCACCGGCGATGCACAACGCTGCATTTGACAAGCTCGGGATCAATTATGCGTATTTGAGTTTTGACGTTGATACTGACACGATTAAAGGCGCAGTTGATGCAATCAGGGTGCTCAAGATGCGCGGGGCAAACGTTTCGATGCCAAATAAAAGAGCGGTCGTTCAGTACATGGACAAACTGTCACCGGCTGCCGAAATCATCCAGGCGGTCAATACGATTGTCAACGATGACGGCATTTTGACCGGACATAATACGGACGGAATCGGTTTCGTTCAGTCTCTGATTGATGAAGGAATCGAAGTTAAAGGAAAAAAGCTCGTTCTGGCCGGCGCCGGCGGAGCAGGAACGGCGATTGCAACGCAGGCCGCATTGGATGGATTTTATGAAATTGCATTCTTCAACCGCAAAAACGCCCGGTTTGAAAATGCTGAAAAATTGGCCGAAAAAATCAATCAGGAAACCGATTGCAAAGTAACGATGCATGACCTGAACGATAAGGAGGATTTCAGGAAATCTTTGGAAACTGCGGACGTTTATTGCGATGCGACAAGCGTCGGGATGGTTCCGCTGGAAGAAATGAGTCTTATTGAGGATCCTGCATGGTTTCACGAAGACATGGCGGTATGTGATATCGTGTACGCACCGAGGACTACCAAACTGATGAAGGTTGCGAAAAAAGCGAACGTCAGGCACGTGATTAACGGCTTGGGGATGGTTTTGAATCAGGGGGCGGCTGCGTTTGAATTGTGGTGCAATCAAAAGATGCCGATTGAATATGTGAAAAAGCAGGTTTTTGATGAGGTGAAAATGTGAAAACGGTTAGGTTGAGAAACGTCGAACTAGGTGACGGAAATTCTAAAATCATCGTGCCGATTACCGGTGCGACCGAAGAAAAAATTATCGCTCAAGCCAAGGAGCTTAATCAGGGAATTTGTGATTTGGCAGAGTGGCGAGTCGACTTGTTTGAAAAGCATCACGCCGTTTCCGAGATTGTAAAAGTTGCCAGGAAACTTAGGGACGTGCTAGGGGACATGCCGTTTATTTTTACGATCAGAACAAAAGAAGACGGTGGCAAATTTGAAGGAACAAACGAAGAATATGCGGAAACGGTCAGCAGGTTTCTTTTGGAAGGGAAATGCGACGCGTGCGATATTGAGCTGGCAAAAGGAAAGCTTTTGGTTCAAGGCCTGCTTGAGGCTGCAAAAAGTCACGGCGTTAAAACGATCGTCAGCAGTCACAGCTTTGACAAGACTCCGACTGTCGACAAGATGATCTCGATTTTAGGCGAGATGCAAAGCTGCGGTGCTGATATTGCCAAACTTGCCGTGATGCCGAAGTCGATTCAGGATGTTTTGAACCTGATGCTTGCTTCTGCCAAATCTTTTGAGAATCTGAACATTCCTCTTATTACGATGTCGATGGGAAAATTAGGGTCATTCAGTCGCGTTGCGGGACTTCTGACCGGTTCTTGCGCAACTTTTGGCAGCTACGGTCAAGAATCTGCGCCTGGTCAATACGATTGTCGAGATTTGAAAAAAATCATGAAGATGCTTTATGAATAAAACGGGGCTTTGAAAAAAAGTCACGTTTCTCTTTGGAAGTGGGTGCCGAACAATGCGGTCGATTTGCGACTGGTTTTGTCCGGCATTTTTTCAATTTTGAGACATGGAAACCTGTTTTTTCAAACGCAGTGCCGTGTATCATCCGTTCAAACTGTGCGTCAAGACGGGTTTGTTGGCAAAAGCCGTTCTTTGAGAGCCGTCCTTAAATTCCAGTTTCCGGTTACGAAAAAACCAGGATGAAATTTGCAATTGAGTGCAAACTATCCTGGTTTTAGTTTGAGGCACATTTTTTCTGGCTTCTTTTGTTATTCTTTAAGAGAAAATGGTCTGACGATATAAACTTCATTGCAAAAACCGCGAAGACCGTTATAGACGCGGACAGCTCGCTGGTATTTGCGGCAAACGCCAAAAACTGTCGGCCCAGATCCGCTCATCTGTGCTGCATCGCAACCGAAATTCAGCATTTTTTGCTTGATTTTCCAAATATCGGGGTGTCTTTCAGCCGTAATCGGTTCAAGCGCATTGCCCATTTTCTTGGTCATCTCCGTATAGTCTCGTTTGGAAATTGCGTCTAAAACGCCATCAACGTTTTGATGGACGATTTTTGAATAGTCGATTTTCTTCAAAATGGACGGCGTTGAGACGCTGTCGTGCGGTTTGGCAATTACTAAACACATTGGTTCAAGATCACCGATCGGGGTAATGATTTCTCCTTTGCCGGTAACAAGCGCGGGTTCGCTATAGATGCAAAAAGGAACGTCAGAATCAATCTCGAGCCCGATTTTAGCCAATTGACTCTTTTCAAGGCTAAGGTTCCACAGTTTGTTCAAACCGCGCAAAACGGCGGCCGCATCGGATGATCCGCCGCCCATTCCGGCAGAAACGGGAATGTTTTTATCAATCGTGATTTCGACGCCTTCATTTTTGTGGAAAAGCTGCTGCAGTTTTTTGGCAGCTTGAAAGGCCAGGTTGCGTTCATCACAAGGCAAAAACCCGGTATCTGTTCTGACGGTGATGTCTTTTGAATCCGTTTTGGTCTTGATGTGAACGTAGTCGGCAAGGTCAACGGCAATCATGACCATTTTCCACTCGGGATTTCCGTCCGGGTGACGAAATGGGGTATCTAGGCTGAAATTTAATTTAGCCGGTGCTTTTTCCGAGATCTCCATCCGATTTCACCTTTCCTAGTAAAGAATTGATAGTTTAATTATACAGGATTTTGGCCTAAATTGAAAATTTAGTTCGCTTGATCAGCCTTAAGACGTTTTCCGCCGTTCTTGTCAAATTCAGTTCGCCGTTTTTCATTGCTTCTTCAAGCGATTGAGGACCAGAAACGATTGGAAACAAAGCATCGAAGCCCTTTTCGTAAAGCACGTCAACGTTTTTTCCCAAATGTCCGCACAAGCCGACGATAGTACAGTTTGGCGAGTTTTTTTTGACGCATTCAGTAACTGCCATCGGCGTTTTTCCGAATGCTGTTTGAAAATCGATGCTTCCTTCTCCGGTGATTGCCAAATCGCAATCAGATGATTTTTCGTTCAGACCGACCGCATCAATTACCAGATCAGCGCCTGGATTTGGCACTGCATTTAAAAAGGCCATCATGGCAAAGCCCAATCCGCCGGCAGCCCCGGCTCCAAAAGCGTTTTTTAATTCGGGAGCAACGATGTCTGCATAGTGAGCAAGTGCGCTATCAAGGAGCTTGACTTCTGTCTCATTGGCGCCTTTTTGCGGACCGAAGACGATGCTTGCGCCGTTTTTTCCGGTCAATGGACATGAAACGTCGCATGCAATCGAAAACGTTGCTTTGTCAAGCAAAGGCGACATCTGCGTTTGGTCGATTCGAACGAGTTTTTCAAGCGCAATTCCGCCAACAGGCAATTCCTGATTGTTTTCGTCCAAAAAACGGACGCCAAGCGCCTGCGCCATTCCGGCACCGCCATCGTTAGTGGCAGAACCTCCCAGACCGATGATGAATTTTTCTGCACCTCGCTGCAGCGCATCTAAAATAAGTTCTCCAGTTCCGTAGGTCGTCGCATGCAGCGGATCAGCCGTGTCATGATTGACGAATTGAATACCGCTTGCTGCAGACATTTCGATTACGGCGAGCCGTTTTTGTTCGATCAGGCCATAAAAGGCAGTCACAGGCTTATTTAAAGGACCGGTGACTTTTTTTGTGATGATTTTTCCGTTTAAAGCATCGACCAGAGCCTGAACAGTGCCTTCACCGCCGTCTGCCATCGGGACTTTGACGATTTGCGCATCGGCGTCGATGTTTTTAAGTCCTTTTTCGATTGCCTCGCAAGCTTCTTTTGCCGTCATGCATCCTTTGAATGAATCGGGGGCAATTAAAATTTTCAATGGATCACTTCCTTACTTACATTATAGCTGATGGCTGGTCTGCAAGCTAATGTCGTTTGTGAATAATTATCGGTGATTGTCGCATTCTTCTTTAAGCTTGTCAAAAAAAGAGCCGACATTGCCGACTCTTTGATGGTTATGGAAGAATTAACTAATTCAGGCTTTTTTTGGCTTGCTTGATCTGATGCCGAACCTGCTCAAAACCTGTCGACCCGTATGATTTTCTGCGTTCGATGGCTGCTTTTGACTGAAGGTCGTAATAAACGTCTTCACCGATTTCGGGATCGATTTTCTGATATTCTTCAAGCGGAATGTCTTGAAGGCAAGCATGTGATTTGATTCCTTGAAGGACAAGGCTTCCTACGATGGCGTGGGCCTGGCGGAACGGAATGCCTTTTCCGGCCAGATAATCGGCAAGCTCGGTTGCGTTTGAAAAATCGTCTTCGGTTGCCTTTTGCATTTTTTCCTTGTTGACGGTCAAGGTTTCAATCATTCCCGTCATGATTTTGATGCTTGGAATGATCGTTTTGACTGCATCGAAGATTCCTTCCTTGTCTTCTTGCATATCCTTGTTATATGCAAGTGGGAGGCCCTTCATGACCGTCAGCAGACCCATCAGATTTCCGAAAACACGTCCTGATTTGCCGCGAATGAGCTCGGCCATGTCAGGATTCTTTTTTTGCGGCATGATTGAACTTCCGGTTGAGTATTCATCCGACATTTCAATATATGAAAATTCGTATGAACACCAGTAGATGAGCTCTTCACAAAGTCGAGACAGGTGAACCATCAAAATGGATGCATTGCTTAGAAATTCAAGCGCAAAATCGCGGTCGGACACAGCATCGAGCGAATTTGCATAAACGTCTGCAAAGCCAAGCTCCTTAGCCGTGAAGAAGCGGTCGATGGGCCAGGTAGTTCCGGCCAAAGCACATGATCCCAAAGGCGAAACGTCGGTATGTTTTTGATTGAATTCGAAACGTTCGACATCACGTTTGAACATTTCAAAATATGCGAGCAGGTAGTGCGCATAAGAAATAGGTTGTGCATGCTGCATGTGAGTGTAGCCCGGCATAATCGTCTCGACGTTTGCTTCAGCCTTTTCAACGAGTGCCTTTTGTAATTTTTTGAGTTCTGAAATAACCGCAGTCGTTCTTTTTTTGACATAAAGGTGGAAGTCGGTGGCAACTTGATCGTTGCGACTTCTTGCCGTGTGCAGTTTGCCGGCAACAGGGCCGATTTTTTTCGTCAACAAGGATTCGATGTTCATATGAATGTCTTCGTTTTGGTCGGAGAATTCGAGCTTTCCTGCTGACAGATCATCCTTCAATGAAAGAAGTCCGTTTTCAATTTCAGTTGCTTCTTGTTCGGTCAAGATTCCTGTTTCATTAAGCATTTTGACGTGAGCAAGCGAACCCTCGATGTCTTCGTTTGCCATCAGCTGATCAAACGAAATCGATGCCCCGAAATGGTCGATCCAGGCAGCGGCACTTTCTTCAAAGCGTCCGCCCCAAAGTTTTTTCGTACTCATTATTCCTCACCCTTTTGATGAACTTGGGCATAAACTTGTGTCGGCAGGCCGTAAAGCTTGATGAATCCAGCGGCTGCTTCCTGGTCGAATTCGTCTGCGGAAGTGTATGTTGCGAGTTTTTCGTCGTAAAGCGAGTTGGCGGACTTTCTGCCTTCACAAATGACGTTGCCTTTGAAAAGCTTGACGCGCACAGTGCCGTTAACGTCTTTTTGGCTTTCTTTGATGAAGGCAAGCAAGGAATTCATTAAAGGCGAGAACCAAAGACCGTTATAGATGACGTCTGCCAGCTTGTCTTCGATGTAGATCTTGAAGTGTGCCAAAGATTTTTCGAGCGTGATGTCTTCGATGTCTTTATGTGCAGCCATTAAAACAGTAGCAGCCGGACATTCGTAGACTTCGCGTGATTTGATGCCAACGAGACGGTTTTCAACGTGGTCGATTCGACCGATTCCGTGTTTGCCGGCCAGCTTGTCGAGTTTTTGGATCAAAACGTCCAATTGCAGCGCTTCATCATTGAGTTTGACCGGAACGCCGTTTTCAAACGTCAGCGTAATGACGTCTGCTTCGTTTGGCGTATCTTCCAAGGCATTTGTTCTTGCGTAAGCATCTTCAGGCGCGCTGTTCCATGGATTTTCAAGAATGCCGCATTCATTTGCGCGTCCCCAAAGGTTTTCGTCAATCGAGTACGGGCTTTTTTTCGTAATCGGAACCGGAATGCCGTTTTCTTTGGCATAGTCGATTTCTTCTTCTCTTGACCAATGAACCTCTCTGATTGGATCTTCAATCTTCATTTCAGGAGCTAAAGCGTGAATGCCGACTTCAAAACGAACCTGATCGTTGCCTTTGCCGGTGCATCCGTGAGCAATCGCAGTTGCACCGTATTTTTTGGCAACTTCGACCAGGTGCTTGACGATGAGCGGACGTGAAAGAGCGGAAACGAGCGGATACTTGTTTTCATAATATGCGTGACCTTGGAGCGCCGGTAGACAATATTCTTCGGCGAATTCTTTTTTGGCGTCGATGACGATTGATTCGACGGCACCAACGGCAAGCCCTTTTTGTTTGACTTCCTCAAGGTCTTTTCCTTCCCCGACATCGATGCAACAAGCGATAACGTCATAACCTTTATTTTTGAGCCATGCGATTTCGACTGAAGTATCCAAACCGCCAGAATATGCTAAAACAACTTTTTCTTTTTCCATAACCATAAGCCTCCGTTAAATTAATGCCTTTATAATAACGCTAATATTCAAAAAAAGCAACATAAAATAATTAATTATTCACTTTTTATTAAAAATATCCAAAAAAAGTGAATAAAACCCAGAGGGCTTCCAGGATCAGAAAACGGTTGCACAAAAATCAGTATGCGCTTACAATGTAATAGTTGAAATATTTTTTGAGAGAAGGGTTTGACAATGGAAAGAAAATGGTGGCAAAAAGTAACCGTATATCAAATTTATCCTCGCAGCTTTCAGGATTCAAATAATGACGGAATCGGAGATCTGAAAGGAATCATTTCGCGTTTGGACTATCTCGAAAAGCTGGGAATCGGTGCAATCTGGCTTTCACCGGTCTACAGCTCGCCAAACGATGACAACGGCTATGATATTTCTGATTATAGGAATATTATGAAAGAGTTCGGAACGATGAGCGACATGGAAGAATTGATCGATGAAGCAAACAAGCGCGGCATCCGAATCGTGATGGACCTTGTCGTTAATCATACTTCCGATGAACATTCATGGTTCATCGAAGCTAAAAAATCAAAGGACTCCAAATACCGTGACTATTATATTTGGAGAGATCCGATTGACGGAAGCGAGCCTAATTCGCTTAAATCGTGCTTTGGCGGTTCAGCGTGGCAATATGATGAACAAAGCGGCCAGTATTATCTGCATTTTTTCAGTCCAAAACAGCCTGATTTGAACTGGGAAAATCCTGAAGTAAGAGAAGAAGTCTATGACATGATGAACTTTTGGATCGATAAGGGGATCGGCGGATTCCGCATGGACGTCATTGAAATGATCGGCAAACAGCCTGACAAGATGATTTCAAGCAACGGACCGAAACTTCATGAATACATCAAAGAAATGAATCAAAAAACGTTTGGCAATCATGATTTGTTGACCGTTGGCGAAACATGGGGGGCAACTCCTGACATCGCCAAGCTTTATTCAGATCCTGAACGTAATGAATTAAGCATGATTTTCCAATTTGAAGCAACGACTTTGAATCAGATTGACGGAAAGCCGAAGTGGTTTACGAAACCTTTGGACGTCTTAGGACTTAAGCATGTTTTGTCCAAGTGGCAGACGTGTCTGGAAGATAGAGGATGGAACAGTCTTTTTTGGAACAACCATGATTTGCCAAGAGCAGTTTCCCAATATGGAGATGACGGGATTTATCGCATAGAAAGCGCCAAAATGCTGGCAATCGTCCTGCATTTGCTGAAGGGAACGCCGTACGTTTATCAAGGCGAAGAGCTTGGGATGACGAACTGCAAGGTTGAAGACATTTCGGAAGTCGATGACATTGAGAGCCGAAACATGTATTTTGAAGAAATTGAAAAGGGCACTCCAAAAGAAGAATTGATTAACCGCATTAATAGAAAAGGAAGGGACAATGCCAGAACTCCGATGCAATGGGACGGAACTGAAAATGCCGGATTTACCAAAGGAACGCCGTGGCTTCACGTCAACGCCAACTATCACACGATCAATGCCAAAGCGTGCCTGGAAGATGAGAACTCAATTTTTTATACCTATAAGAAACTGATTGATTATCGAAAGAAAAACGACATCGTGGTTTATGGTGATTATGAGATGGTCGATGATGTCCCGGACGACGTGTTTGTTTATCTGAGAAAATACAGAGGGCAAATGCTTCTTGTCTGTGCAAACTTCACGAACGAATTCAGAAGAATCAATTTAGATAAATTTGGACGACAAACTTCATTTATTTCTAATTATGATGAAGGCATAATCGACCTTAGTTCCAAGGTTTTAAAGCCATACGAGGCGTTTGCAATCGAAGTGAAATAAAAATGTTGACGAACACTTCTTCCAGTGATATTCTATAATAGTTTGCGGAATTACCGAACGTTAATTAATACTAGAACTATGTGTTTGACATAAACGTTGAACAAAGGTTTTTATTAGATAAAAAACGAACTTTCGCAATAATTTGAAGTGCAAAAACTAGGAAAACACAATCAATTGCATTATAATTGGTGTTATGGATTGTGCGTAAATAAATCTTAGCAATGGAGGAGATTGTTTGAAAACTAGAAGAAGTGATCGTTTAATCGACATGACTCGCTACCTTTTGGAGCGTCCGCATACCTTGATTTCCCTGACGTTCTTTTCCGAACGATATGAATCGGCAAAATCATCAATCAGTGAAGACTTGGCAATCATTAAACGTACTTTTAAGTTCAGAGGAATCGGAATCCTTGAAACGATTCCCGGAGCAGCTGGAGGAGCGCGATTTATCCCGTCTATTTCGGAAGAAGAGACACGGGCGTTTATCGGTGACATGACAAAGGAAATGTCCGAAAAAGACCGCTTGCTTCCAGGGGGATACGTATATCTTTCCGATTTGTTGGGGCGTCCTGACGTCTTGCGCAAAGTCGGTCGCGTAATCGCGCGCCAATACATCGACAAGCAAATCGATGCTGTCATGACGGTTGCGACAAAAGGCGTTCCGATTGCGCAGAGCGTGTCCAGTTATTTGAACGTGCCATTTGTTATCGTTCGACGTGATTCAAAAATTACTGAAGGCGCAACCGTTTCGGTCAATTATGTATCCGGTTCAAGCGAGCGAATCGAAAAGATGGAACTTTCAAAGCGCAGTTTGAAACGCGGCTCGCACGTGCTTGTCGTCGATGACTTCATGAAGGGTGGCGGAACCGTTAACGGCATGAAGTCCATGATTGAAGAATTTGAATCTGAGCTTGTGGGGATCACTGTATTTGCCGAAGGATCATTTGAAGGACACCGTATGGTTGATGACTATACTTCGCTTTTGAAAGTTGACAAAGTCAATACTTTGGACAAGACGATTCACGTCAGTCCTGGTAACTATCTCGAACGAGTTTTTGGAAAATTATAATTCATCAGGATAGGCATTCAAAAAGTTAAGAGGTAAAACAATGACAGCAAAATACGCAATTATTTTAGCAGCAGGACAAGGAACGCGAATGAAGTCCAAGTTGTACAAGGTCTTGCATCCCGTTTGCGGCAGACCGATGGTAGATCATGTTCTGACGCAGATCGAAAAAAATGAGATGGACAAAATCGTAACGATTATTGGTCACGGGGCAGACAAGGTCAAGGAGACTTTGGGAAATCGAACCGAGTATGCTTTGCAATCCGAACAGCTCGGAACGGGACATGCCGTTTTACAGGCTGAAAGCATTTTGGGTGATCTTGACGGAATGACGCTGATTGCCTGCGGGGATACGCCGCTGTTTACGGCTAAGACGTTTTCTGAACTGTTCGAATATCATAAATCAAAGGGAGCCGTTGCGACTGTTTTGACGGCGCAGGCTGAGAATCCGTTTGGATATGGTCGAATCATTCGAAACGAGATCGGAATCGTTGAAAAAATCGTCGAACAAAAAGATGCCACAAAAGAAGAAGCGGCAGTCAAAGAAATCAATACCGGAGTTTATGTCTTCGACAACCGCGAATTATTCCATGCGCTTCATCAGATTAAAAACGACAATGCTCAAGGCGAGTATTATTTGACGGACGTCATGGAGATTTTCAAGAACGAAAACAAGATCGTTGCCGCATATCGCATGAGAAACTTTGAAGAATCAATGGGCGTCAATGACAGGGTCGCTTTGTCCAAAGCGACGAAAGTGATGCGTCAAAGAATCAACGAGGGGCATATGAAAAACGGCGTGACGATTATCGATCCGGATAATACGTATATTGACTGCGACGTGCAAATCGGATCAGATACCGTAATTGAACCAGGTGTTTATCTTAAAGGAAGGACGATCGTGGGAAACGATTGTTTTATCGGGGCAAATTCAGAAATCGTGAACAGCATTTTGGATGATGAAGTAACCGTTACGTCATCTCTGATCGAAGAAGCACATATGCAAAAGGAAAGCAACATTGGTCCTTACAGCCATTTGCGTCCTTTGGCCGATATCGGAGAAGGAGTTCACATCGGCAATTTCGTTGAAGTCAAGAAGGCAAAAATTGGCAAGAACACCAAGGTCGGACACTTGACCTATGTGGGGGATGCTACGCTCGGAAAAGAAATCAACGTCGGCTGCGGAACCGTCTTCATCAACTATGACGGCATCAACAAGCATCATACGAACGTTGGCGACTACTCGTTTATCGGTAGCGGCTCAAACATTATTGCACCGGTTGAAGTCGGCGATCATTCCTATATTGCCGCAGGTTCAACGATTACGAACGATGTCGAACCACATGACATGGCAATCGCAAGGGGTCGTCAGGTAAACAAGAAAGGATATTATGACCGGTATCCTGTTGCCAAAGCGGCTGCGGAAACTGAAAAAAACGAGAAAAAACAGTAAAAAGCGTGACATTGGCTTGATTTTATCTCGGATAATGAATAAGATAATTTATAGATAATTATTTTGGAGGATACTATGTCTGAACAATATACAGGTTCAAAGCTTAAAATTTTTGCTTTGAATTCAAACAAACCATTGGCTGAAAAAATTGCTGAATCAGTTGGCGTTCCGTTGGGGAAGACGTCCGTTGACCGTTTTAGCGATGGAGAAATTCGTATCAACATTGAAGAATCAATTCGTGGTGACGAAATTTTCATTATCCAATCAACATCGGCTCCGGTAAATGACAACTTGATGGAACTTTTGATCATGATTGACGCTTTGCGTCGTGCCAGTGCGGCAACGATCAACGTTGTTATTCCTTACTATGGTTATGCGCGCCAAGACCGCAAGGCTCGTAGCCGTGAACCGATTACGGCCAAGCTTGTTGCCGATATGATCGAAAAAGCCGGTGCAGATCGCGCAATCATGCTTGATCTGCATGCGGCACAGATTCAAGGATTCTTTGATATTCCGGTTGACCACTTGATGGGTGCTCCGCTTTTGGCCGATTACTTCTTGACGAATGGTTTGGATAAGGATGCAGTCGTCGTATCGCCTGACCATGGCGGTGTGACGCGCGCCCGTAAGCTGGCTGAATTCTTGAAGTCGCCAATCGCAATCATTGATAAGCGACGTCCTCGTGCAAACGTTGCTGAAATCATGAACATTATCGGTTCCGTTGATGGCAAGCGATGCGTTTTGATTGATGATATGATTGATACGGCCGGCACAATCACGCTGGCTGCTCAGGCTTTGACGGATGCAGGAGCAATCGAAGTTTATGCTTGCGCAACGCACCCTGTTCTTTCCGGTCCTGCGATTGAAAGAATCGAAAAATCACCAATCAAGCAATTAGTTGTTACTGATTCGATTCAGCTTCCGGAAGAAAAGCAAATCGACAAGCTCGTTCAAGTATCCGTTGGTCCGCTTATCGGGGATGCTATCAAGCGTATCCATGAAAACAAGCCGGTCAGCCCATTGTTCACGAATCGTTTCCGTAGAGACCAACATCAATTTTGAAATCGAGAAGAGGCTGACAAAAAATATGCCTCAAACTAAAGCCAGAGACTTGCAATTATTGCAAATCTTTGGTTTTTTATGTATACGGGAACCAAAGATCTATGATGACAAAATAACCCAAAGGAATCGGAGACTGAATTTTACGAGCATAACCCGATGCGCAGCACTGCATTTGGAAAAATAACTGCTGTTTACGGACACATTGGGAAAAGTGGAGCGTTGTCTGTAAATCTGGATGAGATTTTGGCTGAATTGGTTGATCAGTGCCGTTTTTTGGAAAAAGATAGTTTTTAGATGCGAAAATCAAAAAAATACCTTACAAATTCAATCGAAAATCGACCGCCTTCGTTCGGTATTTCATTTAATTTAAGTAAGAAACGGGAAATTTTTCCCGGCCTCTTTTTTAGTTTAGGATTGATGATTCACGGACTGGATCTTATGAAGAAATGGCCAAGACCAACGAATTAAGATGACTGACGTTTTCCTGGCTAAATTTTTTTGATAATCGAAAACTTCTTTGCTTCAGCCGTTTCCTGAGCAATCGCGGCATCTTCATCGAAAATGAAATATGGGTGACCATCTTTTTCCTGGACGATGAGAACCGGCTTTTCTGCCTTATGTCGATAAATTTGTGCTGAAACGTATGCTTTGTTAAAATCGAAATCGCTGGCGATTGAATCGCCAGGGTTGAAAAATATGTTTTCGCTCATAGAAATCACCCTTTCATATTATTGCCTGCAGTTTTATTTTACCACGATGCTCGAGAATTTTCTGAGAATGCGGCTTGAATTTTGTGATATAATTGACCGCGTATCAAAATGGGAAGAAGGTTTTTTTGTGCAGGCCACACAAAACAAAGAGCTGTCGAATGTCAGGCTTTTGATTTATTTTATTGTTTCTTTGATGTTCAACTGTTTGGGCAATGCCTTGACCGTAGCACTGAATTTGGGAAGTGCGCTATGGACGGCTGCAGCGGTCAACATCTCTGACGTGACGCCTATTTCGCTCAGCATGATGTTGTTCATCTTTGGCGTCTTGATCATTATTACGAACGTGATTTTATTAAATAAGATTGACGTGAAACGAATCATCGGTAACTTCATTTTTATGGTTCCTTTTTCGACATTGGTTGGGGCATTTTCTCCGCTTTTGATCAACGTCGGCATTACGAGTTTGCCGATTTTTTTACGCATAGTGCTTGATTGCATGGGGGTCGTGTTCATTTCAGTTGCAATCTCGATCTATCAAAGAATCAATTGGATGCTGCATCCTGCGGACGACTTGATGCAGATCGTGCGTTTTAAATTTTTTAAAGGAAATTCTTCATTGGCTCAGTTGGTTGTCTTCATGCCGCCGATCATTGCAATCAGCGTTTCGTATGCATTGACGCATCAGATTTATGCAATCAACATCGGAACCGTTTTTGCGCTGCTGTTTCAGGGAGGACTTGTCGGTGTCTTTGACAAAATCGTCTTTCCGGACCTTAAACACCGTAATTTGGAATAATGACGAAGCTCTTGCTGAATGCGGGGGCTTTTTTGCTGCAGCGAGTTTACAAAGAAGCGATGTCATGGTAAATTAGGAAGAAATAAAAAAAAGCGAGGAACTAAATTGATTACTGTAACAGATGTTAGTTTGAACTTCTCCGGACGTCTATTGTACGATGAAGTAAATTTGAAATTCACGCCCGGAAACTGCTATGGAATTATCGGAGCAAACGGTGCGGGCAAATCAACATTTTTGAAACTTCTTTCGGGTCAGCTTGAGCCGACGACGGGAACGATTTCGATTGGAACGAATGAGAGAATTTCAAGTCTTAACCAAAATCACTTTGCTTTTGAAGATTTTACCGTCATGTCAACCGTTATTCAAGGACATACGAAGCTTTACGAAATCATGCAGGAAAAGGAGGCTTTGTATGCCAAAGCTGATTTTACCGAAGAAGACGGCGTCAGAGCAGGCGAGCTTGAAGCACAGTTTGCCGAAATGGACGGGTGGAATGCGGAAGCCGACGCATCGGCTTTGCTGCAATCGCTTGGTATTTCTGAGGACTTGCATGAAAAGAAAATGAGCGAACTTGATGAAGCGCTTAAAGTCAAGGTTTTGCTGGCCCAGGCATTGTTCGGAAACCCGGACATTCTTTTGCTTGACGAACCGACAAACGGTCTTGACGTTGCAACGATCAGCTGGCTTGAAGATTTTTTGGCCGATTATGACAAGATCGTGATTGTTGTTTCTCATGACCGTCACTTCTTGAACCAAGTCTGCACGCAGATGTGCGACGTTGATTTCGGCAAAATCAAAATGTATGTCGGAAACTATGACTTCTGGCTTCAGTCAAGTCGCCTGGCAGCTCAAATGCGTGCTGATGCCAATGCCAAAAAAGAAGAAAAAATCAAAGAGCTGAATGATTTCATCGCACGCTTTTCAGCAAACGCATCAAAGTCCAAGCAAGCAACTTCTCGCAAGAAGCAGCTGGAAAAAATAACCTTGGATGATATCAAACCTTCTTCTCGCAAATATCCGTTTGTCAAATTTGAATCTCAACGCGATCTGGGCAATGACTTATTGAGAGTGGAGAACGTTTCAAAGACGATTGACGGCGTAAAAATTTTGGATAACATCAATTTTACGATTCGACCGGGAGAAAAAGCCGCAATTTTGTCTAGAAGCGATTTGGCACAGACGACCATGATGCAGATTTTGGCAGGAACGCTCAAACCAGATACCGGGACGGTCAAGTATGGTCAGACCGTGATTACGAGTTCGCTTCCTCGTGATCTGGATGCAAATTTCAATAACGAAGAGTTGTCGATTTTGGATTGGCTCAGACAATATGCCACCAAAGAACAAAACGATAATACTTTTTTACGCGGATTTTTGGGTAAGATGCTCTTTTCAGGAGATGATATTCAAAAACAGATCAAAGTTTTGTCTGGGGGCGAAAAAGTGCGTTGCATGCTGTCCAAGATGATGCTTGAACAAGGAAATACTTTGCTTTTGGATGATCCGACGAATCACCTGGATCTTGAATCGATTACTTCGTTAAATGATGCTTTGGTATCGTTTAATGGTTCAGTTATTTTTACGTCGCACGACCACGAGTTTATTTCAACGATTGCCGATCACTTGGTTGAAATTTCTGACAATGGATCGATTGATCGTGCCGAGACAACGTATGACGAATTTTTGGCTCATGAAATCGTTCGGCAGCAAGTGGCAAAATTATATGAGAAGTAGAGAAAACAAATAAAATCATTTTAGACATATACTGTTCACAGAAATTTCATGTTAAAAATATAAAATGGAACTTAATTATGATTTAAAGTTTCTTTATTCTTTAATGAGGTGTTTCTTTGAGTCAGCAATATGTAGGGAATTGATTAATGGGTAATAAGAAATGCCTGGTGTCCGTAGCTTAACATGTTTTTAGGATTTAGGGGGGAGCAGGCGTGACGTTTATAAATGGTAAGATGCTGCTACGGGATTTCATGTGTGGTTTTGTAGTCATATTTGCCATGGTTGTTTGCTTTGTTTCGATTTCTTTTGAAGGAACTGTTTTAAATGAGTCGTATTTGTTAAAACAAAATGAGCAATCGAAATATGTTCAGAAATATAAGAGAATTTATGATGAAGTTCTCATATATTGTGCACAAAGCGTTGACTTTTCAAGTGAACAGGCACGGGAAATGTCTTTGACCAATACCCAGATGAGCGAGCTTTTGGTTGGGACCACAAAGGGTTTTTGCAGAGGGAACAGCAATCTGGTCGACGTTGAGCTTTTTTCAAAGATGTCTGAAGACAATTTGAGAAAAGCAATCAAAAACAGGCGCATCAAGGCTAATCAGCGGCAATTGTATAATTTTCACGCAAATTATAAAGAGAATGCTGCCAGATATTTTAGAATAAAATTGGCAAATTCCGGTATTTTTGATGCGCAGAAGCTGTTTATTTCTGCTAAAAGAAAGATGAAGTACATGCCTTTGATTTCGATGTTTGTCATCGTAGCGATGATGTTCGTATATTATTTTTTTAATGACAATGACTGCAAAAAGGTTATGCGCTGGTTCGGCAAATTGTTGTTCATTGCCAGTCTGTGTACGGTTTTGATTGCTTTGTTGGTGTCTTTGTCCAATGAATCAGTTTTAAGCGATAATTCAGTCGTCGAGTTTGATTCGTTGTTTATGAATTATGTTTCAACGATCCAAAATTTGTTTTGGATCATCGGATTATGTTCTTTCGGAATCGGTTCATTTATGATTTTCATTAGCTCTGATGGTTTTTTGAAACTGTTGGATGCTGTCAAGTATAATTCTGCTT
>Ga0256405_10002349_pt1 | contig 44074 bp, 42 predicted proteins | sample RumenRJG_02DNA_FD_189096 | JGI IMG/M metagenome (GOLD analysis project Ga0256405, IMG submission 189096) | Bovine rumen microbial communities from Lethbridge, Alberta, Canada - RJG_02 | ecosystem: Host-associated > Mammals > Digestive system > Stomach > Rumen | place: Canada: Alberta... | reverse complement strand
CACACGGACAGCTTCTTCCATGACCTCTGTAGTCATCTCTTTGTTTCTCCTTTCCCGGCGCCTTAATCCGTCCCGTACATATCGTGGTTGACAAGCGCCGTATAATAGCTGCCGATGGTCATCGGCGCATTGTAAAGTGCAGCAAGCAGGTACTGCTTGATGTTCCTCACCTTCGTCGTATTTTCCGTAAAGCAGTTCAGGACATACCGGATATGCTCGCCATCCAGCTTCATGAATCTGGATTTCACGATCTGCGACGGTTTTTCTTCCCCGCCGATCCGGATAAAGGGCCGCCTGCTGCAGCAGACCTCCGTCATCAGCTCCAGTATTTCATCGAGCATTTCCATGCGGTAAGGAAATTCCCGCCGCAGATCCTGCAGACCCAGCTGCTGTTCAAAGTAATCACGATATGCGTAATATTCTTCGATCTTATCCTTCGCATCCGCTTCCTCCTCCGGGATGTCTTCCTCCGGATAGGATGGGATAAGATCAGTCTCACTCATCTCAGTATCATTAATCTCAGTCTTATTCCCCTCAGTATCATTACATGATCCTTTTGACACCTCTTGCCGTGTCCTTTCGACTCCACCAGACGTGTCGTTTCGACACCTCTGGACGTGTCCTTTTAACACCTCCGGCTGTGTCGTTCCGACATCTCTTAACTTGTCCGGATCACTGCCGTCATCCGATCCGGGTTTTCCCCGCACCTTCAGATCCGGCACAATGCATTTATGGACATAAATCTTATCCGGCTTTCCCAGGCCCTGATGAATTCTGGTGATCAGCCCGATACCGTGACAGTCGTCCAGTTCCGCCAGCAGCTGGCCGGCCTTCTTGTTCCCACAGGTCAACGCATCCATGATGTTCTGCCGCGGATAGTAGATAAAGACCTTCCCGTCCGCATCGATCCATCTGTTCTTCACGGACAACTGCATCCGGTCCAACAGAATTCCATAGAGCAGCTTCGCATCTGTGGAAAGATGGTCAAACGCTTCCGCAGTAAACAGGATCTTGGGAACCCGGTAGAAGGTGTAGCTTTCTGCCTCCTGTCCGTAATGAAAGGGGAAGTCGTAAGCGTTCTCACCCTTCATGTCATCACCCCTGCAATTTCTCCCGAAACCGGCGCAGCTCCTGCCGGCGAATCTGCAGGTGCCTTCCAGCCGCGTGTCTTCGAAAACACTTCCCGCTCGATCTTCGCGATGCAGTACCCGATGCAGGGCCCCTGCTTCCCGTAAGCACAGGTCCTGCAGTCCAGTATCGGTACACCATTCTCATCGAATTCCTTCTTCGGTTTTTCCGGAAGAGGGATCAGATACCAACATTCCTTCCTGCTGCAACCCCTGATGCGTCCTGCCCAGTAATAGCAGTACCGGCAGTCCCTTGGTTTATCCTCTTCATAACGTCTTCCCGGAAGCCTCGCGATCTCCAGCTGAACCGGTTTGCCCGCTTTTTTCTTCGTCTCCGTTGTCTCCATCATGCTCCTCCCACTTTTGTCGATACCAATCCATTTCATCATCCATCCTTGAACCCACTACAAGGCAGGCATACATGGCGATCAGATAAAATGAAACGCCAATGGCTGCTGCTATGATCACGACCATCTTTATCCGCCCCCTTTGTCCTCTGCATCAGGCAGACCCGGCGGGGCGAGACGGCGCCAGTAGTCATCCTCCGGATGCCTCTTCTCGTACCAGAGCACACACCGGACCAGCATTGCCACCATGCACATCATGATCCCCGCAAAGACCCCAACCACAAACTGTCCCATACCAAACCCTCACTTTCTTTTTCTTTATTTAGTGCTTAACGGCACATGAAAGCAGCGAAATCATTTCCGAAGAAAGCCCGGCCGATCCGGACATCCCTGAAGAAACACTTCGCTGCTTGATATCTGCTGTTAAGTTATTCTTTTGGTTTTTCTGCCTGTCCCTCCGTCCCGTTCCTGTCCCGAATCGTTCGCAACGTTTTCTCGGCGGCGGTACGCGCATGCCATGCAGAATAAAACCTGCTGCTCACACACCTAATGCATACTCATCGCCGGTATCTTCCCGGAAGGCAGGGTATTCAGTTGTCAAGGTTCAGCGGAAGAAGTACGTCTCCTTCCACTAACCCCAGAAAAAACCGCCGGAAGGGAACCACACGGGATAAAAAAGGTCGAAAAAACCTTCATACCGAAGCATGCAGAAAGGACTCACAAAAAATAGATGAGGCGAAGTATGACTTTCCGATTTGCGAATGAAAATGAGTGCAGTGTGATCTTCTCAGATGAGAAAAGCCCCGGTGCTATTACACATCGGGGCTTCTCATGTATGACGAGATAAAGTGGTTATTCTTTTCTTTCAGAATTCTCCGGGATTTCACCGTCAGAGAAAGCGACTTCAGGGTTTCCTTCGGATTCTTCAATATCATCCGATGCTTTTTCACCCATTACCTGCAGGATTTTACGACCTTCCTCTTCATGGTCGGCTTTTTGCTTATTTTTGCTTACAAAATAAGCTATTATTCCACCTGCTGCAGCTGTTCCGAGGACTCCGACAACGCCTCCCTGAATCCGTCCTTTGGCCAGTCCTTTGGCTGCGGCAATTGCCGTCTCCTTAGTAAAGTAAGAACCAATTCGAGCAAAGCCCTGCTGCATACTTCCGTTGCCGAGAACTTTTACCGCATGTGTCATGTCCGCTGCGGTTTTGCCGTTATTCATCATAAGATTAGCGATCTGTGTTGCAGTGTTTGTCATAGTGGTTGTACATCCTTTCGTAGTATTTGTATTGTTATACTGTTACCAACGTCTGTTCCGCAGAGTCCAGAAGATCCCGGATCTGCATCACGACGAAGTGTACTTTGTTGTGGGTCAGGGAGTCTTCCGAATCGATCTCGTGTCCGTTGGCGTTGCAGATTCTGCGGACATCATGAAGCCGGTCCAAAAACTCGCTGTCAGTCAGAAGGTGCCTACGCTCACAAATCTTAAGATTCACAAGCATCCTGTCGTCAGAATCATTAGAGCCTTCAGTGTGCTGGACAATCATGCGAAGGGCGTCTTCCATCACAACCCGTGCGTCGTACACGGCGTATCTGAACTCACCACGCTGTAATTGCTGATAGGCTTCGTCGAGTCGTTCCCGGAGCTGTCCAATATGGTCGGAGTAGTATTCTCTTCCCCTTCCTGCCCTGTCCAGACCGGAGACGTTATACCTGTCACGCCCGTACCCCTGCCAGTCAAGGCCTTCACGATTAAAGCCGTCGAGGCCGAATCCGTTACGGCGGTATCCTTCAGAGTCTCTTCCGAAGCGGTCAAAGCCGTCGATATCAAAGCCGTCCTGATCGAAACCCCGTTTGTCTCGGCCGTTCCGGTCAAAGCCGTTGATGTCAAATCCCTGCCGGTCATATCCGTCGGCGTCAAAGCCGCGACTGTTAAAGCCGTCCCGGTCAAATCCGTCGGCGTCACGGCCCTGGCGGTCAAAACCCTGCCGGTTGAAGCCGTCGGCGTTAAAACCGTCCCGGTCGTATCCGTCGGCGTCATAGCCGTTCCTGTCGAATCCGGAAAGCCTATCGACGATGGCTTCCATTGCCAGCGTCAGGCCAGTTACCCCGGCGATGCCTCCCAGGATGTATCCTGTGGTTTTAAGATTCAGATTAAACATATTTTTTACCTCCTTCTCAGGTGCTGGTTGTCCTGCTTATCGATCGATGGTATATTTATAACAGACAAAATTATCCGGCGATTATCCGATTTGAAAAAATATGAGGGCACAAATCGGATAAAAATGTCCGAGACAAAGGAGGGAGAAGCGGTGAAAAAGCAGAAACTGCTGGAGACCAGGAAGGGAAAGCCTTTTGGGCAGAAACTTGCTGATTTGGCGGAGGAACGGAATATGCACAGTGCGGCGGATATAGCAGCCGCCTTATATGAGAATGACTTATGCTTTGAGCTGGTCCATCCGAGAGACAGGGACGTCAAATATCTCGTTAGCAAAGATAAGGATATAAATACAATCACCAGACGTGTGCAGGAACATATTAGCCCCTCAAAAGAAGCTCAGTCGGTGCCTGGAAATTATGTTTTTGCGTACAGTATATTATTTGACTGCTCTATGGATTATCTGTATGGCAAGATCGAAGAAAAGTGTCCGGACGTCGAGGTGTTGGATATCAGTAAGAAAACGGGACTTTCTGTTGAGGCGGTCAAACGCCTGATGGAGAACGACGAGATCAGTTTGGATGAGTATCTGGAAGAGGCGAACAATTACGGATTATTTGATGATCCGGAATGTGGAACATATGATCCGGAACTTGAAGATTACTTTTTGGACACGGATGCATCGGTCCCCAAATTTTGGAGTTCTCTTATTGAAAGTGATCTTTACGAAAAACTGCCCGAGAATTGGTACCGGATGGCATGCGCGTTATATACGAGTAAAGCCGTAAAGATGGTTGCGGAAGAAGCAGAGAAAAAATGGGATGATCTTCCACCTCTCGATATTTTTCTGTCATGGGTTTCAACCTGGGAGAATTTCCATCCTGAAAGGCCGGTTGCAAGACTGCATAACATGACCTGGGAAGAGGCTTATGAAAAGGAGCCGGAGTTCATAAAGCAGGTATACAGAGAAATACGTTATGAACATCTTTACAGTTCGGTTGATCGGGCTGAAAATTATGAAACCGTTTACTGGGGGTGCGCCGGCAAATTTGACAGAAGCGCCTTGGAGTATTTCCATAAAAAAGCCGAGGACTGGTGTTCAACAGGACCTCTGCCCGATTTTTGGAAATCGGAGTAATCCGGCTTCCTTGCATTTTTAGAGATATTATTCATTCATCATTCTACCGAAGCAGGTAGCGGAAACAGCCCCTGACCATAAGGCCGGGGGCTTTCATGTTCCCATACTTTCTCAGTACGACAGATCAATCCTGATTCTGATCCTTTTCATCTTTCTTCCGCAGATACCACGCGGCACCTGCCACGCATCCGCCGATACCCAGGAGCATCAGCCAGATCAGCGGGTTCCGGTCATCACCGGTCTTCGGTGTGGTCGGTGTCTCCTTTGGCGTCTCTGTGCTGGTAGTCGGTGTAGACGGATTCGTCGGGTTTGTCGGATTGTCCGGTGTTGTGGGCTTCTCGGTTGTCGGTGTGGTCTCAGGCTGCTTCTTCGGCTTATCCTTCATGACAACCGTCTGGATCTCGCCGGTTTCTGCAACGGTAAACTTCACATCCTCCGCCACTTCATAGCCGTCCGGAGCTGTCACCTCACGAAGTGTATACTCGCCGACCGGCAGCTTCTCGATATAGTGAGGCTTTTCTTCCGATACCCAGCTCTCGACTTCTTTGCCATCCTTATCAAAGATGGTCAGCTTCGCGCCCGGGATCTCCTTGCTGTTGGTGATGTCCTGCTTGGAGATTTCCACCTTCGTATAGTCATCTTTCATGGCGACTTTCTGGATCTCGCCGGTGTCCTTCACGGTAAACTTCACGTCTTCTGCCCGCAGATAGCCATCCGGAGCCGTCACTTCACGCAGCGTATAGTCACCGACAGGGAGCTTCTCAATATAGTGCGGTTTCTCCTCAGATACCCAGCTTTCGACTTCCTTACCATCCTTGTCGAAGATGGTCAGCTTCGCACCGATGACAGGTTTCCCGTCTGTAATGTCGGATTTGGTGATCTCCACCTTCGTGTAATCATCCTTCATCTCGACTTTCTGTTCCACACCGGTATCCTTCACAGTAAAGAGCACGTCCTCCGCCACCAGATAACCTGCAGGTGCAGTCTCCTCACGGAGCGTATACTTGCCGATCGGCAGCTTCTCGATATAGTGTTCCTCCTCTGTGGTCGTCCAGGTCTCCACAACCTTCCCGGCCTCGTCAAGGATGCTGAGCTTCGCGCCGATGACCGGTTTTCCGTCAGTGATGTCGGACTTGGACAGACGGACCTTTGTCACGTCATCCTCCATTTTCACCTTCTGGACTTCACCGGTATTCTCGATCTTAAAGGATACGGATTCCGCCGTCGCATAGCCGTCCGCCGGTTTGGTCTCGATCAGCTCGTATTCACGGCCGACCACCAGCTTCCGGATGATATGCGGCTTTTCTTCTGATACCCATTCGTCAATCAGGTTTGCATTCTCATCGATCACCCGCAGATGCGCACCCGGCAGTTCCTTCCCATTCGTGATATCTGTCTTGGACAGTTCCACTGTGGTAGGCTCATTCACAAAGGTGAAGCTGTAGGAAAGCAGATCCTTATCGCTGCCTTCATAGGTGAAAGCAAACTCCTTCTTTTCCCCTGCATTGACATATCCGTTTGGTGCAAATATCTCTGTCAGATAGTATTTCCCGTCAATCGGCAGATCCGCGATAAAGAAGATCTGTCCGTCGGCATCGGTGGTTTTCTGCTCGATCAGAGTATCCTTCTCAATCAGCACCTTGCCGTCTTTCGACTTGATGTCCTCCGCAGTATAAAGACCGAAGATGGCCCCTTTCAGCGGTGCCTCGGTTCCCTTTTCCTTTTTCAGGAGACTGACAGATACCTTCTGTCTGGCGTTCTGCCACTTCTCATCATAGACAACGATCGGTGTATCCTGGTCGCGGTAGGAGAGATCCACAAAACGCGGTGCATTGTCCAGTACATAGCCGTATGCTGTTTCCTTCTCCACCACATAGTACTTGCCGACCGGAAGATCCCCCAGTTTCGCAATGCCGGTATCATCTGTGGTGATGGTCCCGATGAGGTCATCCTTCTTGTAGTAATCCGGTGCGATGCCGTCAGCTGCTTTGATATCCTCCGCAGCATATACTTCAAAGGTGACCGGGGTCAGGTTGCCGAAAATATACTCAAACATATGCTCCACGGTACCCTTCGCATTGTCCAGAAGGGATACCTTGTCCAGGAATTCGCCCTTCTTGTTGATGATCAGCAGCGCCGTCGGTACTTCATCCTTCATCTCCACCTTCTGGATCTTAGCAGTATCCTCTACCGTAAAGACCACATCCGTGGCGCGAAGGTATCCGTAAGGAGCAAACTCCTCCCGGAGGACATAGGCCTCGCCGGCCGTCAGGCACTTCACCACATGCGGTTCGTTTTTCACAGATGTCCAGCGTTCGACCACATCACCCTTGCGGGTCAGGATCGTCAGGACAGCGCCTTCCAGCTCGCTTCCGGTTGTGATATCACTCTTCGTGAATTCAAAGGTTGTCGGCTCGTTCTTCTTCACGGCGCTCAGCTGTACCACCGGTACATCCTGTCCCTGATAGCCTGCGTCAAAGGTCAGGATCTCATCAGATGAAGCATAACCGGCCGGTGCCTTATGCTCCTTCACGTAGTACTGTCCGAGCGGCAGGTCCAGGGTAAAAGCAGCAAGCCCGTTCGCGTCAGACGTCACCTCTTCAAGAAGGGTATCCGCCTCCACAAGCACCTTTTCATGATCAGCGGAGCCGATCGCGGAAGCTGCATACAACCCGAACACCGCTCCGGAAAGCTTCTTCCCGGTCTCTATATCCTGCTTTTCCACGGAGATTTCCACCTTCTGGCGGTCATTCGTGAATTCGGCAGTCTGCTCGATCACCGGTGTCTCCTGGTCCGCATAGGCAAACGTTACCGTCTTCGGCTCTTTGTTCAGGACAAACCCGAACGGTGCCTTCGTCTCCTCGATCCGGTAGGATCCAAGCGGCAGATCTTCCACCACAGTAGATCCTTTCTCATCGGTTTTCACCGTCGCAACCAGTGCATCCTTCGCATGGATCACGATCCGGTTTCCGTTCTCACCCCTCTGCCAGTCCGGCGTATAAATGTCCTCTGCAGCATAAACAGCAAACTCCGCATCTGCGAGGGTATTCATCTCATACCCGAAATCCTTGTCAAAGGATGCCAGGACTTCACCGGACTTCTTAATGCTGAGTTTCCCCTTCACAGGCTGGTTCTCCATCGCCACTTCAATGATCGCGTCACCGGAAGTCTGGTCCATCTGGTAAGCCGTGTTGGAGTCCACCAGTACCTCAAAGGCATTGTGGTTCAGCACGTACCCGTTCGGAGCAGTCACTTCCTCGATCCTGTAACGCCCGATCTTCAGGTTGTTCGGCAGGATCAGATAGCCATTTTCGTCGGTGAAATAGGATTTATGGGTTACTGTGGAGGGATAGGTGGTCACCTGCTCCACGTACCGTTCATGCTCCATATCGTAGACCTTGAACTCAGTCTTCGGCAGAAGCACCGGTTTCTTGGTCTCATCGTCCTTTTTGATGATCTTCAGCTTCGCCTCGAATTCATCATCCAGCAGGACACGCCACTGCTGCGGTTCCTTCGGATGGTTCTCCGAGATCGTCACTTTGAAATCATCGACCGGCGTAAAGTTATGCGGCGTTGTCGTTTCACGGACGATGTACTTTCCGTAGGGAATCGGGATGGATACCGCGTAACCCTTCTCATCCGTGAACATTTCCGTCTTTCCGTCCGCCGTCAGGACGATCGGTTTGGCATCTTTGAAATCATAGCTGCCGTCCTTCTTTGTCTTCAGGGAACTGATCAGGTATGCGGAGAATCCCACACCCTTCAGCAGGTCTGCATCCGTCTTGCCGTTGTTGGCTGCCTTGATCACCTGGAACGGCTGCTTGATGACCTGCTCTTTGGAAGTCGCGGTCTTCTTCACCGTCTTTACCAGGTCACCTTCATAGGTGCAGTCCAAGTCATATTCCTTCTCATCCAGCAGATATCCCTCGGACGGGATCAGCTCCTTGATGAAGTACCTCCCGAGATACAGATCTTCGATAAATGCCTTGCCGTCATCATCCGTTGTCAGGGTTGCCACCTGGGCACCGGCTTTATATAGTACACCGGTCTTGCCGTCGGGATGGACGATATTCTCCCTGGCATAGAGCCCATAAGTCGCCTTGCCGAGCTTCGCATCGCCCTGAGGTTCCCCGGTCTCCGCATCCACTTTGATCAGGTCGATCCTGGCATCCACACGCTCATTCTTAAACGTATGGGAGAACGTCACTTCCGCCTGCTTCTCATTGGTGTAAGAGAAGGTAAACGGGAAAACATCGTTCTGGTTCCGGTAATAGTTCTTCGGAGCCTGCATCTCTTTCACATAGTAGCTGTTATTCAGCGGAAGATCCGCCTTATACACAGCACTTCCGTCTGCTCCCGTGGTCACCTTTTCGATAAAGGTATCCTTCTTCACGACCACTGTGCCGTCCGCAGCCTTAATATCTGCCCCGGCATAAAGGCCGTAGATGCCGCCGGGAAGAGGATTCTTTGTGGTGTCATCCTGCTTGACGACAGTAACCTTAGCCTTCTGGCGGTCATTTTTAATGGTCACGCTTCCAAGGACCACTTCCCCGGACAGGTTGGCGAGAGACAGTGTAATATCCTTGCTTTCCCCGTTCAGGACAAAGTTCTTCGGAGCACTTGTTTCCTTCACGGTATAGGTTCCGAGGAACAGGTTGTCGAGGGAAACGCTGCCGTCATCGCCGGTCACCAGACCGTCCTTTACCAAGTCGCCTTTCTTGTAGATCACCCTGCCGCCTGCAGATTTGATCTCCGCACCGGCATAGATCGCAAACGTCGCGCCTTTCTGTTTCCGTACTTCATACTTAAAGGTCGTTCCGGCATCCATCACATCCGCACCGACCAGCACCTCGCCTTCCTTGTAGATCGTCAGCTTTCCGCGGATCTCCTCGTTCTCAAAAGTATGGGAGAAGGAGATAGAAGCCTGCTTGTCATTGGTATAGGCTGTGGTAAAGCGATAGGTATCGCTGCCATTCAGCTTATAACCGGTCGGAGCCGCCAGCTCTTTCACATAGAACTTATTGCCCAGTGGAAGATCTGCTGCAAATTTCCCTTTTCCGTCTGTTCCGGTTGTCACTTTCCCGATCAGCGCATCTTTCTTTACGATGACCGTGCCGGCATTGTTCTTGATCTCCGCGTCGGCATACAGGCCGTAAACCGCACCGCCGACCGGGGTCTGCGTCAGCTTATCCTGCTTCAGAGCATTGACTTCCACCTTCTGGCGGTCATTGGAGAATGTTGCCGTGCATACAACGGCCTCCGCGCTGTTGCTGCCTTCGGACAGGGTCACCGTCTTGCTCTCGCCCTTATTCACGTAGTTGGCCGGCGCACCTGTCTCCGTGATCACATAGGTTCCGAGCGTCAGGTTGTTCAGGACAGCCTCTCCGTTCTTATCGGTTGTGAGAGTTGCAACCGCAGCCCCCTTCTTATAGACAACCGTTCCGTCAGCCGCCGTAATATCCGCACCGGCCGTTACAGAGTACTTCGCACCGGCAAGCTTTGCCGTCTCGTACTTGAAGGTCGTACCGTTGTTGTCGGAGGTCGCGCCGGTCAGCACCTGACCTTCCTTATACACCTTCAGAGTTCCGAGGATCTCGTCGTTCGGAATAGTCTTCGTGGCGGTTGTTCCCGCAGATACCGTCACTCCTTCTGATGTGATCTTTGCCCGGTAACGCTTCGGAGGCGTCAGCTCTTTCAGATAAACGGTTCCAGTCACATCCAGTTCCACAGTGGAAGACCCGTTCGCATCCGTTGCAGGCATCTGGGTAATCAGTTTTGTGCAGGCAGCATCGGAATAGACTCCGAAAACCGCGCCGGAGAGCTTTCTCTTACCGGCTGCGTCTGTCTTCACAACGGTCAGTTTGGATTTCTGTACCCAGGTCACGTCGATCTCGACATACTTGTCTTCCTTATCGACTGCCTCACCAAACACCAGGGCCAGGTCCTGGGTGCTATCACCGGTGGTAATCTTGTAAGCGGAATAGTCCTTTGTCACGCTGCCTTTCATCTTTGCGTGCCAGGTGAGGGATACATCCGTCGCCTGGGTCAGGGGAGCAGAGAAGTAGAACTTCGTTCCGCCGTTGATCTCTACCTCGGCTCCGGCTTTGCTGGTCTTTCCGGTTGTTTCGTTGTGCAGCTTCACGCCCTCCGGCAGTTTAAAGGTAATGGTCTGCAGCTCGTCAGCGTCAAAGGTGACCACTTTGGTTCTCTGGCTGCTGCCGTCCACATAGGCCTGCAGGTTGTCATCGGAAAATGCCATGTCCACATCCGGAATATTCGGCATGCTCTGGCAATATTCATACAGCTCCATGGCCAGTTTCTTACCGGTATCGTTGGTTCCGGAAAATGCATCCGAGCTGCCGTTGGCATAAGCAGCCGCGATATGGGTGATGACAAAGCGCTTGCCTTCAGAGAAATCCGGATGCTTCTCAGCAAAGAAGCCTTCATCACCGGAAGACTTTGTGCCATAATAGCAGACCTTTGCCAGGGCTTTCCCGTCTTTCAGCTTGGTAATCTTAAAGGTACCGTCTCCGGGAGCACCGCGGGAAGGCTGTACGCAATAAGCCGTAGCACTGACATCACCGAACTTGACAGTATACTTGTGCGTGCTGTAGCTGCCCAGGCCATAATCGGCATAGTAATAATTCGTTCCGCAGGTGATATCGACGGTCTGGGTGGAAGAGGCAGCTGCCTTCAGCATAGCCTTCTTCGGGATCTGGAAACTGACAGTCTGTCCAAGCCCCAGGCCGGCAAAGTCGATTTCTTCTTCCTCTGTCGCCCATTCAATGACACCAGAAACGGTCCATCCGGATTCTTCATCGTAAGTATCCTGGGTTTCCGCTTCCTCCAGCATCTCGTCCATTTCCTCAGGGGTAACGACAATCATTGCAGGATCCTCAGTCCCGGACGCTTCTTCAGTCTCTTCTGAAACTGTATCCGGCTCAGACGTTTCCGGTACAGATGCTTCCGATTCTGCAGTTTCTGCAGGTGCTGCCTCTTCTGTCTGACCGGGTGTTTCCATCTGGCTTTCGGGTTCTACTGCCGCGGAAGGAGTCTCTGCTTCTGCATCAGTCTCTTCAGCTGCCGCAGCTGTTTCCGGCACGGTTTCAACAGACTGGGACTCAGTGTCGTGCACCTCTGTACTATCTGTTTCCTCCATAGCCTGTGCTGTTTCCTCTGCAGCTGCCATTTCCAGTTCATAAGCTTCTTCTGTGAACTCGTAGATGATATGCGCATCCTCTGTCTCAACAGCCGTTTCAGGTGCTGATGTTTCTGAAGCAGCCATCTCGACAGTTTCATCCTCCGAATCCATCATAGTCTGGGGTTCCGGGTCAGGGTCTGCTTCCGAATCCTCCGCATCGCCGCTTTCTCCGGATCCGCCGTCATCGGAAGACGAGCTATCCGTCTGTGCCTCCGTCACCGGTTCCTTCACCGTGATCTTCCGGCTGATCCTGTATACCGGATGCTGCTCATTTCTAGGTTCCACATAATAAACGGCCTTGTAGGTACCGGCCCTTCCCGTGGAGAATTCTGCCAGATCAGAATCCTTTGCTTCACAGAACTTCACGTTCACTTTTCCCTTATCCGGGATCTCCAGGTTGGTAAAATCCTTCTTCAGGTCGATTTCCGCATCGAAATCCACCTCGTAATCCCTTGCTGTGACAATCTCTTCCGGATCCAGCTGGTCTTTCACCTGTTCAAGCTCCGGCAGGGCTTCCACATAGGCCTTCAGTTCTTCTTCCGGATTCATCTCCGAGGCAAATGCTGTCACCGGAGTTACAGCTGCAGACAATACCATGACTGCAGAGAGCAGTCCCGAGATCATTCTTGTTGTCCAGTTTTTCTTTCTCATTCTCGCTTCGTTCCTTTCTTACACGCAGGTACCGCGTGATCATGTGATTTTGCCTTATGGTTACGATTACTGATAAAGAGCTCTATGTTTTCATGGGGCAGGTCCTCCTTTCCGGAATGATTTCAGTCGTTCCTTCCACTAACCCCAGAAAAAGAGGACGGAAGGGAACCATCCGGAATTAAAAAATCTGCCGGAAGAAGCAGTTTTCTTCCGGCAGAGCCTTCAACGCAGATATTATGGCCGCTTTACCGGCACCGGTTCTTTAATTCTGCGGATTATAAAATCTGTTGTGATGGAACGGCCGCTCCTCGACCCCGAAGCTGTTTCTCAGCCTGGCCATGGATCTCCGGAGAGATTTGGACACGTTTTCCCTGCTGGTTCCCATTTCCTTTGCCACATCCATGTGCATCCTTCCCTTCACTACACATTCAACCAGAATAAAGCGCTGCTTTTCCGTCATGGCATCCAGGCAGTCATGCAGTTTCTGCAGTTCTTCCTCCCCTGACTCCTTCTCGCACAGCATCTGCAGGGGATCCAGCCCGCTGTCAGCCAGGCAGTCCCCGCCTTCCGGAAATCCGTCATAAGAAATTTCACCGACAAACCTGCGCCGGTTGTTGCTGTTGTGAACGAGCCTGCGTTCCCCTTCCATAAACACCCGGATCTGCCAGGGCTGGTCGGCAAATGTCTCAAAGGAAAGCGTATGTTCCTTGTCCATCCGGTCCACTTCCACATATGCCTTATGGCAGTCCGCCAGGGAGAAGACAGTGGCACGATCTCCGTTCTGATAAATGACATACCCGTTCTGGAATGCTGTTGCCTCGATGTCGTCCTTCATTTTTTCTGATACGATCACTGGGCTTTCCGATTCCATCAGCGCCATCACGGTCGGTACCTGCTTTGCGTATGCTGTCTTGTCTGCTCTGTTCATCAGTTCGCGTAATGTCATAATGACCACCTTTCTGCCTTCCGGCTCCGGGTGGTCATCGGCCGCTATGTCATTTCATGCACTGGAATAAGGCCTCAGGCGCACCCGTTTTTTTTAACGGGAGCGTCGAGACCTGCTCGTTCCTCCTTACAACTGCTTCACCGGACTGTTTGTCCGGTATCCGCTTTCTACTGTGAGATGTCGCTTACATCATCGGTTCTATCCGTATCCCCGCATTCTGCGTCCTCCTCGTCTTCAAATCGAAATGCACTGTAATCACCCATCGCATCGTATGGAATATCTTCCCTGCGCCATGTGGCTTTCATCTTCATCATTCATTCCTCCATTAACCCCAAAGTTTCCGGCCTCCAGGAAAGCAGTCCCGTTTTGTTTTCCCGGAAAAACTTTCCTGCGCATCGCCATGTATCTGTTCCTTCCACTAACCCCAGAAAAATCCGGCCGAAGGGAACCATCCCGGGTGAAAAACTTGAAAATCTTTTTCTGACAAACAAAAAGAGCCCGGCAAAACGATCTCTTCAAAAGACCGCTTGCGGGCTCTGCCCGGGGAAAAGGATATAGTATCCCTGTTCCCTGAAGGATCTCCGGTAGATGTATCAGATTTGATACGCCTTCCGAAGGGTTCCCCTCTGGTCTGATGAAAAACGTTTTGCCGGGCTCCTGGTGATTCTGATGTCAGATACAGCCTCGTTAGCAAACTCTTGGCCAGTCATGCCGAACTTCCGTGCTCCTTTTGCCGGTACGACGAATTCATGAAAGGCCTCACTCTAATTAAGTTGTCATCGTGCTCCCGTCAGACCGGTTCGTCCTCCGGGATATAATCATAGTCCCTGATCGGCGACTGTCCCAGCTTCTGCATGGATTCCACCGCCGCCATAATATACTCCTCAGCGTTGGCCGCTTCCAGCAGCCTGGCCGGACACTGTATCAGGATATTGTTTTCAAGATATGTGAAACTCGGGTAGGAACACCTCGGGCAGTAAATAATCGAATTTGTTCTTGTGCTTCTTTGAAGCATCCTTCCACAGGACGGACATGTAATCGGTTTTCCCGGGGCATTTTCCCAATCAGTGATTTTTCTGGTTCCTTTTCCTGCTCTCATCAATCATCCTCCAAATGATAAATAGTTCTATCACTCAAACGGATAAGGGAAACAAAACCGTTGATGAGCCAGCCGCCGGCCGTTCCGAAGCACCAAAGCCGTGCTGCCTGCGGCATGTCGGTAAATGTATCGGCAGGATCTGCTTTGACGACCCCGTCCGGGAGAGGGCAGTTACCACAAGCTGCCGTCCCGGCGCCATAATGGCCCTTTGTTCTCTGGCTGCAAATTGTTTCTTTCATACTGCCGGTTCTTCCCGGCACTTTCCACCTGTCCTTTTCTTCATCGGCTCCTCCCTGTTCACCGGCCTCCGGAATTATTTTGTTCATTGTCCCTGCATATGGACAATTCCTCTGCTACATTTACAGTAAGTTCGGAGGCAGCTTATTCTCTGAAATGCAAAATCTGCAAGTTGTTCATCGGAACTGTCACCGGGTTCTTCGGATCATAGGAGAAATTCTCCGATGTTTCTTGAAAAACCGCTTGACATCTTCCATATGTTGCACTATTATAAAAATGCAAGTTGCATTTCATGTGACCCATTATAGTCACAAGTTACATATCTGTCAAGTGCAACATGATCAAATTGCAAAGGAGGTCATCCAATGACATTCGGAGAAAAGGTCCGCGCTGCAAGAAAGGAGCGGGGATTATCCCAGAAGGAACTCGCTGCAAGAACAGGCATCGCCGTCCGGACGATCATAAACTATGAGAGTGGTTCCCGTATGCCGAAAAGCAAGGACAGCTATGTGCGGCTTGCCGAGGTGCTGGACATCGATCTTTCCTCTCTTATGGATGAAAATGCGGAATTCACCATCCTGGCTTCCGAAAAATACGGCAGCCGCGGCAGACGCCAGGCAGAAAAACTGGTAAAGGATGTCGAGGCGCTGTACGCCGGCGGCGAACTGGAAGAGCGTGACATGGATGCAATGATGAGGGCTCTCCAGGATGCTTACTGGAGGGCTAAGGAGATCAACCGCAAGTTCGTCCCGAAAAAGTACAGGGAAGAAGAGGAATGACCGATACAATATGGAGCCACCCTCCCGAAAGGAGTGGTGTTTTATGAAGAATCCGGCCGCATATCAGATTCCCCCGAAGCTGATCCGCAGATACGGTACCCGCGATCCTTTCCGGATCTGCTTCGAAAAAGGCATCGAAGTCATGTTCCGGGACGATTTTACCGGGCAGAAAGGCGCATTCTCCCTCATGCTGAACGTACCCTTCATCTTCATCAACAACAATCTTTCCTATGAGATGAAACGGATCGTCTGCGCCCACGAGCTTGGCCATGCCATGTTGCACAGAAAACTCTGCCGGAAAAGGGAACATCAGACCATTTATGAATATGAGATCTTCGACATCCGGAACAGTACGGAGTACGAGGCGAATATCTTTGCCGCTAATCTGCTGATTGACGAAGACGAAATGAACGAATACATGTCCTACGGCTTTGACATCGTGCAGACAGCCAGGGCAATGAATCTCAATGTGAACCTACTGCTGATCAAACTGCATGAAATGAAAGATAACAAGACGCTGCTTTACACACTTCCCGATCTTCCCAGACGGAATTTCCTCGGAATCATCGGGGATAATGCAGGGGAGCTGTGATAAGTCGCAAAATCAGATGTCGTAATGGCTGAAACGATAAGTTTATACGGGCAGGCATATGTCTGCCTTATATTTCACCCATGTGGGCGAACAAACGTTCTTTGAGACAAGGGAGGTGATCACCATACAGACGGAAGACAGGCAAATCAAAAGCCCGCCGGCCGCAGGTGATCCGTCAAAACGTCCTGCGGTTATGGAACAGGATCTTTCCCTTCCGAGAACCTTCATAGCTATCGACATGAAGTCATTTTATGCCAGCGTGGAATGTGTTGCCCGCGGCGTGGATCCCCTGAAAGCCAACCTGCTGGTGGCGGATCCGTCCCGCTCCGACCAGACGATCTGCCTTGCGGTCAGCCCGGCCCTGAAGGCCATCGGAGTGCCGTCACGGCCGAGACTGTTCGAAGCAAAGCAGGCCATCCGGCAGTATGAAAGAATGCATCACACCCGGATCCTCTATTACATTGCGACACCGCGCATGGCAGAATACGAACGGATCTCCGCCCTGATCTACTCCATCTATCTGCGTTACGCCGCGGCTGAGGACATCCATGTATACAGCGTGGATGAGGTATTCATCTATGCGACACCGTACCTGCATCTCTATGAAGCGGAGGCGGAAAAGACCAGGCAGCATCCCGCTCACATCATGGCGATGGCCATGATCAGGGACGTCCTGAAAACGACCGGGATCACCGCCACTGTCGGGATCGGCACCAATTTGTACCTTTCCAAGGTTGCCATGGACATCGTCGCAAAAAAGGCTCCTCCGGACAAGGATGGTGTCCGCATCGCGGAGCTGAACGAAAGCTCCTACTGCTTCCGGCTCTGGAACCACAAGCCCCTTACCGATTTCTGGCAGATCGGTCCCGGCAAGGCCAACCGCCTGCAAAAGAACTACATGTATACGATGGGTGAAGTGGCGCTCCGTTCCGTACAGAACGAAGAATGGTTCTATAAGGAGTTCGGTATCGACGGAGAGATCCTGATCGACCACACCTGGGGCATCGAACCGGTGCGCATGCGGGATATCAAGAGCTTCAGGCCTTCCCGGAACAGCCTGTCCAACGGGCAGGTGCTGCCGAGGCCCTATAAATATACGGAAGCACGGATTGTATTTCTGGAAATGATTGATGTGCTCTGCGCTGATATGTACCGGAAGAACCTGGTCTCCCGGGTCTTTACCTGGTGGGTCAGCTTCGACTGGAAAAGCCTGGAGGAATGTCCGAATTACGATGGTCCGCTGTCAATCGACTTCTACGGCCGGCTTCATCCGAAACACACAAACGGAACCGTCCGATTCACCAGCGCCACCAATTCCTATGCGGCGGTATCACAGTCTATGGCGGAGGCCTTTGATAAAAAGGTAGATCCCCGGCTCCTGATCCGGCGTCTGGGTGTGAATGCCGACAAAACGACATCCGATGACGGAATATATCAGCTGGATCTGTTCACGGACTATGAGGCTCTGAAACGCGAAAAAGCCATACAGGGCGCGATGCTGGAAATCCGGCAGCGTTATGGAAAGAACGCCGTGGTGAAAGGCCTGAATATGCTGGAAGGGGCAACCACGATGGAACGGAATATGCAGATCGGCGGACATAAATCAGGAAAAACAGGGGTGCTTGAATCGTCAGAAATATAAGCAGTCACTAAGAGGAGATATCAAGAAATGAGCACAGCAGTGATCGGCTATATGCCGATGCCGGTAAATTTTGAATATCGTTCGCTCTTCCTCCACGGAAGGCCGAAGCATGAGAAGTTTGACGACTTCTGGCGTAAGCATCCGCCGATGGATAAGGTTCACCGCGCCAAGATCTTTTCCGCATTTGATGCCCTTGCCGGATTTGACGGGTGGATCGCCAGTAAGGAAGTGAGGTACTGCGACCGGCGGTACTTGAGCGAAGAAGAGCATGACAATCTGGACAGAAAGCTGTCCGTTCTCCGCGGCCTTACCCGGAACAGCAAAGAGGTCCGCAGGAATAAGCCGGTCGTTACAGTTCAGTACTTCTCTCCCTGCACAGACAGGAACAGCTTTGCTTACGGAACCGGCGGTCTCTACGAAACCGTATCCGGGATCTGCAGGAAGATTGATGATGTTGCCGGCACGATTACCATCGGAGAAACGGTAATCCCGCTTGATGATATCACGGATGTCACAGGTACCTTGTTCGGCAGCATCGGAGATGATATACCATAAAAAAGAAAGTAAATCGGACAATCCGAAACGAGTGAAAGGAGGATGCCAATGTCAACCACATGGAACCTGTGGCACGGATGTACGAAAGTATCAGCGGGCTGCCGGAATTGCTATGTCTACCGCCGGGATGCGGAATTCGGCAAGGACTCCTCTATTGTCACGAAGACGAAAGCTTTTGATCTCCCCATCCGCAAAGACCGGAAAGGCGAGTACAAGGTAAAACCGGAAGACGGCGTGGTCTATACCTGCTTCACCTCGGATTTCTTCCATCCGGATGCAGATGAATGGAGAAAAGATGCCTGGGCAATGATGCGGACCCGCGCTGACCTGGATTTCTTCTTTGTTACAAAACGGCCGGAGCGGTTTCATGTGAATCTTCCGGAGGACTGGGGTGAAGGCTATAAAAACGTTCATATCTGCTGCACCTGTGAAAACCAGTATATGGCTGATAAGAGGCTTCCCATTTTTCTGGAACTTCCCATCCGCCATAAGTCCATCATCCACGAGCCAATGCTGGGGCCGATCAACATCGAACGCTTCCTTGAAAAATATGGAAAAGAGATCGACCAGGTGGTCTGCGGTGGTGAATCCGGCGATGAAGCCCGTCTCTGTGATTATGCCTGGGTCATGGATACCATGTGCCAGTGCGTGAAATACGAAGTACCATTCCACTTTAAGCAGACCGGCGCCAACTTCAAGCGTGGTGAACAAGTTTATCACATCCCTCGAAAGGATCAGCAGATCCAGGCTGCCAAAGCAAAAATCGATTATATGCCGCCCGAGCGGTTACGAAAGGAACTCTATGAAAATGAAGAACAACGATATCCGGATCTGTACGAGCTGTCACTTCCTCTTTAAAGGAAATCCCAACTATGGCTGCTGCCCGGACTGCGGAAAGCCGACCATCCGGGAGGCCGACGACAAGGAGACGGCAGAATACTGGTACTTCAGAAAGATCTTTGCAGAAGCGAAGCCCGCATGACGCAGGCTTCCAAGCAGTAGTTCCTCTCTCACTTGTATCTCTTCTCTATTTTTGGTCGTACAATTTCTTTTAATTTCTCCAGGTCCATACCACAATAGACACCTTGGAATAATACTGTGGCCAAAAGATATTCAATCACGGCTGCTATCGCAATGCTTACGAAAATTTCAGTATTATTACCATCAATGAATGGTATATCAATTTTAAGAGCAAACTTAAGGACAAAGGCTATAACGGGAATGACTGCACCTAAAATACAAAAAACAATTCCTCTTGTTCTCTTGTTTCTGGCGGCTTTATCGACCTCCCGTGAAACAATCTCATCAATAGCTTCTTGTTTTGCTGCCGCCTGTGCATTAGTAAGATCTATCTCGTGTTTTGTTTTCTGATCTTCTAATTCTTGATTTGTCCTGACAACTTCTTCTTTGACCTTATTGACTTCCGCATCATGTTCTAAACTTACTCTTTCAAGTTGTTTATTGAAGTCTTCCTTTTGCTGCTCCGTAGCTTTCTGATGAGCCGCTTTCAATCTTGATTCTGCTTCTTCCACAGCTAAATCAGTTATGTGTTTATGTTCTTCATCAACAAGACTATCGAATTCCAACTCATCATCGATATCCTTCATATCACTCTTAAGACGATGCACGACATTTTCGATAATTTTATCTTTTACCTCCGATTTTTCATCTAAAGCAAGTACTCTATCAATGAGGATTCGTCCCCAGCGTTCATTCGGAACTTCTCCAGATGAAAGACTAAACTTTAGAAATCTTGTAAACGAAGCATAATCACTGTTCTCTGCGCGACCATTATACTGCAAGATAATTGCATACCACACACTCGGCAACACGACAAGTGGAATTGCACCTGGCCTAATCTCTTTAGCCCAATCACAAAAATGATGATCAGCTGAAATCAAGAACGTATTAGCATTGAACAGATTAGAGTCAGGGTTTTTATCATTAAGGCCAACAACCCTCATAAAATTGTTTATATCGGTTTTAATGGAATTATCATTAACATTCCGTGTCCGCACCTTTTTGTAACCGGCCAAGTCTTCACAATAAGCCTGATATTTCTCCTTACTTAAAACGTCAAAGGATGCTGATGTATCTGATATATATTGGCTAATAGCAGTATGTGCTTTTCGTTTCAAGAAATCTCTGAAAGACTCGTAATCTCCAGGCTTGTTCCCAGGTTTTTTACACCAATTGCAATAACTTCGGTAAAAATCTGTATTTATATAATCAGGTATCGTCACCGCAATTGATTCTGGCTTGAGAGGCCTATTTCCTTTTAGAACATTCGAAATATGATTGACATGATGATCTATGGTTCGCTCAATTTCTTCTACCGTAAAATTAGAGACAGCAATTTTGATTTTTACTTCCTTACACTTAGAAAGGAAAGCATCAATCACCCGCTTTCTGTTATCCTGATTTATCCCAATAGCTCTAAAAATGATGTTTGTATCAAGAAAGAACTGTTTACCATTGAATACTCCATGAAAATCATCAGCCCCTTTCCTAGCTGTGATCATGCAATAATCAAAACAGCATGAAACCATCTCATAAACGCATTTATCTTTTTCCGTATTATCCCAATTGATGAACTGATTGATAATGTCTTTTTCAGCTTCGGAAAAACTATTATTTTCATTCGATAAGAATGCGTTTTTCTGATAGTCTGGCTGTAATAAGCCCATAATTATATTTGCATTATTATTGAATGCATAGTAAAAATATCGATCTAATAAATCTGTAAATGCTTCTTTTGAAAGCTCAGGATTACCGATACTTTCAAGGAACTTCTCAATAACGACCTCAGTAAACGAATGCCTCTCTAGCCCATCGAGTTTATTATAGACGTCTTCAGCAAGGGTATACCTTCGGTCTTCAATTCTTTTTAGGTCAGAATTTACACAAACAATTCTTCCTTCTGCTTTGCGACTTGTTAAAGCATCAAGTATTTCGCCATCTGCAAAATTTAAACTATACTTTAATAATAAAGCATCGACTATTTCACCCGATGACATTGCATTCGGATAATTATCGAGTAAAATCAACTCGCACATTTTCTCAATATTTGTACTTGCAGTTCTTGCCTGATTTCCACCAAACATCATGGCAAGTCTTAAATACGAGTTAACTTCCTGCATATAGATTTTCTCCTCTTTAGATAATAATCAAACAAACCCCTTTATATGGTATGAATTAGTCTCTTATCGTCATCGCTCAACTATTAGCTACGATTTCCTTCAGATAAGCTTTATATTCCTCCCGCACATCCTCCGGCCAGCTGATCCGGATCCCTTTACCAATCCCTGCAAGCCATCCGAAGAACTGCGGACTGACGGTTACAGTCACGCCGGCATGGAAATGCTCCTGATCATGAGGATGGATCATCACATCCGTTCCGAATCGATCAATCACCACGCCAACCAGATGGTTTTCTCCCTCCAGTGTGATCTTCCGGTCCTCGCCTCCGTACATACCGAAGGTCTTCCTGGCAAAGGCTGCCAGGTCAAAATCCTTGAAGTTCTCCCTCCCGAGACGGCCAGCCTCCGTCACACGGATCTCCTGCATCTTGTCCACGCGGTAATGCTTGATCTTCCCGGAAGCTTCTTCGTAGCCAACCATATAGTAATTTTCGTCGTCCCAGGTCAATGCCCAGGGCGATACAATATATTCTGCACCGTTCTTTTTCTGCACAAGCTCCTTCCGGACAGTCCACTCGCAGTATTTGAAACCGATCTGCCGGTTATTCTGTATAGCCTCGTGAATGGCATCCACATTCGAATAAATCGCATCGTTATCCGCCTTGATCCGGTTATATATAAATACCTGTCGTTGCAGCTGCTTTGAGTTTTCATTACTGGTCTGACGGGCCAGCTTGCGGATCAGGTCCTCTGATTTCTCCTTCGTGATGAATTTGGAAGACTGCACGGCATCCACCAGGAGTTTCAACTCCGCCAGGTCAAAATCACGCTTCTCGACATAGTAGCCGAAGCTGCTGCCTTTTGTCTGCGCGATCTTCATCCCATACGTTTGCAGGCGTTTGATATCCGTGTAGATCGTTTTCCGGTTATAGGAGTATTCATAGCGGGACTGCATCCTCTCGCAGAGTTGGGTCGCATTCATAGGATGTGCCGGGTCCGTCTCCTCCAGCAGCATCTGCATCAGGTATAAGATTTTCAGTTTCTCTTCGGCCATAACACTCACCTGCTTTATTATACGTTTCTGTTTCTTTCGAGCATTTTACAAAAGATCTGTCCGCTGGTCAGCGCATCCTCTTTGGCCTGATGCGCGTGCTCGTGTGGCACATTAAAATACTCCGCCACTGTAGCCAGGCTGTGATGCGTAAGCTCCGGGATCTGTGTCGCCAGCTGTCTGGTATCCACAAAACGGAAGTTCGCAGTTATACCAAGCCGGCCAAGAGTTTTGCATAAGAAGCTGAGATCGAATGCAGCCACATGCCCGCAGATCATAGTCTCTCCCTTTGCTGCAGTTCCAAGGAATCTCATCAATTCCGGATAGATTATTTCTTCTGTCGGCGCCGCCTGCAGCATCTCATTCGTGATATGATTCAGCGCAGAAACTTCCTCGGAAATACAAACGCCGGGATTCACATAGCTCTGAAATGTCTCTATCGGCACGCCATGCTCAAAGACGACTGCTCCAAGCTCTACGATACAGTCCTTATCCGGATTCAGGCCCGTTGTCTCCGTATCAAAAGCTATGAATCTATCAGGCATGCCCAGGTTTGAGATCGCATCCGGCGGAACACGAACAGCCGATGCCGATCCATATTCGATTTTCTCAACCGTTCTCATATCCATCGTGCCGCACGATCCCCTTTTACTGCCATGTCTTCCAGACTTCCGGCACATAACCGACGGTCGCCTGGCGACCGTTCCGGACAATCGGCTGCCGGATGACGCTCTGGTTTTCCATCACCTTTTCCGCACGTTCATCCGCTGAGATATAAGTAACCAGAGCCAGCAGGTCTTTGTCTTTGCAGTCCGGATCAATCATCGCATCTACGCCGCCGACGGCCTGCATTACTGAATTGAACTCGCCCTTGCTAAGGCCCTTTTCCTTCAGGTCGATGGATTGAAACTTAATGCCTCGCTCCTTGAAGAAACGCTCTGCTTTGCGGGTATCGGAACTTTTCTTTGTTCCAAAGATCTGGATGTTCATTGTCAACGCACCCCTTATGCTCTGCTTTTTCTTAATCAGATTTCTTCCTTAAGAACAGAATGTATCCAACAGCTACGGCAACCACTACAGGCAGGCCCATGTCGCTTCCCGCTGTAAAATGGTATGAACCTCCGGTGATAAAGGTTGAATACAGATAGTCAAGTAAATTCCAAAATGCCAGAAATGCAATTATAAACAGAATATATGCAGCATACTTGTTCTTAATCATAGTCCGGCTCTCTCCTGATTTTTATTGATGGTCAGCCCGTATACGCGTCCTCGGCTGTATTCCTGAAGTTCTGCTTCGCCAGCCATTCCCGTTCCTTGTCATTTTCCAGGATATCGATCCGTTCGATCTTGAAAATAACCGGCCGTGTGCCATCATTACAGCAGGCAATCATGATGCGGTCATCGTTGGTCCATCCTTTCATGATGGAGCCTCCCTGCAGTGCCGTGTAGACGTACCGACTTATTGCATCCCACGCTTCGCCACAGAATTTGCCGTTCATAAGATGATAGAAATCATCCTGCTGCGGAGTACGCTTCAGAACAAATTCGTCTCCCACATTGAAGAACGGACAGGGACCGGACTTGGGATCCGCCAGGTACTGCTCCTGGTAATCGGTAAAGCATTTCTTATCGATCACTGTTATTTTGCACTCGTGCTGCATGTTTCTGCTCCTCTTACTTTAGGGACGCTCCAAACGCCCTCAGTTCTTCCAGCTTCTCTTCCGACACACCCGGATCATAACCATTCGTGGTAAAGACTCCCATGTCTTCCAGCTGCAGATAATCCAGGAAATCGCCCTGATAAGAAAACAGGGCGCCGTCATACATATCCGGATCTCCGGAGCTTAAGAACATCGCCACCTTCTTCAGCTTCGGCGGTTTATTCGGATATGCCACTGCATAGAAACGATCGATCGTGCACTTCAACTGGCCAGACAAGCCGTGGTAGTAGATCGGCGAGGCGATCACAAGCATTTCCGCTTCCTGCAGCTGCTGATAAATGCTTTGCATGTCATCCTTCTGAATGCACTGCCCATTGCCTTTGGTATGGCAGTATTCGCAGGCAAGACATCCATGAATGTTCATTTTGCAGATATCATAGACATCCCACTCATGGCTGGCTTCTTCCAGTCCTTCGCAGAACGCAGTAATCATCTGCTTTGTATTCCCCTTTGGTCTGGGGCTTCCGTTTAAAATCAATACTCTCATCGCTTATATTTCCTGTAAATCCTGTTGTAGGCTATAACAAGGAGCGGAAGACCACCAAGACATCCCACTGCAAGAACAATCCCAGCAATCGAAACACTCCGGATACCCATAATTGTACTGATCCAGAAAACAGCGGAATAGCAGATCCACATGATTCCATTTTCCCGGTTATAAGCCTTCACATTGGTGATTTCTTCTTCCCTGACAGAGGATCCGGACCAGAACCACATGGGTTTCGTACGCCGCCACGCATAGATTCCGATACCGGTAAACAGAAGACTGCACGGTATTGTAATCACAAGCCATATAACCTTCTCCATAGCGACTCCTCTATAGCTTTCTCAAATACCTGACAGGCACTTCCTTTGTCAGCCAGACATGATTGGCCGATTCGAAGAAGCGATATCCATCCGCTGCCATCTGCCGGCAGTCAATTTCATAAATGACCGGCTTGCCATGCCGGCTGCCCACTTTCTTTGCTGTTTCCTTATCTGAAGAAAGATGCACGTAGAGCCGGCTCTTCGGTAGCAGCCCCTGTGCATCAATTGAAGCAACGTATTTTTCACCTGTCCCATTCCATAGGATATCCGGCGGAGTTTTCTCCTCCAGTTCCACATCTACCGGTATGGAATGTCCCTGGTTGGCACGGATCAGGGTATGATCCTCATTGAAAGAGTAGCGCTGCTTCTCATCAGTACGGACGATTTCTTCCAAGATTTCCATATCCAGTGTATGGTCTTCCGATTGATTGATGCCGTCAATCAGATCCCGGACATCCGCCCAGCCATGCTCGTCAAGGGTAATCCCGATTGCTTCAGGTTTATGGCGTAGGATCAGGGAAATGAACTTGCTTGTACTCTTAATTCTATCGGATCTCCCGCTCCTCATCGATGATCTCCGCCTCCGTATTCTCCTCCACAAAGAAGGAGATGTCATCCATCAGACTGTCGGCCATTGCATTATGCGGTACGATTGCCGCCACGCCGATCACTATGATCTGATGCGTGTCCTGCTCATCCACCTCTGCTGCCGAAACATGGTATTTGTTCTGCAGCCTGGCGATCAGGCTTTTCACTATCATTCTCTTTTCTTTCAGGCCGTGAACCCATTCGGCCCGCAGTCTGAAGGTCATTACGGCTATTCTCATATCCTTTTTACAGGGAAGCTTACTCTTCCTCTTCCAGTGAATCTGTCATGATATCAATGGCATCGTCCAGTGCATCCAGCGCTTCATCCAGGGACTCTATTTCTTTGTCATCAAAATCCATGGCCTCCGTCACTTCCGCCAGACGGTTTTTCGCGGACTCTACCTGATCTATGATCTCCTGCAGTTCTTTTTTGTAATCCATAGACTCCCTCTTCTTATCCGGTGTCCGCATCATGGCGGAATTGATCCCGATCACGGTCTGTACCATTCCCCATGCCCCCCTTCCGCTGTCAAATGATCACGCCTTCATAGTGATACTTGTCGTTGCTTCTTATCACGGCATTTTATAGATTCGCACTTCCTGCTTCCTTTGTTCAACTATAGCTCTCATTTGTGCAAGCTCTTCACTACTGAATGGGCTATTATTCTCATCACCATATTTTTCCAATACACTTTGCGCATATTTGATCTCAGGTGGTGCTTCATATCCAATTAATAATCCGCCGCATTTTTCAGCCACATGCTGTGAGACAGTATTGTTTTCTCTGACGCGAATAATTACATCCTTATCCGGAAAATACTTATGAGCAAGCACGATCAAATCAGACGCCAGCATTGTGCCGATACCTTGCCCTCTTTTTTCTTTGCGGAAATCGTATCCGAGATCAACATGATCCCCTGCAAAATCTTCGAAATTACATATTGCTACAAACTCTTCTGTAGTGACATCTGCATTATTGCGACTGAACACAACCATACCGATCTCATCACTACTGTTGAGCAGACTTTCCCATCGGAAATCTGGAAATCCCTGAAGTTCCTCATATGCTTTTGAAAAGTCACTGGTCTCTATCCGGACAGACATGAATCTTTCCTTATCATCTTGGGTAATTGTCCGGATATGAAAATGTTCTGTATATTCATCAATTCTCATAAAGACACCTTATTCTTCAGTTCTTCTTTTCTTTTTCTATGATTGTTAACTGCTTGTACTTAGCCGCGCTTTTCAATCAGCCTATCTGAACATAACGCTGTTAATAATTGCAAACATGCCTGCCAGATCTGCAAGTTCCTGAATGGCTTCAAAGCATATATCAAGATCTGATTTTTTCCAGGTTTCAAAGGGGCGGGACATTTTGATATCGGGTGTGCCTATTCTGAAAGCGGCAGATTTCCCGGTTTTTTCAAGCATCAGACTTGTATGGCCGCTTTCGTGGAGCCATTTTAACACGATCGACAGTTCGTCCAGTTTATCAGCAGCACCATTGATTGTCAGATCTACACAGTTCCTGTCAGTTTTATGGAGGATATACATCCCATGTACACCGACTTTATATGACGGCCACCATCCATTCACCTTTTTACTGTCTGTATTATTCTGAAGCCTGAGCCTTGGATAATATGCTTTCTGATATGCGGCATACTTCTGAAACGAATCAACGGCGATCTCATTAATATCGACCTTGTATTCAGGCTTAACGGTATCAAGGGCTTGTGATATCTGTTGGTACCAGAGCTGCCCCAGAGGATCTTCCCGGCTTGCAAAGTAACTTCGGCATGCTTCGTAACTGACAAAATGCTCATATTTCCCAGCCTCTTCATTTGTCTGTCGGTACCTCTCCGGACAGATGATGAAGATATCAAAGTCTGCATATTCGCTATTTTCAACACCCTTATGACCTCTTTTTATATACCGGCCATGCTGCTCCGGCATGGCAACAGCGTCTATTTTATCTTCTATGAGAAGGCCATATTTGATTCCTTCTATCTCACAAATAACGGTTATATCTGTTTCTCCAAGACCGGCATCTATCTTTGATCTCTCAGCATGGATCACTTCAAACGGCTTTTCTTTATGCTCTGTTTGCTGCAGGAACAGTTTCATAAATTCCGGATCTGTGGCAAAGGCCTCCATAAACAGCAGATCCATATCCCGTTCTGAAACATTTCTGTATTTGCATATTGCCACAGGCATGACCTCCTAATGATATAAGATCCAACATTCTGTAAATTCGAGTTAGAGATATGTCCAGTACTTTTATCCGGTTTTTAATCAAATTTTTCTTATAGGGACCGTAAGCTTCATCAATAGTCCCTTTTCATCAGACTCCGGTTTTTGGGGAAGAGTTTCACTCTGACCATGTGCATGTAACGCGCCAGTCACAGCAAGACAAATCGCATCAATCAAATCATCCTGCCCGCAGCCAAGTTCTTTCGCCTTATCATACATGTTGGATAAATCCTCTTTATCCAGATACTCTGATAATATATGTATTCTCTCAGACGGTCCCGGCTCCTCCTTCTTTTTGCTCAACACCACTGAACCCTTCAGTCTTGCAAAATCGACCTCTGGATGGCTTTCCAGGATTTTTCCTTTATATTCCGGATGGTCATTCAAAAATACATCCAATTCCTTGATCTTTGGAATAATAGCAAGCGACTGCTTAGAAAGACTCTTGCCTAACCTCCGAAGATTTGCTTTCTTCTGTTGTTCTTCCCCTTCTGCATATACTGCATCTCTGGAAGGAATAGGGAAGACTGAGGATGCTTTGGCGCAGAGTTCCTTTCTTGCAGCAATATCCGGCCTCACCTGATCCGGGCTATTTTTCAGCCCAATAGCCATATCAATCAGAAATGCATCAAATGACGGGTATTCCTTTACCAACGAAGCTATAGATTTATATGTCTCCAGACGCAGCTCTCCATGATCAAGTACTGCCGTGGCCCATCCTGATCGGCAGCCATCTACCCCAATATATAAACCATCCTGTGTGATATTCTTTTCCGGTATCGGATACATCATAGCAATATTCATTATGTGGGCGATATTCTGTTCACCTGCGAAACGGCCTTTATCTGTGAAGTCTTCAGTAAGAGGAATCCATAATAGAGGATTCTTCTCTTCACGCAGCAGAACTTCATCATCTAGCTTACCAACGTATAGTTCAAGATCAAACTCCTGATAATAATATCGGATATCCATCAGACGATACAGACGGATATGCTGTCTTGTAATCCCCGTCTCTTCCTGTAGTTCACGATAAGCTGCTTTATCTGATTCTTCTCCCCGTTCGACCTTGCCGCCGACAAAATTATACAGGCCCTTGTAAGGATCATTTCGGCGCTTACAAAACAACACAGCATCCCTTTTCTCATTAAAAACAACGATACAGTTGTATGTTTTATGCACAGTATCCTTTACCCTTCCTCTATTTCAATCCCAAATTTATCAATCATTCTTCAACCAATATAAAAAATCAATCCGATATTGTTCCTCATTAACCCAACTCATCGCCACCTGAAGTAATTTCTTTACTGACTGTGTTTTGAATACCTCATCAAGTAAAATATCTGTTGGAATCATTCCGCCCTGCTCTGTCGCTGTAAATACAATTCCATAATTTCTTAATGTATTTCTCAGAGAACCCACTATAGAATAATTCTTATTCTTTGCTTCGTTCAAACTCTTCTGAATACGCTCAACAAAGCACTTTATCTCATCCAAGTGAAGATGTGCTAAGAAAAGCACTATGGCATAGCTTGCACCATCTTCTGATGAATAATCTGTATGTTCATGAAGAACATATGTATAGGTATTTAACAATGAGGCGTATTTCTTATAATCGTTATTAAATGCATCTCCATATTTCTCATATAGATACTGAGTTATCAAAGTCTCATTGTTACGCGGCTTGCTTATAAAAATACCATCGTCTGTATCTGCCAAAAGATAATCGACTTCCCCGTTGTTTTTATAAAAATGTTCTCTCCATTTTATGTATTCAATAATCTCTACCGGTGACACCAATTGTTTGCACATAATCTTATAATCTGTAAAAGAAATACAATTTACAGATTCCTCTTCCGTTAACTGATAAGATAAAAGATGCTTATAATGCTTAATGCTTGGATTATCAAATACAATCAGCGGCACTATCTCAGCGTCTGAGTGTATAGCTATTTCTACGCCTCTCAGATTCTTCAAGCAAATGGTTTTATTACGAATGCTTTTTATCGTCTCAGCAATTTGCCTCTTAGCTTTCTTCCGTTTATCATGCAGCCATTTTTCTTCGATTCTTAAATCCTCAGTTCTGTCCCTTTCATTTCGCTCTTTTAATTGAATTGCCAGAACTACATCTTCAAGGTTAATAAGCAGATCAGCTAACTCAACCTCCGTCTTTCCATCAGGGACAAACTTCAAATCCGAATACACTAATTCCTTAAAAAATACTTGCTCTGAAAAGGCGCTAATTAGTTTTTCTGAATTAGTCATTTCATCACCATTATATTTTTTTAAGACTAATAGTCAGCCTATTTATGCACTAAATAAACTATCAGTCCTTTATTGTCTTATCCACAAAGTCCAGAATATCTGTTCTGCATAGCATTTCAACCTATTGACATCTCCATTTGCTCAGTTCACCATTAGTTTTCATCAAAAAGCAGCCTTCGATTTGTTTTCTTATAAATACTCTACTTTTCCATCAAGAAGACTGGTTTTGCTGTTGACTTTCAGACGAAAGCTTAACCCAGTAATCAAATCTCCCCACATTTCCCAGTTAATTTCTTCACCATGTTCCCTTAGTAAATCATCTTTCTGGATTCCATTAAAAGTAAGCAGAACAGGTATACGAGGCTTTGCTATTAGATCTTCAAAGCTTGTGAATAGCCTTTTCATATCCGGATTAAGCTCTTTTAAATTCCAGATATTTGAAGCTGCTAAGTACAGCCAATATGCAATGTTTCCCTGTTCTCCCATAACAAAAGCGTTTCTTGCAAAATCTTCAGCTTTTTCCCTATCTCCAGTAAGATATATTGAACCATACTGGTATAGCTTGCTTCCCTTTTTCCTAGAGTCATATCTTTGAAAAGCATCTATAACACGAGGCCAATAATCACCAATTTCTGACAGGCGCTTATTTTTATACTTAGAAAGCGAAGACAACGACAGGCCATCCTCAACAAGAAGATGGTATATATAATCAGAAATCGTAAAGCATATATTCTGTATTTCAGCTCTTTCATTCGCAGAATAATTAATTATCTTTCTGTCGGTACCATGATATAAAGGTATCGGAATAGTGTTATTCAACGCCATCTTTTTTCACCTGCCAGCCATTGATCAAGACATCCGTTCGAAGCCGAATATCCAGCTAAAAAATGCTGCTTGCCATAACATCCACCTCGGTACGGAGGTTCTTCATGTCATAACATTAACCCTGTTTTTTTACTTAACAAAGACTCTTTGGGAATAATTGGGCCTATCAACTCCGATTTCGGGCATGTCCAAAGTGATTATCATTTGCAAAAGGTTTGACAATAATCCCTTCACGTCTTTCCTATACGGCTTTGGATCTGTAACCAGAGAGTCATGTAAATTGGATGTTAGTTCTCCAAAATAGATTTCCCCATTCTTTTCAGCCACCTGATCCATTAACCAAAGGTAAGCTGTGCTCCATCTAAGGCTGTTTCTTAATTGTTCTATCTCTCCAGAATAATACAAATCTAAAAACTGGATATAATCTCCCGGAGAATATGAGCCTTTTTCTGGAAATTCATAAGAGAACAGCGTTTTAATATGAGGCTTGAACTTATCCGTAATCGATTTGCTCCATTGAAATGATGTTGTAGTGGTCTCTTGTTGCTTTATTCTTGTATATTCTGAATAAAGATCGATCCAAAGATCGTCATCTACCAATAAAGCGTCTTTGAACAGATTGTTGATCTTTTCGATATCTTTCTCTTCAATATCTACAAGGGCAGCCATTTCATAGTTAGGAGTTCTCGTTAATGCCAAACCAGAATTGGTGGCATTTGCGCTACCGATAATTCCTCTTTTGTTGTCAACAATATACGTTTTTGCATGGAGATCAAAGCGCACATAGACGATCCAGCCAAGATTTCTACAGAAATCAATCACTTCAAAGTCTGTACTTCCCTTAATTAGATCATCCAGCCTAAGCCGGATCATAATTCTCTTTTTTTCAACGGAAGACTTGACTTTGTCAATTATGGCTGCAATTGCATTTGTCTTTCCATATGCTGACAATATTTGAACTGATTCTTCAGCCGAACTAAGCTCGTCACAAATAGCCGCATAAATCTCGTTAGAAAATAAGATAGCCATAATCTACCCCTTTAATTTGTATTTCTCGGATTAGCTAATTCAGAAATATAGTTATTCAATCTGTTGTACCATATCGTTACCAACTTATCATTTTCTTGTTTCTGTGTAGTATCTGTCTTCCTAATTGACTGCACCAGTGATGCCAACAATAGTTCAAAGGTTGTACGCGCTTCAGTATTAGGATAAATTTTTTCCAGAAGTAGTGTATAGAATTTATGGCTCGTGTTAATTGTGATGATGGTAGTTGATAATACAAATTTGTAGTCAAATGCTGGAGCTCGTTCCCCCTTGTCCGCGTAATCAAAATTCACTTTGTTGCTTATAAACCTTGAGGCTTGTTCATCTGTAGGATTCTCATATCCTTGATTTGTAAGCTCCTCTTTGCCTGCAGAAATTGCCTCGTCAGAGGACGGGTCAATAGTCTCTTCCTCATTCACATCATCGTCATCATCTAAATCAGTGTCCTCATTTTCTTCAACAGAATTGATAATGTTTGTTGCCGGTGTATCTGCATCGTCATAAGACCTAGTATTCCTTCTGGTTTCCTCATTGAGCCGGTACATTTCCTTTATAGTGTTATATATAACATCATATAATTGACACCAAACAGGCTGTACTTCTTCTTCATAATCAATGTCATCAGCCTCTATTCGCTTAAGTTCAACATACTGTTTATTGTTTGCGACTCCAAAAGCTTCATCAAGTATCGGGTCAAACATGATCTCACAGCCCCACCAACGATGTTGAGGTTCATTCGTAGTGCTATAAAAATCAAATTGGCGGAAATCTATTTCTCTTTTTGCCCTAACAACAGAGATTCCTTCCATCTTGCTTGCATATTTTCCAAATGGATAAGATCCTGGATTTCCAGTTGGAAATGCGGTTTCATCATAGAATTTTGCCTTGACCTTTGAAAAACGGATAGTAACAGTTGCCGTTGATACATTACCGCTTTTATCAATGTATTTGATCGGGACAATCTCCTCACCATATAATTCAAATGTAGGCTCTAGATTATTATCCCTTATGCCTTTGTAAATTTTAGCAGGAGTCTCCTCGTTGCAAAGGACATAATTATCTTCCATCAAGAACAATGGGTCATTCGGTGCTACATCTACTGCAGCATCTTGATTTTCATGGGCAATAATTTTGATGCTAAATTCACCATCATGGATGAAATGTCTAAATTTTTGACCGAGAGCAAACTCAAGCCGTTCCGTTAATGGACCTCGTGTTTTAGGCGAAATCCTATCACAATTTTTCCAAATGACTAAAGTACCGGACTTGGAGAAATCAAAGGATTTCGTCGGTGTTTGATAATGAATATACTGCTGATATTTGTCAGGTATATTTTCATTTGTTGGATCTGCAATCTCTTTCTGCTCCCCGGATTTCACTTTATCTATATCCAAGAATACTTTTTGACAATTTTGAATTCCACCTTGCCAAGAGTAGACAATCACTTCTGGGCACGCATACAATGATGCCTGTGGCAAGCCAACACCAAACCGTCCCAATCCGCGCCGTGCAAAGCGAGTAGACGAACCAATCCCCAGGCATGCGCCTAGAATATTTGTACTCATTCCGTCTCCATCGTCTAGGAAGCCAATCTCATGAACTACCTTTCTCCCTGAAGAAGGGTCAACATGCTCTCCAAGTATGACAAATACATTTTTTGCATTTGCCTCTTCTGAGTTATCAATTATTTCTGCTACAGCACTCTCGATATTTTTATAACCTGTGTTTCTGAGTGCGTCTCCCATGTTTTTAATATCAACAATACTACTTGCCATTTTTAGCCTCCTCAGACTCTCCAATAATCATTAAAGTGTGTAAATGCATTTTCGTTATTAAACACAGCCAAGTTATCATCAACATCTACCAAAAGGCATTCTTCATTTCCTCCCATCAGAGGTCCTCGAAGACCCCGTCCTAACATTTGGCTGTACAGAACAACTGATTTTGTTGGGCGTGTGATAAAAACACAACGGATGTTCTTAGAATCAAAGCCTGTTGTTAAGACCTCATAGTTGATTATGATATTGACTTTGTTCGTTTTATCCTTAAAAGAATCTATTGCTTTTTTTCGAGATACTGGGTCGAGCTCTCCAATTACTAGACTGTTGGAAATGCCTTCAATCGTGAGCATAGCGGAAAGCATTTTTGCATGATTGACAGAACAGGCAAAAACAATGGTTGGTACTTCATCGTTATTAAGCCTTCTTAACCTTTCCATTATTACGCGATTCCGATCAGCATTTGAAGCAAGTATTTTTAGTTGAGCTGGTGTGAAATCGGCATTCTCAAAATCTATCTCTTGAATAACACTGTTCAACCTCTTTAATTCTATCTCAGAAAATTCGGTCCGATATTGCAATCGTTCAGTTCTTATTTTGGAGAGTATGTGCCTTCTCTGAAAATACGCAATAATGTTTTCCTCTGCTATTGCATTTAAGGCTTGCAATCTTCCTAAATTTACTTGGTTTAATATGGAAGCATCAATCGTAATCAATTTATTGCCAAACATATTTGACAACAAATTGTTATCATATGAATCTGCCGTTGTCCGACCCGGTGTTGCTGATAATCCAATTAATGCGCGATTCTCATAACCTTGAGGCATTCTAAGTAACTCTTCAATGACTCTTTTTGTTTGGGTTGCTGCTGCTTTATGAGCCTCATCGAACACAACAAGTCTACAATCTCTTTTCAGGCGTGCAAACAAGGACACATTCGTTTCCTTAATGCTCATAAGTTTTGCTAATCCACAAAAAACCACACCTTGAATCGGTTGATCATCGCTAATGGTTCGGCTCCCCCATAATTTGTAAACATTAATCGTGTCGTTGCCTAGATGTGACCATACCTGCACAAAAGTATCATATGCCTGTTGTAATAGTTCTGTTGTATGAGCAACCCAGAGAATAGCCCCTGAATTCTTCAATGAAAATGCATAGTAATTAGAAATCGTATGCATGGTTGTCTTTGTCTTTCCAGTTCCAGTAGGCATATGAACAAGCATACGTTCTTGCAAGTTTCCCGAATTCAGATTATTGAGTATTCGTTGTCTTATTAGATATTGATAATCAAGCAACTCAAAAAACTGTTCCCCCACATTGACTGTATAATTAACAGTCATATTCTCAGCTTCTCTGGCAAAAATGTCAGAAGGATACTCCCATAGGGAGAGGAGATATTTAGAAAGTCTGTTATTCCCCCATGATTTCTTGCTGATAATATCTACCAAGATAAGAGGCTCAGTAATCTGCTTCTCCGCAGGGGATAAACAATCATCTCGTATTTTGTAAATATCTCTTGTTTCCATAGCAAGTAACAAGTCTTTCCTAAAAGAACGACTTTTGAGAATATTGACTCCATACAAGTAAGTGATCATTTGGATGAGTTTTCTTTTTGTCAGAAGCTCATCGCCCGCAGGCATCCATTCAATCAAAACATCAACCGTATCTTTCCCAAGATGTTCTTTTAATGATTCCCGACTAAATCGGAACATTAAGTCCTGATACTTGCTCATTGTCTATTCCTCACATTTCTGACGAAATATCTTCAAGTGCATCACGTAATTCTTTATAATCTTCATTGCTTGTAAACACGTTAACACTGAATCTTATTGTTCCGGACGGGTAGGTTCCTAAAAACAGATGCGCCTTCGGTGCACATTGCAATCCTGTACGAACAGAAATGCCACGTTCAGCGAATAGATTTCCTGCACTATCACTACTAACCCCATCAAACAAACACGAAACTATGCCTACATATTTCCTGCCTTCTACATTTCCTATCACAGATAAAAAATTATAATCACTCAAAATCCGCAGGAGTCTTTGACGTTGTTCTTCTTCCTCTCTAAAGAGGTTTTCGACTGACTTTTTTTTGATCCATTTGAGTGCAGCATTAAGGCCTGCAATTCCAGCAATATTTAAGGTTCCCATTTCATATTTTTCAGGAATGCTGTCCGGCATATTCTGATTTGCTGAATCATATCCCGTTCCACCAAATAGGACTGGAGAGATCTTGGCGTCTGGTTTCATAGCAAAGCCAGATATACCTGTTGGTCCAAGTAATGTCTTATGTCCAGCAAAAACAGCGTAATCTATAGTCTCAAGCCCTACATTAAGATCGACAAGTCCTGCCGTTTGAGCCATATCCACAAGCGTTTTTGCACCGTATTCTTTGGCTAACTCAAAAATCTGTTCAACCGGCGCAACAAGGCCAATAACATTGCTAGCATGGCTAACAACAACTACATCGGGGCGAAGTGAGTCAAACTGATATCGTATCCTTTCCAAATCATATTCTAGGAGTTTAGAGACAGTAAGCTCTGTCACTGTTATCTGCCCAAATTGCTCGAAATGATGAAGAACACGAGTGACAGCATTGTGCTCAAATGGACTAATATAAATGTTTTTTGCTCCGCCAACAATCAACCCCTGAATAATCATATTTAGAGCAATCGTTGCTGTTGGTGTGAATACCACCTGCTTTGCAGGGCAATATAGCAGACTCTGGACAAGAGCTCTTGTCTCGTCAATAATACCTTTCGCATTATTAGCTAAATCATAATCGCCACGACCAGCGCTCCCACCATGAGCCCGGTAAAAACTATCCATAAAGGAATAGACCTCATCCGGCTTTGGATATGTTGTTGCTGCATTATCAAAATAAGCCATATGATTTCCTCCTCAACAGAGTTTCTTCAGCACTTCCATCAAGATTTGTCTCTTTTCCTGTTCAGAAATTGAATGCCCCATGGCATCCAAAGATGCTGTTATTTGGTTAAACAGCAGCTTTCCTCGAGCCGATACTTCAACCTTTTCAAATCGCCTTATGGTACTTTCGCCTTCCTCATCTGCAAAAACGATCTGATAGCTCGATGTATCATTGATAGTTTCAGCAACTACACTACTATGGAAATCCTTTGCAGTTTTCATGAACTGCTTTAATGCTTCTGAATATAGGTTAATAGTCTTAGTATCCCAATCTTCGAGGCGCAGTCCTGTTGCCAGCTTCGCCAACTGAACAATAAATAGTTCCTCATCATTTGCGGCACTGTTTAGATGTTGCAGGAATCGATCTGTACCATCAGGAAACAACTGTTCAAAACTCTTCGGATCAAGGTGATCACACCATTCCTTTACCGCACCAAGCAGCGTAATTCTCTTTCCAGCTTTCTTGTCCTTCTCCGGCAAGAATGCCATCCTTGTTTGATTAATGAGAACCTGTTTAAGTTCACTAAGCAGTCCATCAAAGACCGTTTTTGCTTCAATAATATCTGTAGCAGCATCAGCATATTCATCGTGATAATCAAACGCTGCTGGCAATTTCTTAAATAAAAGATCTGAACTGCTAATGTTCTTTCTTAGCAATTTCATCATTTCAAGCTGCCTGCGAAGCAGTTTTTCTCCAGAAGGTCGTTCTATACTTTCCTTTGAATATTTCGGTAGAGACATATACCAACGATGAATAGCATTTGCAACATAATCATAGGAGTTTCCTGCCTTTTCAGCTTCAACCACATAGTCCGAAAAAGCCTTTGCTAATCGAGCAATGTACACTTCTTTTTCAGGGTTCCAGTCCAAATATTCAAGTGTATAGTTGCTTGGTTCACTGTTGATTTGAACTATTACATCAACACCAGTCTGTACCGGGCCAAAGCGATCGTTTATTACTACTTGTTGTCGATATTGATGCATTACAGCGGCTACGTAGATGGGAATCAAACCATATCGCAATCCGATTCCATATTCTGGTGATGTTAACCGATAATAGAGAACAGAAAAACTCATCTTTCCCTCTTGGCGGGCTTCTAAGATAAATTTCTCAATAGTCTCTAACAGATTACGCATCGCAGGATCTGCCGGTCGAAGATTAACCTGCGGCACTCCACCTTCCTCGTTCCAAACACCAGTACGAATCAATGTACTACGCATGATGGATACTTCCTGGCCAGTTCCAGTAAGGCCAAGGTTCGGCTCTAAAGTGCTTCTGAGCAACCCACCAATGATTTTATTGCGACTATTCTGGGCAACGCCAGTAATCTCATTCTTGTTTACAGATTCATTATTAATCACAGGTGTGTGATTATATACCATGTCGCAAATTGTGGACATTACTTCAGTAAGCTCAGATTTGCGATGGATATTAAGCACTTCCCCATTATGAATATAGGAAGAGTGATAGTTTTCAGGATGAGTATATTCGTTTATAAAGCCTTTAATTATCTCCTGTAAATCTTCAAAGATAACTTCATATTCGTCGAAAAGCACCTGATCATTGGAAGCTTCATCTCTGAGCTGCACAACTGCTGAATATTCTCGAATAACTGTGTCGACATCTCTAAAGTGTTTAGGTAAAGCGAAAATATGCACAGGGCACCCTGTACTTGTACTCTTGATAATCTTTTCTACTTGCTTAAGCTGTGCCTCACTCTCCGGAATAATTCCATAGAGCACCCCGTCTGCGTCGATTGACTCGCTTTTAACAGCCCAATCTACTTCAGGGATAACTTCTCCTCCAGAAATAAACTGAAAAGCAAAAAAACGTGTCATCTCATGTTCGTCATTATAACGAGCAGGATACATATAGTTATCAAAATTGGAAGCGTTAAGGATGTCCTTTGCCTGAACTCTTCCAGATTGAGTTTCCATAAGATCATGAATCTTTTGCCGTACATCTACCCCTGAAGTTTGCTTTAAACGTAGGTAGTCATTACTTCGCTTTAGGTAAATAACAAATTCTTTCTCAATCAGACCTGTAATTGCCTGCTCAATCTCCGAAACATCATAAACTCCAGTATATATTCCGATGATCTGTTCTTTTGTGGGACTAAGCCGCTCAAATTGTTCAAGAATATAGATCAGGGAGATAGTCTTTATAATCTTGCTGCCAAGTGAATCCTCTGGAAGCTGGTTTAAGATTGTACTCGTAAGTACAAAGATCTTATGAATCTCGCCGGAATACACCTCCTTTTTTAGTAACGGTTCAAAGTAATCAAAAATCAAATCCGGTGTTACCAACCGAAAATCGTTCTTATAACTGTCCAGGAATGCCGATAGTGTGGCCGTGCCCTCCGCCGACAGGAATGTAAAGAGGGTACGCTCATTCTGAGCTACCCGCTCAGATAGTCTTGGCAGGATAAAAGTGGATACTGGGTGCAGCGGGAAACACCCTTTGATTGCCGTATCAAACTCACTCTGTTCGTCCGTAAAAACCTGATGTCCCTTATAACGGGCATAGAGAGCGTTAAAATCTTGTTTGTGTGCATCACAAAAGCTACTCCACAACGGTTCATTATGTTGAATGACTGCGGAGATAATCTCATACGTTTGAGAAAAATTATTATTCATATGAAGGTGTTTAAAGCGTTCTGAAACACCGCGCCACCCATCTGTTTTTTCTTTCGGCAGTTTATCTATATAATTGGAAATCTCCTTATGTGAGATCAGCATAAGATGCAGTTGCAATTCCCCACTGCGGCAACACTTCTCCGCAAAATCCTGCAGCATCTTAGTATCGCTAACAGAAGCATCTGCAATATTGGCTTCTAAAAACTTACTGAACTCATCGTATACCACATAGATACCAGTATATCCATTCGCCTTCAGGCTCTTTGCCACACTTTCATAAAGATCTACTATATCAAAGCCAAGAAACGGGTTAAACACGCTCCCGGCGGTAAGGGACGGGTAAATACGCTCGAATTCTTCGTATGCAACAACATCGTAATTCTCAAGGCGATCAATAAAGACTGTAATCGGTTCATCTATTTCCTTCTGGAATTTTGTGTATACCTTCGGGAATTCCTTCTCCCAGCGCCTTATCACCTCAACAGCTGCCCTGTAGTTGGTCTCTGGCATACAGGCCAGAAGATCTTTCTCAGAGAGCGTCCGCTGAAGAGAAAGCAGGAATGCCTGGGTTAAGCTGGTATTACTGCCACTAATTACCACTGGGAGAATTGCATTATCTTCCTCATAATAATTCTGAACAAGCTGATAGAGCCTTTCATTCTCTCGGATCTTTGGCATCAACTTTTCAAATAAAGTCAGATCCTTTTTCATGAGAATCGAAAGAATTGTTAGAACAATATGAGATTTCCCCTTACCATATGCTCCGATTAATACCCTGGCTCGATCTGTTGAAACAGGATTCATGCTGAGTAGAATGTCTTCCAGTAAAGATAGAGCAGATTTGGTAGGAATAAAATTTTTAAGTTTGTCGTCGCTTCCAAGGTCATATCCGATATTCACAGAGTATTGGAAACCCGGTGCGACAGAAATCATGTCACGCATTATAATCCTCCTTACTCTGTTCATCTATAGACTCATAGAAACGCTTTACACACTCAAAGAAGTCAGTATCTTCTATTATTGTGATCACATCTAGACCCGCGGTGCGATTGATTTTGATCAACCCCAGCTTCTCTATCCGATACAACACATCTAGCATGGTAATCGAATCAAGGTTAAACACTTTTCCAATATTACAAGGAGCAGTTAGGAGCTCATTCAAACTGATTTCCTTCCTATTATCCGCGTTATCAACAATGATTGCCAAAGCAACATAAGGATTTAATGTATCCACAGCTGGAATACTTTTCTTATAGGTCTTTTTTCGTTTATTCAAAGTGTCAATTAAGCCAAGCTCACCAAAAGGACAGTCGATATTGTTTTCTGGTGATACTTTTCCTGGATTGGATTTATACCGTGGAAGGTACGTGCTTACGATGCACTGAAAATCGTCATTCAAAGAACGAATAGCATAAGTGTTTTCACTGTCCTGCATTCGAATATACTTTTGTAGTGCTGACACAAAATCTTCCCGCGAAAACTCTTGCATAGAAAACTCATTGAAGAAGAAATACCAAGCTGTAGCCTCTTCCTTTTGAGATGCAAGAACATATTGGAGAAGGTATAACGTACCAAGTTCTTCTATATATGTATCATTCTTGTAAATCAATTCACCAAGAGTGGTAAAACTCTGAGTACGTTTCCCTTTACGAGGCTCCTCGGTAAGCCCAACGACTTGCAACCAGTATCTTAGTGCCTTTACCATGTTTGCACCGATCCCCAATACATCCATTGGGTTTTCATCACGATCGATGAAAACATTAGGTTTTTTGGCAACACAGCGCATGCCCTTGCTGAGCCACCCTTTTCTTATAAAAAATGTATCATGAGCCCTGAATTTCATAGGCATTGCCTTAACCTCCAAGCTTTACTTTGTTCGCAGATATTTATCCATCATACAACCACCATCAAGATATTTAGCAGTCATACACATCTTACAATGGACACATTTTTCTGGATCAATATAGTAGTTATCCCCGATGATAGAGATAGCGCCTTGTCTGCAGATCGATTCGCACTTAAGGCATTTTCTGCAAGCATTATATTTCTTTATCTGGTACCCAACCATTCGTTGCAGATCATCATGTTCAGCAACATTCATAGTCCTGACTTTTACCGCATATTCGTATCCATCTTGATTAAATGGCTGGATCGATAAAATAGGCACATTTGATCTTGTATCAAGAATGATGGTTTCGCGAAGTAATTTTTTTCCTAGCTCCGGTGCGATTTTTCCGAAAGGAATAAACATTCCTATTAACTCATCGTCAAAAGGACGCATCAATCGATAGATTTTAGCATGATCTTCAGTTGTACAGTTGGTAAAACGTATCTTTACGTCACCAGCAGAAGCCAAGCCATTCCCGCCTTGCCGAGCTTTCCATTTGCCACTGTCGATATAAACTTCTGGATCAGGCTTACCGATTTTCTTGGCAAAATCAATCAAGAACAGCCGCCATTTTTTTGATTCCTCTGGCATATAAATCCGAGAAAGGAACTGAGCTCGCTGATTATTATTAGGGCAACACCAACAACCAACTCGATCATAACCCAGACGATATGCATCGTTAAAGTCAACCTCCTCGGCCAAGATATAAAGCCAAATGTCAATATCTTTCCAGAAAAAGATCGGAGAGGCTACAGTCTGCTGCTGGATTTTCACTGACTCTGCATCTTCCTCGATCCGATTATATTTGCTTCTGCTAACCGATTCTGACTTCCGAATACCATAAAAGGTAAGGATCTGCTGGCTTCGATACATGCTATTAATCATTCGGGTAATTGGCCCGGTCTTGAACATAGAGCAACACCACCGCATCATACGCGCAGGTGGTCCGATATCCTCACATACATCATAAAACTTTTGCTCATCATTCTTTGCAATTTGAAAAATTGCTCGAGGATGACTTTCTCGGTAACGAGTGGCATACTCAACTGTAGCAGGAAACTCTAGAGTTGTATTACCAAAAATATGCACTAGGCTAGGATTGCTAAGAGCCTTTGTGACTACATCGGCAGTGGCAGTCGAGTCCTTCCCGCCGGAAAACGATATTACTATATTTTCTTCTTTATACTTCTTGGCAGCTTCCCGTACAAAGTTAAATGCCTCATCTTTAAGATATGTTAGCCTATGGTGATTTGCTCTAATAAACAGGGCAATATTCGATTCAAAATGTGTATAATCAATCTGATCTGAATAAGTTGCGGATTGTTCACTGATACTGTCTGTATCCGCCTCAGCAAACACCTTTGTGGAAATGGACATAGCCTTTCCATCAATATAATATCTACTATTAACAGCCCAGACTGATTTATTCATATATTCATTAGGCGTCTTCTTCAGCAACAACGCAAGGAGCAATCGTTCTTCTGGAAAAACTGGTCGCAGATCTGAGGATAAGTATTTAGTTTTCCGACCACAGATTGGACACGTGCCTTTGTCTGCAGCTGTTGTAAAATGAATTAATGGAATCGCACATTCTTTGCACCAGTATATTTCTACTGGCACATCTTCAGCTGTTTCCTCTCCGCAGACTGGGCAATGAGGATCATTCGTTTCCAAATTGCATTTTCTGCACCACACAAACGATCTCTCCTTTCTTTGCTATTTTTTCTACAACAATTATGTGTAGTTCTCTTGTGAAATAGACAGTTAACATTTATTTTCAATTTCCTGTCCATTAAAAAACTATCATTGAACAACAAGTATCTACTCATAGAAATATGCCGGTCTTTATTGCTCTCTTTACTTTTCATTTCCCTTACGCAATCTATCTACAAGTTCAGCAATAACAGAGGCAACCGTGGTGTCATGTTCAGCAGCATAAACCTTCAAGTATTTTTTGTCTTCTGGCGAGAGAGCAATATTCATCGAAACACGTTCTTCGCGTACCACATCCTCTTTTCTCTTTTTCATGGTTAGACCTCCTGCTTGCGCATATGCACTTCTATACATCTGCACATAGAATAACAGGTCTTTTTTTTATTTACAAGTTTTTAAACTCTTTTTTATCGTGAATATCAAATAGGTAGTTCTGTTTTCTCTACATCATCTGCCTTGCACAAACGTTCGTTTACCCTATATACAGCGTTAGCTGAAATTCCTTATTGGATCTCAGCTAACGCTGTATATCTATAACGTATTTAATTACATCTTCTCAAGCCTACATAGCACTCCATCTGGCAGTAGATATTTCACTGTTCCAACAGCTTTCTTTCCAAATCGATCATACATTCGTCCCGCGCTCCAACTCTCACCTTTTACTGTATGCGTTGAATTTGCGACATAGCCGATCTGACCAAGACCTTTCAGCATCACACGAATCGCCTCGGCATCATACTGGTTATCGGGCTCTTTCTCCAGTTTCACTTTCATCCCCGGTTCCAGGAAATCATGGCCGTATCTGTAATTAGTTCCTGTAATTGTAAAATATATCTTCTTCATGACTATTTTTCGCCTTTCTGGCGAAAGGCACCGATGGGGTCATGAAAACCGAGGTGCTTTCGCCCTTCTTTATTTTCTGTATTCCTGATATTCTTTTCTTGCAGAGCCGGCACACTACA
>Ga0256405_10002347_pt1 | contig 44132 bp, 38 predicted proteins | sample RumenRJG_02DNA_FD_189096 | JGI IMG/M metagenome (GOLD analysis project Ga0256405, IMG submission 189096) | Bovine rumen microbial communities from Lethbridge, Alberta, Canada - RJG_02 | ecosystem: Host-associated > Mammals > Digestive system > Stomach > Rumen | place: Canada: Alberta... | reverse complement strand
AGTTCCCGCTTGCGGGGACGCAGGAGACGTTGGGAGGGGCCGGAGCGAAGCGGAGTCCCCCGGACACCTCACACCCCTCACAAAAAAGAGGCCGACTCACTTTTGAGTCAGCCCCATTTTATTTCTGGAAAAAGGAGAAATGGACGCGTCCGTATTTCTTTTCCTTGATGAAACAGGGATGATCCTGGAATGAATGCTCGTCCCCATGCTCCAGGATGAAATAGCACTCCGGATGCAGGATGTCCCGGGAAAGGACCTTGTCCGGCAGGGTCTCCAGCCCCTCCAGGGCATAGGGCGGATCGGCGAAAACGATATCGAATTTTTCCGTACAGAGCGGCAGGAACTCGAATACATTGTGCCGGACGACCGTCATCTGGCCGGCGATCCCGAGCCGGCGGGCCGTCTGGGAAATGAAAGAGGCATGCAGCGGGTTCATCTCGACCGTCCAGACATGGCCGGCACCGCGGGAAATGAATTCGAAAGAGACCGCCCCCGTCCCGCCGAACAGGTCGAGCACTTTCAGGTCCTCGAACTCATACTCGTTACCGAGGATGTCGAACAGGGCTTCCCGTGCAAAATCTGTCGTCGGCCGGGCCTTGAAGCCGGCCGGCGGATCGATGAACTTCCCTTTCAAGGATCCCCCGATGATTCTCATCGCACTTCAACCGCCTTGAAATAGCGGTACAGGGACATCTCCTGCTCCTGCGTGAGCGGCGTCCGGAAACAGACCGTGGACACTTCCGGGTTCAACTGCAGTTTCTTCATGGCCAGGAACAGGAAGTACTCGGCCGTCGTGAAATCGACAGCCTCGAAGACGTTGGCCAGCCGCAGGCTCTTGCCCTGGGCGATGGCCAGATGCAGCCAGCCGTCCATCCAGGAACAGACAATCTTGTTGTATTCGCTGCACGCTCCGAGCGAGTCCAGGATGTAATACATCTCAGGCAGGATCCGGGCAGGATGGCCGGAAGTCGTCAGAACCGTCTGGCTGATGGCCCGCGACAGCGATTCGTCGATGCTGTTGGAATAAATCAGGAAGGCTCCCTGTGAAGGCACTTCCACGGCATCGACCGCATCTTCATCCCGCAAGGCGACTACCTCCGAGAGCGCCTGCCGCATGGAGGTGGGATTGTAGAAATGCGCCGGAACCAGGGTGCATTTCGGCGTCAGGAGCGAAATCTCCACCCGGTCATAGCGGCGCTGGAATTCCGGCGTGGTAAAAATGCGTTCGGACCCCATCCAGCCGGAATCCCGGACGGAGCCCTCCTTATATACCTTAAAAGAATATCCACTCAAGGAGACTTGAATGGATATTCCTGTTTCTGTATATCGATCTGTCATGACCATGCAGATACGGGAGAGACTACTCCCAGTTACCTGCGTTGTTGTTCGGAGCGGAGATGCTGCCGACCTGGAGACCTTCGTAACGGTTCTGGGCACGCTTCTCGGCATCGAGGTTGATGCGGAGCTGGTTGTCAAGACCCTTGAGAAGTTTCTTGTAAGGCATACGGGCTTCGAACAGCGGAACGTCGACACCGGAGACCTTCTTGATCGTCGCTTCCATCTCGGTCAGCTGCTTGCCGGAGAACGGGATGTACTTCAGGGAATCCGGAACGAAGTTCGTGCGGCTGCGGAAGAGGGTGTCCTTTACGTTCAAGGTAGTCTTCAGGGTAGCGATGACCTGCTCTCCGTTCAGATAGCGCTGGTAGAGTTCTTCCTGGGTGATCTTCTTGTTGGCCTTGCGGAGGGCCTCGGTGTTGGCGACGGCGAGGGAGTCGTCATGAGAACCGACCTGCAGGAGGACGTCCATCTTACCGGTGTTGTAGAAAAGGATCAGGGAGTCGATGGTCGAGGCGAACTTGCCGTTCACGCTCTTGTAAGCCACCTGAAGGTCACGGATGTCCTTCATTCTCTGAATACCGACCGCTTCACGGGCCTTGACAGCCTTGTTGAAGTTAACCGGCTGCTGGATACTCCGGACGATGGCATAAGCCAGACCCGCGATCACGAAAAGGAGCAGGATGCTCACGATAGTCTTAACTGCTTTGTTCATTATGTTTGTGTTTTATAATATTCAAAACTCCGACAAAGTTATAAAAATGATTTATCAAATGCAATATAATTTGTAAATTTGCACTCGGATTTAAAAAGGAATGGATCGGATCGACGCCAGAAAAACAGAAGAACTGCAAAGTCTTCTCCGCGGTACGGAGAACATCGTCACCGTCTCCCACACCCATCCCGACGGGGATGCCGTGGGAAGCAGTCTCGGTATGGCCGGCTGGCTGCGGTCGCTGGGGAAAAAGGCCGTCACCCTTTTCCCGGATCCGGTACCGGAAACCCTCGCGTTCATGCTGGACGAAGAAGACCGGGCGAATTGCCTGATCCACAGCGAATCCCCCGCGGCCGCCGAAGCAGCCCTCCACCAGGCGGACCTGATTTTCTGCCTGGACTTCCCGTCGCCATCCCGCACGGAAGGGCTCGCCGAGGTCCTGCGGCAGGCCCCTGCCCCGAAGGTCCTGATCGACCATCATCCCGGCCCGGAGGAAGATGCCTTCCGGCTCTGTTTCTCCGAAACCCGGATCTCGTCCGCCTCCGAACTGGTTTTCTGGGTACTGGACGCGCTGGGAGCGGAACTTCCGCTCAAGGCCGCCACGGCCCTGATGACCGGCATGACGACCGATACGAACAATTTCGGCAACTCGACCTTTCCGTCCACCTTTGAAATGGCTTCCCGCCTGCTCGGACGCGGCGTGGACCGGGAAGGGATCCTATCCGCCATTAACCAGAGTTATGAAGAGCGGCGCCTGCGCGCCATGGGCATGCTGCTGGACCGCGGGATGGTCATCACGCCGGACGGCGTGGCTTACATGATCCTGGATGCGGCGACCATCCGCTCGTACGGCCTGCAGGACGGGGATACGGAAGGGTTCGTCAACCTGCCGCTGGCCGTCCGGAAAGTCCGGATGAGCCTGCTGCTCAAACAGGAAGAAGGGCATTTCCGCGTTTCGATCCGCTCCAAACGGGGCGTTTCGGCCAACCGCTGCGCCCAGCGCTGGTTCCACGGCGGCGGCCATGAGATGGCGGCCGGCGGAAAACTGTTCTTCCCCGAAGATATCCCGTCCCCGGACGGAGCCGCCGCTTATATAGAAAAAGTAACGCATGAAGAGTTTATATAGCATTGCGACAGGCCTGATCCTGACGGTCCTGGCCGCCGGCTCCTGCGCCAAGGAGAGCCGGGAGACCCAGTATGCCGCCCAGGAGACCCGCATCGAATCCTTTGTCAACAGCCAGCTGTCCGCCAATCCGGACGCTTATGTCGTCCACCAGGACGGGACGGAGCGACTGGTGCTTGTCGAAGGCAGCGGCGACGCCCTGGAAAGCGGCGGTACCGTCTCTTTCTACTGGGCGGGGTATATCATGAACGGAAGCAGCCTGAACAGTTCCAACCTGTTCGGGACCAACTCCAAGGACATCGCGGAAAATGCAGGCTGGGATACCTCGGACGAGGAAGCCTTCCGGATCGAGACGCTCACTTTGGGCAGCGACGCCCTGGTCACCGGCCTGGAGAACGGGCTGTACGGCGTCAAGGGAGGGCAGGAATGCATCCTGCTCTTTTCCGGAAAATACGGATTCGGGAAACGGCCTTTAGGCACGATTCCTGCAAATGCAGCACTGGCTTACCACATCTGGGTGGAGAGCCTCAGCAACGACTAGAATTATGAGAAAGAACACGATAACCTGGCTGCTCATCGGAGCGGCCCTGATGGCGGGATGTGCCAAGGAAAACGCCACATCCGACAATGCCGACAACAAAGCGTACATCGAGGCCTGGCTCAAGGCCAAGCATCCCGGCGTATCCGCCAGCGGCATCGGGATCTACATCCTGGACGAAAAACCCGGGACCGGGAAAACCTATAATGGAGAGGATTTCGCCTACCTCCGTTTCACAACCCGCGACATGGACGGGAATATCCTGACCACCTCCGAGGCCCGCATTTCGCAGCAGCTCGGCACCTATGACAAGAGTTACTTCTACGGTCCGGCCGTCATCCCCATGGACGAGGCGTCCTGCAAGGTCGGCGTGGAGGCCCTCCTGACCGGCATGAAAGTCGGCGGAACCCGCACCGCCCTGGTTCCGTCCTGGCTGATGGGCTACAAACGGTACGACGACGCCGAGGAATATTTCAAGAAAGCCGACGCCGAAGATTATTCCAATACGATCTACTCGATCACGCTCGAGGATTGTTTCGACGATGAGATCCAGTGGGAACTGGATTCCCTCAGCCGTTTCATCGCGGCTTCCGTTCCGGGGGCGACCCTGGTCGACGAGGGCCTGTACTACGTCCGCCGCAAGAATCCCACCAAGGAAACCACCATTCCGTCCGATTCTACGATTTACATTAATTATACCGGCCGCCTGCTCAACGGCCAGGTCTTCGACACCACAATCAAGGATACGGCGAAAGTCTACGGCATCTACAGCAGTTCCAAGACGTACTCCCCCGTCGCCATCACGTTCTCCGACAGCGATACGGAACTGAAGATGGGTTCGGGCAACGTCGTCGCCGGTTTTTCGAAGACCATTTTCCGGATGCGTCCCTACGAACACGGTACCGGCTATTTCGTTTCGTCTTACGGCTACTCCAGTTCGGGCTCCGGCAACCGGATCCCGTCGTATTCCCCGCTCCGCTTCGACATTGAACTCGTTGACAAGCCGTAATCCATGACAACAGGCGCCATTCCTACCGAACTGGGAACCCAGAAGATCAGCACCCTGCTGAAAGCGTATGCAGTCCCCGGCATCATTGCCATGACTGCATCTTCTTTGTACAACATGGTCGACAGCATCTACATCGGCCATATCAAGGATGTCGGTTCCTATGCCATTTCCGGCCTCGCCGTGACCTTCCCGCTGATGAACATTTCCGCCGCGCTCGGAACACTCGTCGGCGTCGGTGCCGCGACCATGATCTCCGTCCTGCTGGGTCAGAAGAACTACAAGGCGGCCAACACCGTCCTCGCCAATGAAGTGACGCTCAATACGATCATCGGCCTGCTCTACACGTTCGTCATGCTGATCTGGCTCGATCCCATCCTCCGTTTCTTCGGAGCCAGCGACAACACCCTCCCCTTCGCCCGCAGTTACATGCAGGTCATCCTGTACGGAAATGTCTTCACCCACCTGTACTTCGGCCTCAACAGCGTCATCCGTTCCTCGGGCAACCCGCGGCTGGCGATGGGACTGACCCTTTTCACCGTCATTTCCAACAGCATCCTCGACCCGATCTTCATCTTCGGGCTGGGCATGGGTATCCGCGGCGCGGCATGGGCGACCATCCTGTGCCAGATGGCGGCGCTGGGCTATTCCATGTGGTATTTCCTGGACAAGAAGAAACTCCTGCACCTGCCGCCCCGCATCTTTGCGCTGGACTGGCGGGTCGCCAAGGATTCCCTGTCCATCGGCATGGGACCGTTCCTGATGAACACGGCCGCCTGCATCGTAGCCCTGTTCATCAACCAGCAGCTCGGGAAATACGGCGGAGACCTTTCCATCGGCGCGTACGGAATCGTGAACCGGATCTCTTTCCTGTTCGTGATGATCAATGCCGGTATCAACCAGGGCATGCAGCCGATCGCCGGCTATAATTATGGTGCCCGGCAATACTCCCGCGTCAAGAACGTCTATTTCCTGGCCGCAAAATGGGCGACCGTCGTCTCCGTCGCCGGCTTTCTTGTGTCGGAACTGATCCCCGGTATCGCCGTTTCGGCCTTCACCAACGACCCGGAACTCAAGACAATCGCCGTCAAGGGTCTGCGCTGCATGAACATCGTCTTCCCGCTGGTTGGATTCCAGATGATCAGCACGAATCTTTTCCAGTGCCTCGGCATGGTCAAGAAGTCCATCCTGCTGTCCCTGTCGAGACAGCTCCTCTTCCTCGTACCCTGCATCTACATCCTGCCGGTCTGGCTGGACGTGAAGGGTGTCTGGTACAGTTTCCCCATCTCCGACTCCCTCGCCTGCATCCTGACGGGCATCCTGATCATCGGGCTCGTCCGGAAGCTCAACCGGCTGAACGACGGAGACGATCCTGCCATCCTGGGCAGCAACATCCAATAATCCACAAACCGATATGGAACGGACTCTCATCAACATCGGACGGCAGTTCGGCAGCGGCGGAAGGCTGGTTGCCCAGGCCATCGGCCGGAAACTGGACATTCCCGTCTACGACAATGAACTCATCTCCAAAGCCGCGGAGGAAAGCGGCTTCAGCAAGCATCTCTTCGCCAGGAGCGATGAGAACCGGAGTTTGTTCTCCATCTCGAGCTTCTTTACGAACGGACGGTTCGGGATCGCCGACAACTACATGAGCGACAACGAATTGTTCCGTATCCAGAGCGATGTAATCCGCAAGATCGCCGAAGAAGGATCCGCGATCTTCATCGGCCGCTGCTCCGACTACATCCTGCGCGACCTCAAATGCCTGGATGTCTTCATCACGGCGGAGGAAGAGGTCCGCATCAAGCGGGTCTGCGAACGCGAAGGCATCACCCCCGAAGAAGCAGCCCGGCTGGTCCGGACGAAGGACCGCACCCGCGAGACGTACTACAACTACTTCACGTTCGGAAACTGGGGCGTCGCGTCCAACTACGACCTGTGCATCGACTCCTCCCTGCTCGGCATCGAGGGGACGGCCGATTTCATCATCGACATGCTCGGGAAGTTCAAAAAATGAGAAGGTGGTTCCCGCTTTGCTGCGTCCTGTCCGTGGCCTTCCTGCTGATGGCGTCCTGCTCCTGCGGAGGCCATGAAAAAACACACCGGGATACGGTCAACCTCAACAAGGTGCTGACCAATGCGATGTCCGATACGGCCGACCTCCAGGGCATGGAGCGGAGAATCCGCAGTTACATGCAGGAATGGGGGCTCAAGGGCGTCTCCCTGGCCGTCATGCGCGGCGACTCTCTCTACTACGCCAAGGGCTTCGGCTGGGCGGACGAAGGCGAGGGCGTCGAGATGGCGCCGGGCCATATCATGCGCGTCGCTTCGGTGTCCAAACTGATCACCGCCACCGGAATCATGGTCCTGCGGGAGCAGGGGAAGCTCTCTCTCGACCAGAAAGTTTTCGGGCCGGAAGGGATCCTTCAGGACTCCACGTACCTCCAGTCCATCTCGGACAAGAACTATTACCGGATCACCGTCGAGGACCTGCTCCGGCACAAGGCCGGTTTCATGACCGGTGGCGGAGACCCGATGTTCTCGACCCGGTCGATCATGGTCAACAACAAACTCAAGGAGGTGCCGGACCAGGTCACCCTACTGCGGCTGGTTCTCCGGCGCAAACTGGGTTATACGCCCGGGACATCCCAGTCCTACTCCAACCTGGGCTACTTGCTGCTGTCGATGATCATCGAGCAGGTCAGCGGCCAGTCCTATGAAGATTTCATCCAGGAGAATGTCCTCCGTCCCGCCGGCTGCCGGGACATGCACATCGCCCACAACTACTACAAGGAGAAATACAAGAACGAGGTCCGCAACTACGTCCCGTCCAACGAGCCGCTCTACCCCGAATACAACAACAGCGGACGCAAGGTCGAGCGCTGCTACGGCGGCAATGACATCCGCGCGCTCTCCGGCGCCGGCGCCTGGGTCACGTCCGTACCGGAACTGGCCCTGTTCGTCGCCTCCATCGACGGGAAACCGGAGATCCCGGACATCCTGACGCAGGAGAGCATCGACGCCATGACCGAATACTTCGACAAAGAAACGTTCTCCTTCGGCTGGAACGATACCGACCCGGAGACCGGCTGGACCCGCAGCGGATCCTTCTCCGGCACGTCGGCCATGATCAAGTATTTCCCCGACGGGGAATGCTGGATCTTCGTGACCAATACCAGCACCTGGAAGGGATCTTCCTTCTCCCGGATCACGGCGACCCTGTTCAGCGAACTCCGCCGCGGCTGGAGCGACAAATTCCCGAAACAGGACCTCTTCCACTGATTCCCTACATCGATGCGATGATCTCCAGGACCCGGAGCAACAGCCGGGCCAGGGCGTCGTCGGCCGTCACCAGCACGGCCGGGCAGCAACCCAGGGCGGTCAGCAGGATGCAGGCGACGGAGAGGATCATCAGCAGGCTGGTCAGCGGCATGGCCAGGAGATTGGTCAGCAGGAAATACCGCGGAAACGTCCCGAAACGGATCCAGGCCAGGGGGCCCGTGAACACCTGGCAGGAGAGGGAAAGGGCCATGACCTCCCACAGCCGCCGCGGCAGGTTCCAGCGGTCCCGGACCGGCCCTTCGGACGGATACCAGGACAGGAGGACGGGGAACAGCAGAACGATGCCGGCCATCGCCAGATAGGACAACTGGAAACCGACAGAGGTGATGACCGAAGGCTGGAGCGCCAGTTGCAGGGTCAGGGCGCCGCACAGGACCTGCAGGGGCGGTACTTTCCGCTGCAGCAGCCGGGCGCTTTCATTCAGCAGGATGAACAGGAAAGCGCGGACCAGGGACGGGGACGCCCCCGTGGCCCGGGTGTACCAGAAGGCTGCCAGGACCAGGAGCACGCTCCGGATCCGGCGGATCCAAAGGCCGTTTCCCAAAGGCTGGAGGGCACGCAGGAGCAGCAGGTAGAGGATGCCCAGATGCAGACCGGACAGGGCCAGCAGGTGGGAGGCGCCGCTCCGCCGGAAGGTTCCGACCGTTCCGGCGTCCAGCGCGCTGCGGTCCCCGGTCGTCAGGGCCAGGACGAGCGCCTGCGTTTCTTCCGAAGGAAACGGCACGGCGGACACATAGCCGGACAACCGGCCGCCGGCCGGTCCCGCATCGTCCGGAAGGGCCACCCGGCCGAGGCCGTCCGTCATGGCGCAGAACAGCCCGAGCACGCCCGCCAGCAGCAGGGCCCCGGCCGGACGCCGGTCGCGCGAAAAGAGCAGGTACAGCAGGATGCCGGTCAGGGCGAAAAGGGCCAGGAAGGCCGTTCCGTACAGGCTGGTGAAGGATTTCCGGAAAAACGGGAGCGCCAGCAATCCGGCGCCGGAAGCGATACCGCCGGCAAACGGCAGGGACAGGTTCACGATATCTCTCTCCTCTTTCATAACAACCTATTTGCTTGCTAAAATAGCGATTCTTTTTTACCTTTGCACGAATAACACGAATTAATTTTTATAACCATGATCATACTCGTCATCAATTGCGGCAGTTCCTCGATCAAGTACCAGTTGCTTGACATGAAGAACGACGACATCTTCGATGTCATTGCAAAGGGTATCGCCGAAAAGATCGGCCTTCCCGAAGGTATTCTCCAGTACGCCCCCGCGGGCAAGGAAAAAATCGTCCGCGAGCTTCCCATCGCCGACCACAAGGTGGGCATGCAACTGATCCTCGAGGCCCTCACCGACCCTGAGCACGGCGTCCTGAAGTCCCTGGAAGACATTGAAGCCGTCGGTCACCGCATCGTCCAGGGCGGCGACTTCTTCTCCGGCAGTGCGCTGGTCGACGATGACGTCCTGAAGAAGATCGACTTCTGCAGCGATTTCGCCCCGCTCCACAATCCGGCCCACCTGCTGGGCATCCAGGCGATCCAGCACGTCCTCCCGACCGTTCCGCAAGTCGTCACCTTCGACACGGCCTTCCACCAGACCATGCCGCCGCACGCCTATATGTACGGCCTGCCGTATGAATATTACGAAAAATACCGCGTCCGCCGCTACGGCGCCCACGGTACGTCCCACCAGTTCGTCGCCCAGAAGGGCGCGAAATTCTGCGGCATCGACATCAACAACTCCAAGATCATCACCTGCCACCTGGGGGCCGGCAGTTCCATCTGCGCCATCCAGAACGGCAAGTGCGTCGACACCTCCATGGGCTTCTCCCCGCTGGAGGGCATGATCATGGGCACCCGCGTCGGCAACATCGACGCCAATGCCGTCATCTACCTGGAGAACAAACTCGGCGTGACCCCGGATGAGATGTCCACCATCCTCAACCGCAAGTCCGGCTTCCTCGGCGTCTCCCAGCAGACGTCCGACGCCCGTGAACTCGACGCCCTCGCCAACAGCGGCGACCCGAAGGCCAAACTCGCCCTGAAGAAATTCACCTTCGACATCATCAAGCTCATCGGTTCCTACATCGCCGAGATGAACGGCGTCGACCTGATCGTCTTCACCGGCGGCATCGGCGAGCACAACAGCCGGCTGCGCCGCCGTGTCCTGGAGAACTTCTCCTACATGGGCCTCGCCGTCGACTACGAAGCCAACACCGCCTGGGCGGAGGATGCCGTCATCACGGCTCCGAATTCCACGGTCAAGGCCGCGCTGATCTGCACCAATGAGGAACTGGTCATCGCCCGCGACACGATGCACATCGTCGAATCCCTTGAAGACTGACACAAAACACAATACACACAACCATGATTACCAAATTTTCTGATGTTTTCGCCGAGCTGAAAGCCGGCAATGTCTGCAAGCGCATGGTCGCGGCCTGGGCCGTGGACGAGCATACCATCGAAGCTGCCAGCAAGGCTGTTGACCTCGGGATCGTCACCGCCACCCTCGTGGGTGACAAGGAGATGATCAAGGACGTCTGCACCAAGAACAATATCGACGTAGAAAAGTTCGAAATCGTCAACGAGCCGAACGAGCTCAAGGCCGTTTCCCGCGCCGTCCAGCTGGTTCATGACGGAGAGGGCGACGTCCTGATGAAGGGCCTCTGCTCAACCGACAAGTTCCTCCGCGCCATCCTCAACAAGGAAACCGGTCTCCTGCCTCCGAAGGGCGTCCTCAGCCACGTCGGCATCATCGAAAACCCGAAATATCACAAGCTCATGTTCCTCACCGACATGGCCGTCATCCCGCAGCCGGACTTCCGCCAGAAGGTGAAACTCGCCAACTATGTCATCAAGGTGGCGAAGTCCTTCGGCATTGCGAAGCCGAAGGTGGCCTTCATCGCCGCTTCCGAGCAGATGCTGGATTCCATGCCGGCCTGCATGGAGGCTGCCATGCTGGCGAAGATGTGCGACCGCGGCCAGATCCCGGGCTGCATCGCCGACGGTCCGCTGGCCCTCGATGTCGCCATCGACCAGGAAGCCGTCGAGATCAAGAAGCTCGTGAGCCCGGTCGCCGGCGACGCCGACTGCCTCTGCTTCCCGAACATCGAGTCTGCGAACGTATTCTGGAAAGCCAACTCCAAGCTTTGCGACGGTGTCAAGCAGGCCGGCATGCTGGTCGGTACGACGGCACCTTGCATCCTTGCGAGCCGCGCCGACAGCGCCGAGACGAAACTCAACTCCATCGCCCAGGCGGTCATGTTCGTCAAATAAGCGGAACTTCCTCCGAGATAATAAAGCGGCAGGCCTTTGCAAAGGTCTGCCGCTATTCTGTTATCGGGAGGGACTTACCAACTGCCGGAAGCCCCGCCGCCGCCAAAGGATCCGCCTCCGAAACCGCCGAAGCCGCCTCCGCCGAAGCCACCGCCTCCGCCCCAGGAGGAACCGCCGGTGAAGACCGAGCCGCGGCCGATCGGGCCGATGTAAATGTAGCGTCCGCCGCCACCGCCGCCGGAATGGTTGTTCCCGCCGCCCTTGTTCTTGGACGAAAGATACAGGAAGACCAGCATGACCAGGAAAAACAGGATCAGGAAAGCGACCACGTCATCCATTTCGTCATCGGAGCGGTCCCGCTCCTGGGATATTTCCCCGCTGGCATACGCCATCAGGATCTCGCAGGCAGCCTGGACGCCGCCATAATAGTCTCCGCTGCGGAAATGCGGAATCATCTGGCTGTCAATGATGCGTTTCGCATAGACATCCGGGATCGCCCCCTCCAGGCCGTATCCGACCTGGATCGACACCTGGCCGGAACCGCCGCTTTCCTTCGGCTTGACCAGCACCACGATGCCGTTGTTGAAATCGGCGCTGCCGACGCCCCAGTCCAGTCCGATCCGGACCGCATACTCCGCCGGCGTATAACCCTCCAGATCCGTGACGGTCACCACGGCGATCTGGTTGGAAGTCGAATCGTCGAAGGCGACGAGCATCCTTTCCAGATGGCCGGCCTGCGCGGCCGTGAAAAGGCCGGCGAGGTCGTTGACCAGGCGCTGCGGCTGCGGACGGGACGGAATGGCCCGGGCCGGCAGCAGGAAGCCGACAGCCAGCAGCAGCGAAAGCAGCAGTCCCTTAATCTTCACCGTCATTCTCATGGAAGGAAATCTCATCGGGAAGTTCATTGACATCATCGGTCCGGTACGGGAAAAAAGCCTTCAGTTTCTCACCGATCATGACGACCGCCTGTTCCAGCCCGTCCGCATAGCGTTCCTGCGCGAAAGCCTCGCCCAGGACGCCGCACACATCGTTCCAGAAGCCATGCGGGACAGCCTCGTTGATCCCCTTGTCGCCCAGCACAGCGAACTTGCGCGTCTGGCAGGCGACATAGATCAGGACCGCGTTGCGGGCGGCCGTATCGGTCATCTTCAAGACATGAAAAGTCCTCAGCGCCCTTTCGCGGGGGTCTGAGGAGCATTTTCTTTCGATGTGGACCCGGATTTCGCCGGAGGTGTTCCGTTCCGCCGCTTTGATGGCGGATTCGACCCGCCGACGTTCCTTCACGGAAAGGAAGTCGATGGCTCTCATGAAACTAGAATTCTACCTTCGGGGCGACTTCGGCGCCTTCGGCCGCCTTGAAATAGCCCTTCTTGTCGAAGTTGAAAAGTCCGGCAATGATGTTGGTCGGGAACGTACGGATCTCAGTATTGTAAGCCTGGGCCGTTTCGTTGAATTTCTGGCGTTCCACCGTAATCCGGTTTTCCGTCCCCTCCAGCTGTGCCTGGAGATCCTTGAAATTCTCATTGGCCTTAAGGTCCGGATAGGCCTCGCTGACGGCGATCAGCCGACCGAGCGCCTGGCTGAGTTCGCCCTGGGCAGCCTGGTATTTGGCAATCTGCTCATCGGTCAGGTCGGAAGCATCCACCGTCACCTGCGTCGCTTTCGCACGGGCATCGATGACGGCCTGCAGCGTGCTGCTTTCGTGCTCGGCATAGCCCTTGACCGTAGCGACCAGATTCGGGATCAGGTCGGCCCGGCGCTGATAGACATTTTCTACCTGGGCCCAGGCAGCCTGGACCGTTTCATCGCTTTTGACCAGGGAATTGTACGCATTCTTGACCCAGCCGAACAAGGCGAGGGCGACAAGAACGAGAACCAGAATGGTTACAAGACCTTTTTTCATATCGCTTGAGAGTTTAGAATCCTTTATTCGGCCGTGCGGACGCAACGGACCGGAGCCCGGAAGGCCGACTTGTACATGGATGCCTTGTAGACATCATTCGACTTGACATACAACTGACGGCACCAGGCCTGCTCCTCCCCGTTTTCCTCCGCCGTCCAGAAAACGGCGTAATGGGAACTGCCCTTGAACGTATAGGATCCGTCCGCATCGAGGGCATACCCCGTCGGGATGGCGCAGAAGCGAAGGTTGTTGGTAATCTTCACATCGGGCCAGAACTCCCACATCTTCATGTCATTCATATAAGCATCCGCCATCAGCTTGCCGCCGATGCCGGCGTAGACATCTTCCGTATCCGCACAGCCATGCGCCGTTGCCAAGTCCTTCCAGTCATCCGCATCCGGCAGGCGCCAGCCCTCCGGGCAGGCGGAAACCGCCTCGTCCCAGGAATAGAACAGGCCGAACACGTCCTGCATGGCCACCGCCTCCATGTATGCGGGAGCCGTACCGTAAGCCAGGTTACGCACCATCCACTCGCGGGATCCGATCTTCACATACGGATAGGAACGTCCGTCCCGGGGATCGGAGAACTGGGCGACATCCTCGGGAAGGTTCAGGCCCGTAATGGATTCGGCACCCTTGACCCGGGTCACGGTGACAGCCTTGCTCGTATTGTAATACCCTTCCGCGAAGGCATAGCAGGTCACGGTCATGGTCGTGATGTCATCCGGAATGACCAGCGTATAGGCGCCGGTACCGGTGCCGTTCTCATAGCGAGTGGTGTCCCGGACGGAGGAATTGGTGGAAACCACCCAGTAGATGCCCGGGAGCCCGTCTTTGTCTTTGCTTACGCCGGTCGGGACCAGTTCGAAAACCTGGCCCGCCATCACGTATGACGGAAGCTCGTAATTGAGCGTACCTGTCAATTCCGGCAGGATCTCCGTTTCCGAATCGTCGTCTTTCTTGCAGGAAACCATACCCGCAGTCAGCAGGACAAGTGCGGCCAGCAGGCAGGAATGTTGTATCTTCATTATGCGTTTCATCATGTTCATCATGCAAATATCGCATTTTTGATTGTAAAAACCTTATTTGTTCTTAAAAACCTTACCTTTGTAAACAAATAGTTTGCCAATGCATTCCCTATTCCGCAAAATATGCCTGGCCGCCCTGCTGGCCCTGCTGGTTTCCTGCGCTCCGAAAGGCCGTTACATCGCCATATCGGGCTATGCCCAGGGCGGAACCTACACCGTCAAACTCAACCTGGACGGAGTCGACGCAAGACCGGAGGCCATCCGGGACGGCATCGATTCGCTGCTCACCCTGATCGACACAACCCTGTCGGGCTATAACAAGGGCTCGCTGCTGAGCCGCTACAACCGGGGTGAACGGATCGTTCCGAACCCGATGTTCCAGGACATGTTCGAACGGGCGAAGGAATACTGGGAAGAGACCGGCGGCGCCGTTGATGCCTCGGCCGCTCCCCTCTTCGACGCCTGGGGTTTCGGCTTCTCCACGGATTCCCTCCCGTCGGACGAAACGGTGCTCGAACTGGCGGCGCGCTGCGGGATGGACAAGATCCCGCAGGACCTCTCGTCCGGCGAAGGCGCCCGGCTGAATTACAATGCCGTCGCCCAGGGATACAGTTGCGACGTCGTGGCGGAATACCTGTATTCGCTCGGCGTGAAAGACATGCTGGTCGATATCGGCGAAATCTATTGCGACGGTGTCAATCCGTCCGGACGTCCCTGGACCCTGGCGGTCGACAAGCCGGTCGACGGCAACAATGATCCCGGGGCACAGATCCAGGGGAAATGGCAGTCCGGCGGCGGCCCCTGCGGCGTCGTCACCTCGGGCAACTACCGGAAGTTCTATGTCCGGGACGGCCGGAAATATGCCCACACCATCGATCCGCGCACCGGTTATCCGGTCCGCCACAACCTCCTGAGCGCCACCGTTGTCGCTCCTACCGCGGCGGACGCAGACGCCTATGCGACCTACTGCATGGTCATCGGACTGGAAGAGGCAAAAAAATTCCTCGCTCAACGCGAGGAACTGGAAGGATATCTCATTTATGACGAGGACGGCCGGATGCTGACCTGGGCGTCGGACGGTTTCAACCTCGTCGACTAACGAAGGTCGGTAACGACCCAGCCGGAGCCGGCGCTGCGCTCGTCGTACCGGAAGGCGGCAAGGGAACCGGGGTCTGCGAATGCGAGATGCGAGAGGGCGAATTCCGACGTCGTACCGTCGTCGACGGTCAGGCTCACGCCGACCAGTTCATCCTGCCGGAAATACAACTGCAAGCGGGAGATTCCGACATCTTTTCTGGGCGTCAGGGAATAGGCTGAAACCGTCTGGCCCTTGAAGGTCGCCGCCCCGGCGGGAACGGCATCGAACGCCTTGTCCGCCGCACTGACCAGCAGGGCGGGATTCGAGATGAAATCCGTCGCCGCCGCGTCGACCGGCTCGATGATCAGTTCCTGCGCATCCGCATCCACCGTCCAGCGGGTTTTCCCGTCCGAAAAGATCTTCAGTCCGTTTCCTTCCATGCGGAACGCTTCGCCCTGGACGGCGGCAGATCCGTCGCCCGTAAACTTGACCCCGTCGTGCATCGATTCGAACGTGTAGTCGAACGAGACGCAGGACGCGGCGACGCGGGAAGCGAACGTGCGGAAAGGATCCGCGGCAGCCGCCATCAGGCAGGATGCCAACAGAAGGATGCTGAAGAACGTCTTTTTCATCTTACTGGTTTTTAAAAGCTTCGATGATGCGGTCCAGTTCTTCGAAGGTCGTCACGAGGACTTCGCGGGGCTTCGATCCCTGCTGGGGTCCGACGATGCCGGCTGCTTCGAGCTGGTCCATCACCCTACCTGCTTTTGCATATCCCATGCCAAGACGCCGCTGCAAGTCAGAGGTGGAACCGCGCTGCGAAGTGACGACCATCCGGGCCGCCTCTTCGAAACGCTCGTCCAGGTTCTTCATGTCGACCATGCCGCCGCCCTCTTCACCGGCCTCGGGCTCCGGAGCGGGGAGATAATACGGCGTGTTGTAACTCTTCTTGTATCCGATCTGCTGGCCGATGAAATCGTTCAGTGCATTGATCTCGTCGTTGCTGATGAAAGCGCACTGCACGCGCTCGACATCCGCACCGGCATAGTAGATCATGTCGCCCTTGCCGATCAGTTTCTCCGCACCGCCGGAATCCAGGATGGTGCGGGAGTCCGTCTGGGAGAAAACACGGAAGGCGATACGGGTCGGGAAGTTCGCCTTGATCAGGCCGGTGATGACATCGACCGAAGGACGCTGGGTCGCCAGGACGACATGGATACCGGCCGCACGGCCCTTCTGGGCCAGGCGGATGATCGAGGTGGAAATGCTCCGCGCGACCGCCTTGGAATCGCTGCTGCCGCCAACGGACATCGTCAGGTCGGCATATTCATCGACGACGACGACCAGGTACGGCAAGAAACGGTGGCCTTCGGTGGGAAGGAGGTGGCGGTCCTTGTATTTCTCGTTGTAGAGTTTCACATTGTTGACATACGCCTTGCTGAGCAGCTGGTACCGGTCGTCCATCTCGGCGCAGAGGGATTTCAGGATCACCTCGGCGGACTTGGCATCCTTGACGATGGCGGTATTTTTTTCATCCTCCTCGCTCGCGGCGTTCGGCAGGACGGCCAGGTAATGTTTCAGCAACTTGGCATAGGCGGAGAACTCGACCATCTTCGGATCGATGAAGACGAACTTCAGTTCGGCCGGATGCTTCGAGTACAGCAAGGAAGCAATCAGGACGTTGAGCCCCACGGACTTACCCTGTTTGGTCGCACCGGCGACCAGCAGGTGCGGCGCGTCGGCCAGGTCGAAGACCTTGACCTTCTGGGTGATCGTATAACCGATCGCGACCGGCAGTTCGGCCTTGCTCTCCAGGAAGTTCGGGTCGTTGAACATGGCCTTGAGCGGGACGATGGACGGATGGTCGTTGGCGACCTCGATGCCGACGGAATCGGCCAGGGTCACGACGCGGACGCCCTTGTCGGCCTTGAGAGCCATGGCGATATCGTCCTGCAGGCTGCGGATGGCGGCAATCTTGACGCCGGGCGCCGGATAGACTTTGTACAGGGTGACGGTCGGACCGACGACAGCCTTGACGTTGTCGACATCGATCCGGTAGGTCTTCAGGGCCGCGCGGATCTTGAAATTGTTCCGGCGCAGTTCATCCTGGGATACTTCCTGCCGGGAATCCTCGTAATCGTCCAGCAAGTCCAGCGGAGGGAACCGGTACTTGTCCAATTCGTTGCGGACATCGATGCGGGGCAGTTCGACATTGTTGTCCGTGGAAAGTTCCTCTCCTTCGATCACCTCCAGGCCTTCGGAACCATCCGTCACAGGCGGTTTCGCAGGAGACTCGGCGGGCGGCGTTTCGACAGGAGCGACCGGCGCCGCAACCCCGCGTCCAGAAGTCAGGCGGCTCAGCAAGTCGTCTTCCGGCGGCTCCGGCGCTGTCGGAGCGGATACGGGAGCCACAGGCGCCACGGGAGCAGCGGGAGCTACGGGAGTCACAGGGTCCTCCACGGGTGTCTCATCTTCCTCAAGCGGCGTATCGTCCTCGGTCGGACGGACCCACTTGAACCGTTTCTTCTTTTCTTTCACGGGGGCCTGCGGACGTTCCGGCTCCGGCTGACGGACCGGCTGCGTCTCACCGCCCAGGGAAGCGAACCAGTCGGAGAAACGCCGGCTGGCGAAGAAACACCAGCACACGGTCAGCAGGACCAGCAGGATCAGCGTAATGATCGGTCCGAACAGATTTTTCGACCAGTTGACGACCAGCGAGCCGCAGTCACCGCCCAGTCCCCCGCCGAAAGCATTTTCCAGTCCGACCGTCTGGGAGAACCAGGCAAGGATGAAGGAAGAGATGACGGCTGCCGTCAGGGACAGCAGGATCGCCTTGATGACCGAGAAGGAACGGCGTCCGAACAGGAGCCGCACCGACAGGATGCACAAGGCGGCAACCAGCAGGAAAGCGCCGAGGCCGAACCAGCGGGTCACCAGCAGCCAGCCCCATTGGTGGCCGAGTTTGCCGGCGGCGTTGTGCACAGCCACGTCGAGATCCAGTTTCTCCGGATCGCCGAGCAGGCTCTGGTCTGCGGTCCAGGTAAAGAGGTAGGAAAGGATGGAAATCAGGGTAAACAGCGCGAACGCGCCGACGACCAGGCCCGAGATCTTCAAGATCCGGGTCCTCCGCTCCGGATCCATCCCGGACCAGGCAGGAAACGACTTGTGCAGCTTCAGCATGGACTATCTGCCTTTCTGGTTGTTCTTTCTCTGGAAATTGTTGTTGCCGCGACGCTGCTGGCCACCGCCCTGGCGGCGCTGCATGTCGAAATTGATCAGGGCCGGGCGGGAGAAGTTCTGGTCGGAGGAAATCCGGCTGAGGGTCAGTCCTTCCGGCACCTTGATCCGGTAATCGGAAAGTTTCTCGATATCCTGGAAGATGGTCGCGTCGGCGACGCTGTCCTTGTTCCAGATAAGGTATTGCTGGCGCATATAGACCGCTAGCTGGCGGATCATCGCGGTTTTCTGCTCCCCTTCCGGTTCGGTGGCGATCAGGTCGATGATGCTCTCGATGTTGCGGCCGTAGTGGGTCGCCTTGATCGGACGTTTCTTCAGCGGGATCGGCATGGGCTTGACTTCCAGTTGCTCCGGTGTCGGTACCGGATACGGGGCGTCGACGTCCAGGTCGAAACCGGCCATCATGAACAGATGGTCCCACAGTTTCTGCTCCCAGTGCTCGTCGGCCTTGACCGAAGGGTTGAGCCGTTCCATGACCTTCACGACAGCGCGGGCCTGGGCCGAACGCTCCGCCCGGTCTTCGATTCCCTTGACGGTCTCGACCATCCGCAGCACGTTCCGGCCGTATTCCGGCATCTTCAGTTTTTCCCGTTCCGTATTGTAATCCAGTTTGATCGTATTTTCACTTGCTTCCATAAAAGACTGTTTTGATCCGCCTCCGCGGCTGCGGAAGCACAATATCCGTTTAAACTGCAAAGATAAGAAAAAACCGCAACAGTTGAAAGCCGGCCGGGCTATACGGAAACAATTTTATCCGGACCGTCTTCCTGGATGTACCAGAGATAGCCACGGACCTCTCCGCCGCACATCGCCCGGTACAGGCGGACATAGGTATCTACCTGCCTGTGATGGCTTTTCGCCTCCTCCCCGAACTTGAAATCGATGACCATGATTCCTTCCGGTCCTTCGACCACCCGGTCCGGCCGGTACTCCCGTCCGTCGGTGTCCAGGATGGCCGTTTCGTTCCGGACCCGGCGCCGGTCCGGAGGGAACCAGCCGCGGCCGAGGACGGAGGCAATCTTCACAGCCAGGAAATCCCGGTAACGCCCGGCCTGGTCCGCATCCAGGTCTTCCCGCTCCACGGCCCGGCGGACGGCGCCGTCCAGGTCACCGGGCAGGAGGGTTTCCGAGAGGATGGCATGGAGGACCAGCCCCTTCAGGCGCGGCGACCGCACCAGGGCGTCTTCCCGGAAGAAATCGACGGAATCCGCCGAGAATTTCAGGCGGCCGCGTTCCCGGACATCGGTCTGCGCATCGCCGGCGGAAGGATTGAGCGGATGGGACGGGTAGCCCGCCCGGCGCTCTTCCGCGCCCGGCTTGTCTTTCAGGGTCCGGAAATCATACGGCTCGCCGGGATCCCAGGACTGCGTCTTTACGAACGCATAGAGGATCTGCGAGAAATCGGAATACGACAGTTCCTTCCCGTCGGAAACGGAGGCGGCGAACTTGTCCGTCGGCCGGGCCGCAATGACATGCAGGGTCTTCTCGGCACGGGTCATCGCCACATAGAACGTGTTGATATTGTCCATATACTGGAGCTGTTTCTCCCGGCTGAAGTCCTTGGAGAACAGCGTCTTTCCCGTATTCTCGGACATCGGGACGCGGTAGGCGCCGTCGGCAAAGGCGGCCAGTTCCGTCCCGCCGAGATCCGGACGGCTCCAGCGGGGTTCGCTGCGGTATAGTCCGACGGTTTCGGCATAGGGGAAGATGACATACGGGAATTCCAGTCCTTTGGACTTGTGGATCGTCATGATACGGACGGCATCCGGATCTTCCGGAGAACTGATTTTCGGATCTGCATCCGCCCAGGCTTTCAGGAAACCGGACAGGTTGTTGCCATGGAGGGCCGTCCAATCCTGCAGTTCGTCCATGAAAGACTGGACGTACAGGACTTCTCCCTCCATGCAGGCGGGATCGCGCCGCCTCAGCGCCCGCAGCAGTTCCTCCGCCAGGTCGACCAGCGAATGGTAACTGTCCGGCACCGGAATGTCCAGAGACTCGGCCAGATAACCGGCGATGCGGTCGGAGCGGTTCTCGACGCAGGACAGGAGCGAGACCAGGCGGCGGACCGTTGCGGAAGCCTTGACCCGCAGGGAGTCGTCCGAAATGACCGGGATGCCGTTGTCTACCAGAAAGCCGGCGATATCCGAGCCCGTCGCATTGCCGCGCACCAGGATGGCGACATGTCCGTACCGGGCTCCCGCCTCCACCGCACTGCGGATGGAAGAGAGGATCTGCTCCGGTTCTTCCGATTTGTCACAGAACGTGCACTCGACACGGCCCGGAGCGGGATCGTCCGACCGGACTTCCTGCCAGGCGTCCGCATAGACCCGGGAGACCAGGTCGCCTTCCCCGAACTGCCGGTCCAGTTCGCCGGCCGCGAAGCGGAAGAAAGAACGGTTGAAATGGACGATGGCCCTTTGGCTCCGCCAGTTGTCCCGAAGCGGATCACTGTCGTCCGCCCGGGGAAAATCTTCCTTGACCCGGGTCGCCAGCAGGTCCCAGTCGGAACCGCGCCAGCGGTAGATGCTCTGCTTGACGTCGCCGACGATGAGATTGTCCCGGCGGTTCGCCTCGCTTTCGGCGATCAGCGGACGGAAATTGTCCCACTGGATCGTCGACGTATCCTGGAACTCGTCCAGGAGGAAATGTTCATACCGGACGCCCATTTTTTCGTAGACGAACGGGGCGTCGCTGCCGTCGATGATCTTTTTCAGGGTGACGTTCGAGTCGTCCAGGCTCATGACATTCTTTTCCCGGGCCAGTTTGTCGAACTCCCGGTAGAGTTCCCCGGCAATGCCGAGGCTGTAGACCTGCCCCTGCAGGATCGCCGCCGTATTGTAGACCGTATACGGTTCGCCGAACAGGTCGCAGAAGGCCGTGAGCGGCCCTTCCAGCACGCCCTGCACCATCGGAAGCAGGGACGCATTCTTCTTGGTAAACCACTGTTCCGGATCCCGGGCACGGGACATCCAGGCCGGGGTCGGCGGCTCGACGGCGGTGCCGGGAGCAATCCGGGCATACCGGTCCTGCAACTGGCAGAGGAAGCCCCTGTAGGTCGAGGCCGGAGAAACGGCCGCTTCCGCCATGGCATCCAGCGCGGCCTGCGCCGCCTGCATGACCCGCTGGCGGAAAGCTTCCATGACGGCCCGGCAGCCCTTCCGGACCCTTGCCAGATAAGCCTTCGAGGAGACCTTGTCCTCGTCCAGGCCAGCCCGCTCGACGAGTTCGCGGTGCTCGTCCGACTTGAGGGCTTCCGCCATTTCGTACAAGCCGTTTTCCAGGCTGAAACGTCCGCCCTGCTCCAGCTGGTCCATGACGCTGTCCGTCAGCCAGCGGAGCAGTTCCCGGTTATCTTCCGTCAGTCCGTCGAGGATCCGGTCCACGCTCTCATGGACGAGGGACGCCTTGTCCAGTTCGACCTGGTAGGATGCGAACTGGCCGATTTCCCGGGCGAAGGCCTTGAGGGTCTGCTGGAAAAACTTGTCGATCGTGCTGACGGAGAAGGAGCCGTAATCGTGCAGCATGTCCGTCAGCAGGCGAGAGGCCCGTTCCCGGAGCCGGTCCGCCGGACCGAATTCTTTCGTAAACTCCTGGAAATACGGGGATTTCTCGGGCTCATGAGCCAGGACGTCCAGTTCCTTGAGGATCCGGCTTTTCATCTGGTCGGTCGCCTTGTTCGTAAACGTGACGGCCAGGATGTGCCGGTAGGAATACCGGTCGTCCGAACGGAGCAGCAGGGCGATGTATGTTTTCGCCAGGTTGTAGGTCTTACCCGAACCGGCGGAGGCTTTCAGGATCCGGATCATCTTCCGCAAATGATTTTGAAGTCACAGTATCCGCAGGTCTTCCGGTCTTCCGTCCGCCGGATCGGAAGCGCCGGATCGGCCATCTCCGCCAGCAGGTCCGACAGGCGTTCCCGGACCAGACGGCAGAAGGTCGGATTCATCTCCGCACTGCGAATGCCTTCGGTAAACAACTTGGCCGCCGGATAGATCGTATTGACGATCCGCTTGCCAGCCGCCTGCGGCATGTCCGCCGCATACATGTCATACAGGAACAGCTGCAGGGCGATCTTCGGACGGTGCTGGTTGTCCGGCCCGAACAGTTTCTCCGTCACCTGCTGCGCATTGGCGTCGTCGATCCGCACATCCGCATCCTCAACCCGGCCGGTCTTGTAGTCCACGATCCGGACTGTGCCGTCTTCGAAGGAGTCCATGCGGTCGATGTAGCCGAAGAACTTGTATTCTTCGAACTGCCACTCCCGGGCCAGTTCCAGCCCGAGGATCCGGAAACGGTCCGTCCCCTTCTCCCGCAGCAGTTCCCGGTCTTTCCGGATGGTCATCAGGACATACTGCAGGATCACGTCTTCCAGGACCAGGTTACGGCCGGAGACCTCGATCGAGTGCAGTTCCTCCCGGATCAGGCTGCGGATCCGGGCCTTGATTTCTTTTTTCCGGCCTTCCCAGCCGGCCAGATAGGGATCTGTCACCGCTTCCAGCGGCCGGAGCGTCCCGCAGCGGATGCTCTCCTGCACGGATTCGCGGTCCATGCGGAAGGACGGGTCCATGGCCTTGTCGCCCAGGTACAGGGCCTGCATCGCGGCGTGATAGACATTGCCGATCATGCCCGCGTCCAGGGATTCGGAGACTTCGTTCTCCGCCTTGAGTTTCTCGATCGTCCCATAGTAGAATTTGGCCGGACAGGCCAGCCAGTTCTGCAGGGAGGTGGCGGACAGGCGGGTCTCCCGGAGACGCTGCGCAAAGTCCGCCGGCTTGGGAATCGACTCCCCTCCTTCCGGACGCCGGATCTCCGCCTTTGCCACGCTGAAGCGCAGCGGCACGCGGAAATGGTACCGCAACTGCTTGATATAGCGACTTTCTTCCCCCGGTTTCATTTTCTCGGTCCGGGAATCGTACAGCATCCAGACCGTTTCCGCCCGCTGGATCATGCGGTAGAAGTAATAAGCCCAGACCGCGTCCTGGAATTCATAGGTCGGCAGCCCGAAGCCCTTGCGGAGTTCCGGCGGGATGAAGGAAGAACTGACGCTGCGGTGCGGGAACACCCCTTCGTTGCAGCTCAGGATGATCAGGTGCCGGAAATCCAGGGCACGGGTCTCCAGCGGTCCCATGACCTGCAGTCCCTTGAGCGGCTCTCCGTTGTACGGCACCGACTCGCCGGCGAGCAACTGGCCCACCAGCCGGGTATACGTCGCAGGCTGGACGGCCAGATCCAGTTTCCGCAGGCGACGGACGCAGTCCAGGTAGCGGCGGGTGAATTCTGCCTCCTGCACCATGTCCATATCCTCAGCCAGGGCCGGGCCGAGGAAACGGAGCAGGTCTTCCTGCCAGGCCTGGAGGTCGGCGATCTGCTGCGGATCCGCTTCGGAAGGCTTCCGGACGACCGGACGGAAAACATGGTCGAAGAGCGGCAGCCCGGACAGGTCGGACTGCGGGATATAATAACGGGCCTCTTCCCGGACCTTCCGGACCAGGGCTTCGCCCTCCGGCCCGGCCAGGCGCCGGAAGATGCTGCTGGAGAATATGTTCCAGACCTGTTTATGGTAGAAGTACGTCTCTCCTTCCCGCTCCCGGAGATGGAGCTGCATGACGGCGGCCTCGTCCATCAGGGACCAGATTTCACTGCCAGTCATCGGGAAACCCATGGTCACGTTGATGTCCGGAACATCTTCAGGGATGGAATTCAGCACCGGCATCAGCAGCGTCTCATCCGGAAGGACGACGGCGCAGTCCATGCCCGCACCGGTTTCCGCCAGGATCGAAGGCAGCTGCTTGGCCTGTCCGACGGAAGACGGTACGCTGATTACCCGGAAATCCGGCAGTGTCTCTTCTTTTTCAAGGGACCAGTCCATCGGGAAATCCGAGACGTTCCGGGCCATGAAGAACGACGAGCGGTTGTGCGGATCGCGGATCATCGGGCTGCACCAGTCCCAGCAGAAAGATGCCAGGCCGGCATCCCGCATCCGCCGCATCACCTTCTTTTCGCACTCGTTCAGGGCGTTCAGCCCCACGAAGACATACTGCTGCGTCCCGGGGAAGACGTCCGCCAGCACATCGGCGGCCGGCCGGTCCGCCATCCGGTCCGCGACGGTCCGGTAGACCATGCCTTCATAGGCCAGGCCTTTCTCTTCCAGCCGTTCCCGGAACCCCGTGTACAGCGGGTACAGCAGGTTCCATACCTGCAGGAAACGTTCCTTGACGGAAGGATGTTCCGCATCCGGATCGACTTTCAGCCGGCCTCCTGACTTGAAATGGGAGACGAACCCTTCGATGGCCGCCTGCTGTTCCGGCGTCAGATAGGAGAACGTATCCTGGATGTCACGGAACTCGGCGACGTTGGTAAAAAGCTGCTTCGGATTGACCCGGTATTTGTCGACATCGCCGAAATCCCCGAGGATGACATCGCCCCAGAAGATGAAATCGTCCAGCGGTTCCGCCCTGGGATTCAGCGACCGGTATACGTCATACAGTTCCAGCAGCAGGGTGACCCGGTCCGCCACAGGGGAGCCGTATAGGGTCTGGAAGAAATCGCTGACCGTCAGCAGACGGGGCAGGAGGACCGGCCGGGCAATGCCGCCGTGGCCGGGAGCCATGGCGTTGAGCATCCTGTCCGCGACCGCCTCCTGCAAGTATTTCTTGAAGAATACCATCGAGCGGCGGTTCGGAAAGATGAAACAGTGATTCTCTATGTCGGAAGCGGTGAAATAATGGACCGCTACCTGCTGCAGGAAAGGTGTCATATCCTTACAAAAATAAGGATTTCCGGAGAAATAAAGAACAGTTGGACGGAAAGGTGCATTTTTTTTGGAGAATGACGGGAAATCACTATATTTGTATTAATAGATTTGAATAATTCAAATTAACAACATTAAAAGGACAAGATCATGAAAAAGAAATTCAGATGCCTTGTTTGCGGATACGTCTATGAGGGCGAGAATCCGCCGGAGCGCTGCCCGCAGTGCAAAGCTCCCGCCAGCAAATTCGTAGAGATCAAGGATGAGGAAGGCAAGCCGCAGTGGGCTTGCGAGCACCACATCGGCGATGGAAAGGTCGAGGACGAAGAGATCATGGAAGCGCTGCGCCACGACTTCCAGGGAGAATGCAGCGAGGTCGGCATGTACCTGGCCATGTCCCGCCAGGCCGAACGCGAGGGTTATCCGGAGATTGCCGAGGCTTTCAAGCGCTATGCGTTCGAAGAGGCCGAGCATGCCGCCAAGTTCGCGGAACTGCTGGGCGAATGCGTCTGGGATACCAAGACCAACCTGGAGAAGCGTTACCAGGCCGAGGCCGGCGCCTGCGAAGGAAAACTGAAGACCGCCATGCGCGCCAAGCAGCTGGGCTATGACGCCGTCCACGACACCGTCCACGAGATGGCGAAGGACGAGGCCCGTCACGGTGCCGGTTTCTACGGACTCCTGCAGCGCTATTTCGGGAAATAAGCCACCTGGAGCCGAAAGGAAAAAGGGGGATGACCATCTGCTTGGTCATCCCCCTTCGTTTTACAGGTCGTCTTCGTCCGTGATGCCGAAACGGTTGGCAATGTCGTCGGGAATCTCCTCGAAGTCGAGGGCGTCCCAGGCGGCATCCATCTCGCGGCGGTCCTTTTTCGTCGGCCGGCCCGCACCGCGGTCACGGCGCAGGAAGAAGGTCTCGACGGGCGCCTTGAGCTTGTCCAGTTCGGCCTGCGGCGTCAGGTTCTCGGCGAAGTCAGGCACCAGTTTGGCACCCAGACGGTGCTCGGTGAGGGCCTTGACCTTGTAGACATACTGGACGATGCCCTTGCGGATTTCGAGGACTTCGCCCACCTTGATCATCTTGGAAGGCTTGGCGGGAACGCCGCCAACCTTGACTTTGTTGCCCTTGCAGGCATCGGTCGCGTCGCTCCGGGTCTTGAAGACGCGGATGGACCACAGATACTTGTCCAGACGGGTTACATCAGCCATGGTGTCGTAAATTAACAAACGTATAACAGATCCTTCGCTTCGCTCAGGATGACAGACAGGTCAGGATTCCGGATGGGAAAGCTCATAGTCGATCCGGTCGTCCAGATCCTCGTCGACACTGTAGTCCTCCCCTTCCAGGTACGGTTCCGCAGCGGGATCGATGTAAGAATCCGGCGCGGAGGAAGGCCGGACCGCCGTCTCGAGGAGCACGGTGTCCCGGTCCCGCGGGACGAGGAAGAAATCCGGTGTCTCGGCCGGAACGAGGAGCACTTCTCCCTTTTTCAACAGATAACTGTCCATGCCCCCGGCACGGGGGACCTGGAGCGAGGCCTCCCCCTCGGCGCAGGCATACAGCAGGAAACTGCCGAACTGCTCCGTATACAGGTGCAACGGGTCCGTCAGGCGGATCCGCGTCACCTGGAACGCCTCGGTATCCGCCAGTTTGTCGGCAAGGCGGTCTTCCGGACGGATGTCCGCATGGGTGTGATTCTCCTGCGGAGCCGCAGGGGCGACATAGGCTTTCAGGTCGATGAAATCGAGTGCATCGCCCAGACCGAGGTCTTCCGGGTCCGCATCGGCGCCCCAGCCGAAGACCGTGACATCCAACATCGAAGCCTCGGATATCTCGATAATGTCCAATCCGTTCGCCGCGGCATGAACCGTCCCGGGCGCGATGTAATACCAGTCCCCGCGTTTCGGCGTCACGGCATGCAGGCACTCCGCCAGGCTGCCGTCCAGGCTGCGGTTGTAAAACTCGGCGGCGGTCATCGACCGGTTCAGCCCCAGATACAGACGGGATCCCGGTTCTGCACCGGCGATGTACCAGAGTTTGGCCTTTCCGAGGGCGTCGAACCGCTCGCCGGCCAGCGCATCGTCCGGGCAGACGGTCAGCGGCATCCGCTCTTCGACCCGCAGGGCTCGGACGGCGACCGGAAACTGCCGTCCGTAATAATAATATACACTGTCACCGACCATGCGGTCGATGTACGTCTCCATGATATCGCTCAGGGAATCTCCTTCCAGCCAGCCGTCCTTCGCCGCCGTGTCATAACGGCCCAGGTCGGCGATCAGGAACCGTTCCTTTCCCCACGGATGCAATGCTTCGACCGGTTCGAAATGCATCGGGTACAATTTCTTTTCTTCTTCCATGTTTTTCTTCATGCAACCGCCGCAGCGGAAATGGTCAGACATACAAAAATAACAATTTTTACGCGGTTCAGGCACATTTCTGCCAAGAAATGTTACATTTGCAGGCAGACACCTGAAAGAGAAAGCATTATGGTCATCACCCTCATCCAGGCCGATCTGCAATGGGCGGATCCGGCCGCCAACCGCTCCCACCTGGAGGCCCTTGTCCGCGCAAGCGGGAAGACCGACCTCATTGTCCTGCCGGAGATGTTCTCGACCGGATTCGTCACCCGTCCGGAAGGCATTGCGGAGAGCGACGAGAGCGAAAGCCTGGCCCTGATGCGGCGGCTGGCCGCAGAGAAGGACTGCGGCGTCGCCGGCAGCCTGGCCATCCGGGAGACCGCGACCGGACGGTACCGGAACCGGTTCTATTTCGTCTTCCCGGACGGAAGCGAACGGCACTATGACAAGCACCACCTCTTTACCTACAGCGGAGAAGACCGGCAATATACCGCCGGTCAGGAACGGGTCGTCATCGACTTCCGCGGTTTCCGGATCCTCCTGCAGGTCTGCTATGACCTCCGATTCCCCGTATTCGCCCGCAACCGGGCCGCCGGGGACGGGGCCGACTATGACCTGATCCTCTACGTTGCCAGCTGGCCCGAAAGCCGCATCGCCGCCTGGGACACCCTGCTGCGTGCCCGCGCCATCGAGAACCAGTGCTATGTCGCGGGCGTCAACCGGGTCGGTTCCGATCCGGGCAACCGCTATCCCGGGCATTCCATTCTGGCCGATCCGTGGGGAAATCCGGTTACGATTTGTAAGGAAAATCAGGAAGACATCATCAATGTGGAATTAAACCGATTCAGTCTCGATGAGTACAGAAAAGCATTTCCTGTGCTGCAAGATGCTGATAATAAGTAAATTATTTCTATAATTTTCTTGCTTTTCCCAGAAAAAGATTTCATCTTTGCGAAGAGTTACAGATTGTAAGAAACCTATGACGCACGCCATTTCCCTTCTTTCCCTTCTCGTGCTTGTCCTCATCCTTGCGATGCGTGGACCGGGAAGGTAATGGATATCGTGCAACAGGATACTGCATGGCCTTCCCGGGATACCGGGGAGGCTTTTTTTTATAAACGGACGCAACATGGACAACAGAATCTACTTTTTCGACACGACCCTGCGGGATGGCGAGCAAGTCCCCGGCTGCCAGCTTAACACGGTCGAGAAAATCCAGGTAGCCAAGGCGTTGGAATCCCTCGGCGTCGACATCATCGAAGCCGGATTCCCCATCTCCAGCCCCGGCGACTTCCACTCCGTCCAGGAGATTTCCAAAGCCGTGACCTGGCCGGTCATCTGCGCCCTGTCCCGGGCCGTGGAGAAAGACATCGACATGGCCGCGGAGGCCCTCCGGTTTGCCAAGCGCAAGCGCATCCATACCGGCATCGGGACCTCGGACGCCCACATCCGGTACAAATTCAACTCCACCCGGGAGGAAATCCTCGAACGGGCGGCCCGGGCGGTCCGCTACGCCAAGAAATATGTGGAAGACGTGGAATTCTACGCCGAAGATGCCGGCCGTACCGACAACGAATATCTCGCCCGTGTCGTCGAGGCGGCCATCAAGACCGGAGCGACGGTCATCAACATCCCCGACACGACCGGTTACTGTCTCCCGGAGGAGTTCGGAGCCAAGATCAAGTACCTGTGCGACCATGTCGACGGGATCGAAAAGGCTGTCATCTCCACGCACTGCCACAACGACCTTGGCATGGCCACGGCCAACACGATGGCCGGAATCCTGGCCGGCGCCCGTCAGGTGGAAGTGACCGTCAACGGGATCGGCGAGCGGGCCGGGAACACGGCGCTGGAAGAAATCGCCATGATCCTGAAGTCCCACAAGGGCCTGGATTTCCAGTCGAACATCAACACGCAGCGGATCTTCCCGACCAGCCGGATGGTTTCCAGCCTGATGAACATGCCCGTCCAACCCAACAAGGCCGTAGTCGGCAAAAATGCGTTCGCCCATTCTTCCGGCATCCACCAGGACGGCGTGCTGAAGAACGTCCAGACGTACGAGATCATTGATCCGAAGGACGTCGGCATCGACAACAACTCGATTGTCCTGACCGCCCGGAGCGGCCGCGCGGCCTTGAAATACCGGATGGAAGTGCTCGGCCTCAAACTGGCGGAAGAAAAGATCGACCAGGTCTATGAAGCCTTCCTCAAACTGGCCGACGCCAAAAAGGAGATCCACGACGACGACATCCTCGTCCTGGCCGGGGCGGACCGCGCCCTTGACCATCACATCAAGATCGACTGGCTCCAGGCGACCTGCGGCGTCGGCGTCCGTCCGGTCGCATCGGTCGGACTGGACATCGCCGGGGAGAAATTCGAAGCGGCTGCCGCCGGAAACGGGCCTTTCGACGCGGCGATCAACGCCCTGCACCGGATTATCCACAAGCCCGTCATCATCAACGAGTTCACCATCCAGAGCATCTCAAAAGGCGCCGATGACTGTTGCAAAGTCCACATGCAGGTAGAACATGAGGGCCATCTGTTCTACGGTTTCGGAGCCAGCACGGACATCGTCGCGGCATCGGTGGAAGCCTATGTCGACTGCATCAATAAATTTCCCCGCTGATGAATACCCTTTTTGACAAGATCTGGGACGCCCATGTCGTCGACCGGATTCCCGACGGCCCGGACCAGCTTTACATCGACCGGCTCTATTGCCACGAAGTGACCAGTCCGCAGGCTTTCGAAGGACTGCGCCGCCGCGGCATCGGCTGCCTGCGGCCGGGACAGGTTTTCTGCATGCCGGACCACAACACGCCGACCCAAAATCAGGACAAGCCGGTCGCGGACCCCGTCTTCTGGAAACAACTGGAGGAACTGGCTGCCAACGCACGGGATTTCGGGCTGCCGCATTTCGGCCTGGATGACCCGCGCAACGGGATCGTCCACGTCGTCGGCCCGGAGCGGGGCCTGTCCCTACCGGGCATGACCATCGTCTGCGGGGACTCCCACACGTCCACCCACGGCGCCGTCGGTGCCCTGGCCTTCGGCATCGGGACCAGCGAAGTGGAATTGGTCCTGGCGACGCAGTGCATCCTCCAGCACAAACCGAAATCCATGCGCATCCGCATCGAGGGCGCCTTGGGGCCGTGCGTGACGGCCAAGGATATCGCGCTGTTCCTCATGCGCGAACTGACGACCGGCGGGGCGACGGGGTACTTCATCGAATACGCCGGCAGCGCCGTCCGGGCATTGTCGATGGAAGGCCGGCTCACCTTGTGCAACCTGTCCATCGAAATGGGAGCCCGGGGCGGCATGGTCGCCCCGGACGAAAAGACCTTCGCCTACCTCAGGGGAACGGAATTCGCCCCGGCCGGCTGGGACGCCGCCGTCGCCCGCTGGAAGACGCTCCACAGCGATGCCGACGCCGTGTTCGACCGGGAGATCGTCTTCGACGCCGCCGCCATTCCGCCGATGCTGACCTACGGGACCAACCCCGGGATGGGCATGGCGGTCGACGGACGGATCCCCGCCCTGGAAGACATTCCGGAAGCGCAACGGAACGCATTCCGCAAGGCCTTGGCTTACATGGATTTCAAACCGGACATGGCCCTGGTCGGGAAACCCGTGGATTATGTTTTCCTCGGAGCGTGCACCAACGGAAGGATCGAGGATTTCCGCGCCTTTGCCTCCGTGGTCCGGGGCCGGAAGAAAGCCGCGTCCGTGACGGCCTGGCTGGTCCCGGGTTCCCGCGAAGTGGTCCGGCAGATCCATGCCGAAGGACTGGACACGGTCCTGGGCGAGGCGGGTTTCACCATCCGGCAGCCGGGCTGCTCCGCCTGCCTGGCCATGAACGACGATAAAATCCCGACCGGGAAGTATTGCATATCGACCAGCAACCGCAATTTCGAAGGCCGGCAGGGACCGGGATCCCGAACCCTGCTCGCCAGCCCGCTGGTCGCGGCAGCCGCCGCCGTCACCGGCGTCATCACCGATCCAAGAGCCCTGCTATGAAACAGAAATTCGACATCATCGAGAGCACCTGCGTGCCGCTGCCCCTGGCGAATGTGGATACGGACCAGATCATCCCGGCCCGTTTCCTGAAAGCGACCATCCGGGACGAGGCCTTCTACGGAGCCCGGCTCTTTCGGGACTGGCGCTTCCATCCGGACGGAAGCCCGGTCCGGGAGTTCGTCCTCAACGATCCCCGTTACGGCGGGGAAATCCTCGTCGCCGGGAAGAATTTCGGCTGTGGTTCCAGCCGGGAACATGCCGCCTGGGCCCTGGCCGGCTACGGTTTCCGGGCTGTCATCTCGAGCGACTTCGCCGATATCCACCGGCAGAACGAACTGAACAACTTCGTCCTGCCCGTCACCGTTCCCGAAGATTTCCTGGAAGAACTCTTCGGCAGCATCGCCGCGGACCCGGCCGCCCGCGTCCGCATCGACGTGCCGGCCCAGACCGTCACCAACCTGTCGACCGGACGGACCTGCCGGTTCCCGCTGGACGCATACAAGAAATATTGTCTGACCCATGCCCTGGACGACATCGACTATCTGCTGGAGCGGCAGGACCGGATCGAAGCGTTCGAGGCGGAACATCCGCAACCATGAAATTCCAAATCGCCTTGCTTCCGGGAGACGGCATCGGACCGGAAGTGACCGCCCAGGCCGTCAAGGCCGTAGAAGCCGTCTGCCGCCGCTTCGGCCACCAGGCCGTTTTCAAGACCGGCCTGGCCGGGGCCTGTGCCATCGAGGCCTGCGGCAATCCGTATCCCGACCGGACCCATGCCCTGTGCATGGACAGCGACGCCGTACTCTTCGGCGCCGTCGGGGATCCGAAATATGACCATAACCCTTCCGCCCCGGTCCGCCCGGAACAGGGACTGCTCGCCATGCGGAAGCGGCTCGGACTGTATGCCAACCTCCGCCCGGTCGAGACCTTCCCCGCCCTGGCCGACCGTTCTCCGCTGAAACGGGAACGGATCGAAGGCGCGGACTTCCTGTGCATCCGGGAACTGACCGGCGGTCTGTATTTCGGAGAGAAAGGCTACCGCGACGACGGAGAGACGGCCTTTGACACCTGCACGTATTCGCGGGAAGAGATCCGCCGGATTCTCGCGCTGGCCTTCCGCACCGCCCGCAGCCGCAGGGGGCACCTGACGGTCGTCGACAAAGCCAACGTCCTGGAGACTTCCCGCTTCTGGCGCCGCATCGCCCGGGAAATGGCCCCGGACTATCCCGACGTCACCGTCGATTACATGTTCGTGGACAACGCCGCCATGCAGCTGATCCGTGACCCGAAAGCCTTCGACGTCATCGTCACGGAAAACACGTTCGGGGACATCCTGACCGATGAGGCCAGTTGCATCAGCGGGTCCATGGGCCTGCTCGCTTCCGCCTCCGTCGGCCTCCACACCAGCGTCTTCGAGCCCATCCATGGTTCGTGGCCCCAAGCTGCCGGAAAGGGCATCGCCAACCCCATCGCGGCGGTTCTGTCCGCTGCCATGATGTTCGAGCACGCTTTCGGACTTATGGAAGAGGGCCGGGCCATCCGCAACGCAGTCGCCGCTTCCATCGAGGCCGGCGCCGTCACGGAAGACCTGGCCGGGGACGGGAACGCCCTTTCCACCGGCGAGGCCGGTGACTGGATCGCATCAAAAATCTGATAAAAATCATAACATGAGCAACATCAACTGGGACACCCTGGGCTTCGACGCCTACCAAACCCGCACCCTGGTCTATTCCTGCCACCAGGACGGCCGCTGGTCCCCGGCCGCGACCACGGAGAATTTTTCCTTCCAACTGAATCCGTTCGCACAGGTCCTCCATTACGCCATCTCCTGTTTCGAGGGACTCAAAGCGTTTCGCCAGAAAGACGGGCGGATCGCCATTTTCCGGCCGGACCAGAATGCCGCCCGCATGGCCCGGACAGCCGCTTATCTCGGCCTTCCGGTCCCCGACGAAGCCCTGTTCATCGAAATGTGCGAACGCTGCGTGAGGGAAAACCTGGAGTTCCTGCCGCCGTACGGCCACCAGGCCTCCCTCTACATCCGTCCGCTGCTGATGGGCGTCCATCCGCAGATGCAGCTGGTCCCGAATCCGGAGGCCATTTTCGCAGTCATGTGCGCCCCCGTCGGTTCCTATTACGGCGAACACCTCAAATCCTTCGCCGGAGTCGTGCCGGGCAACTATGACCGGGCAGCGCCGAAGGGATCCGGCAGTTACAAGATCGGCGCAAACTACGCAGCCACCTTCAAGCCGTACAAGACCGCCCACGACCAGGGCTACACCGAACTGCTATATGTCGATTCGGCCACCCGGAGCCACATCGACGAATTCGGGTCGTCCAATTTCTTCGGCATCAAAGGCAACAAGTATATCACGCCGCTTTCCGACAGCGTCCTGCCTTCCATCACCAACAAGACGCTGCGGGAAGTCGCGGAGGATTTCGGGATGGAAGTCGAAATCCGGCCCGTCCCGGTCACGGAACTGGCCGAATTCGAGGAGGCGGCCGCTTGCGGGACCGCCGTCGTGATCACACCGATGTCCCACATCGACATCAAGCCGATCCTGGAGGAAGACGCCATCGCCCGGTCCTACCGCTTCACGCCGGACGGGGAAGTCGGACCGGTCTGCACGAAACTCTACCGCCGCATCACAGGCATCCAGTTCGGCGAGATCGAAGACACCCACGGCTGGTGCCACTTCGTCGATTGACCGGAACTTTTATTTGCTTGAATAAGGGTAAAATCGTATCTTTGTATCAAAGATACGATTCCCTTATGAAAGCCCGATCATTCCTTTGCAGTCTCCTGTTCCCCGCCTTCCTGTGCGCCTGCGGGAACAGCATCGTCATCGAAGATTTCGAACATGGCCTGGACCGCTGGACCGCGGAAGGAGAAGCCTTCTCCATCGCCGCCCAGGATGCAGGAGTCAGCGGTTACATGGGTTCCTCCTACCTCCGGAGCACGGAGGACGACACCCTGTCCGGATCCCTGACCAGCGAACCTTTCGTCCTGTCCGGACATTATGTCAACATGCTGCTGGGCGGTCCCAAGGCCACCGGTTTCGGCGGAGCCGGGACTTCCGTCCAATTGCTGGTAGACGGTGAGCCGGTCCGCACGGCATCTTCCGTCAGCGACGACCCGTCCGTCCTGGAATGGGTGTCCTGGGATGTGCGGGACCTGGCCGGGAAAGAAGCCGTCATCCGGATCGAGGCTGCGCCCGCACGCGTTTTCGGAACCCGCCGGATACCCCGCGGATACCTGCTGGTCGATGAGATCCAGCAGGGGGCCAAGCGGTTCAGCACCTACTACGACGAGTACGCCGTGACCCTCAAGGCAGACAAGAAATACATCCTCATCCCGGCCTCCAATACCGGCATCAACTCCCGCCTCTCCGTAGAAGTGGACGGCGTCAACATCCTGGGAAACGCCCAGAGCGCCCGTCCGGCTTCGAAGGACATCGAATATTACATCCCGGTCAACGTCGAACCGTACAAAGGGAAGGACGTGACGGTCAAGCTGACCGGCATCAAGGAGTCGGATGCGGTTTTCGGTGCCATCCGGACGTCGGATGACAGGGGCAACGATCCGGACGAGACCTACCGGCCGCTCGTGCATTTTTCGCCGGCCTTCGGCTGGACCAATGATCCGAACGGCATGGTCTACACCGGCGGCGAATGGCATCTTTCCCTCCAGTACAATCCCTATGGCACCTCCCACGGCAACATGCACTGGGGCCTGAGCGTATCCAAAGACCTGATCCACTGGGAAGACCGGCCGGCCATCATCGCACCGGACGAACTGGGATCCATCTTCTCCGGCAGCGCCGTCGTGGACCATGACAACACCGCCGGCTTCGGCAAGGATGCGATCGTAGCGATCTATACCTCTGCCGGACAGGGTCAGCGCCAGAGCATCGCCTGGTCGACGGACGGCGGATACACCTTCCACAAATACGAAGGAAACCCCGTCCTTTCCGATCCGGAGCAGCGGGACTTCCGCGATCCGAAAGTCAACCGGATCGGCGACCAGTGGGTCATGGCCCTCGCCTGCGGCCAGGTCATCCGCTTCTACGGATCCCCGGATCTCAAGGATTGGCATTTCCTCAGCGACTTCGGCACGGGGCTCGGTTCGCATGCCGGCGTCTGGGAATGCCCGGATCTGCTGCGTTTCGAATATGAAGGCAAGGAAAAATGGGTGCTCTTCGTCAGCATCAACCCGGGCGGTCCGAACGGAGGCAGCATCACCCAGTACTTCATCGGCGATTTCGACGGACAGCGCTTCAAGGCGGACCCGCTTCCCTACCCGCTCTGGGTGGATGAGGGCGTCGACAATTACGCCGGCGTCACCTTCGCCGACGCACCGGACGGCCGGACCGTTTTCATGGGCTGGATGAGCAACTGGGCCTACACCGGATCGACTCCGACCCTGGCATTCCGCAATGGCATGACCCTGCCGCGTGACCTCTTCCTCAAGGACAACGGCCGTCACCTCATCCTCGCCAGCGTTCCGTCACCGGAAGTGGACGCCGCCCGCGGCGCCAGCCGGCAGGTAGAGGGTATCGAAGTGGCCAACGGCTATACCCTTCCCGAGATTCTCGCCGAAAACAAGGGCGCCTATGAACTCGACTTCACCGTCGTGCCGGATGCCCTGGGCCGCTTCAGCCTGTCCCTTTCCAACACAAAGGGAGAGAAGGCCGTCTGGACCTTCGACCTGCGCAATGACCGGTTGGAACTGGACCGGAGCAAGAGCGGCCTGACGGATTTCCACCCGTCCTTCGCCGCCAAGCCCGTCACGGTCGGACTGAACCCGCGGGAAGAATACAAGTGCCGGCTGTTCGTCGACAAACTGTCCACGGAACTCTTCATCAACGACGGTGACATGGTCTTTACCAACTGCGTCTTCCCCACGGAGGTCTACAACCATTTCGCCATTCAGGCGGAGGGATGCAAGATCCAGGTCAAAGACGTCCAGGTCCATGAACTGAAATAGCCATGGATGCCGTCCTGACCGCCCTGCTGATCCCGTTGCTCGGCACCGTCCTGGGATCCGCTTTCGTCTTTTTCATGAAGAAAGACATGCCGTCCGCCCTCCAGAAAGCCCTGCTGGGCTTCGCCTCCGGCGTCATGGTGGCTGCGTCCGTCTGGTCCCTGATCATCCCGGCCATCGAGATGGGAGAAGGAAAGGCCGCGATCGTACCGGTCACCATCGGCCTGCTGGTCGGATTCGCCTTCCTGCTGCTGATTGACTACATCACACCGCACATCCACCCGACCGGAGAGGAAGAAGGCCCCCGGAGCAAACTGTCCCGGACCACGAAACTGGCCTTGGCCGTCACCATCCATAACTTCCCGGAGGGTATGGCGGTCGGCGTCGCCATCGCAGGCGCCCTGAACGCGAATTTCAGCATGGCCGGTGCCCTGGCGCTTTCCCTGGGCATCGCCATCCAGAATGTTCCGGAAGGGGCCATCATCTCCATGCCGCTCCGCGCGGCGGGGAACAGCCGCCTGCGGGCATTCGGCATCGGCAGCCTCAGCGGCGTCGTCGAGCCCCTCGGCGGTGCGCTGGTCCTTCTGCTGGCCTCTGCGGCAACGGCGACGATGCCTTACCTGCTGCCTTTCGCAGCCGGCGCCATGCTGTATGTCGTCATTGAAGAATTGATTCCGGAAGCCTCGGAGGGCGAGCATTCCAACATCAGCACCATCGGTTTCGCCCTCGGCTTTGCGCTGATGATGGTGCTGGACGTCGTCCTGGGCTAACCGTTCAGCGAAGCCTTGGCGGCCTCCACGGCCGCGATGACCCGGTCGCACCAGGCATCGAATTCCGGATCAAGGATTTGCAGTTCCGGATGGGCCAGGATGTTTTCAATCGTCCTGCGGATTCCCTGTTCATAGCGGACCGTCGCCTGGAAACCGGGGACGGCCTGCTTCAGTTTGGCGTTGTCGAAGATGACGCTGTTGGCCTTGTCTCCCGTCAAGTTGCCCAGCAGGTCATAGGGAGCGACGGCGGCCAGGAAATCCGACGAGACATGGTACGGGCGCAGCGGCACGCCAAGCACGTCCGCGCAGATCCGGTAGATCTGGTTCCAGGTCAGGGATTCGTCCGAGGTGATGGTAAACGCGTTGCCCAGGGCATGGGGATTGTCCATCAGGCCGATGAACCCTTTGGCAAAATCCGTATTGTGGGTCAGGGTCCAGAGCGATGTCCCGTCCCCGTGGATGAGGACCGGTTTTCCGTCCAGCATGCGGCGCAGTACCTGCCAGGATCCCTTGTCGCCATGGATGCCGACCGGGACGGATCGGTCGCCATAGGTATGGCTCGGCCGGATGACCGTCACCGGGAAACCTTCGGTACGGTATTTCTCCATCAGAAAGTCCTCGCAGGCAATCTTGTTGCGGGAATACTGCCAGAAAGGATTGGCCAGCGGGGTCCCTTCCGTGATGTACGGAGAAACCAGCGGCTTCTGGTACGCCGAAGCCGAACTGATATAGATATACTGACGGGTCCGGCCCCGGAAGAGCCGCCAGTCTCGCTCGACGTGCTGCGGCACGAAGCCGATGAACTCCGCCACGCAGTCCCAGGTCTCCCCTTCCAGCAGGGCCCGGACACGGTCTTCATCCGTGATGTCCGCCTGGATGATCCGGACACCCTCCGGCACATCCCCGTTGCGGTTGCCCCGGTTCAGCAACGTCAGTTCCCATTCTTCGCCGGCAGCGAGGGCGGCGGTGATGGCCGTGCTGATCGTACCGGTACCGCCGATAAAAAGCGCTCTCTTTTTCATATCCTTCGATTGATTTGACCAAATATAAGAAAGAATTCCGGGAATCCGAACAGGATTTGTTGATGTTGTCCGGAAATAAACCTATCTTTGAAAGGGACATGAACCAGAAGTCCCTGAACAGATTATGATGAAACGACTTTTCCTCCTGGCTGCCGCCCTGAGCGGGCTGTGCACGGCTGCACTGGCCGACAACATCCGTTTCGCTTCCCATCCGTCGCTCTCCCCGGACGGCAAGCAGATTTACTTCAGCTACGACGGGGATATCTTTTCGGTCCCCGCGACCGGCGGACAGGCGACCGCCGTCATCACGATGCCCGGTGTCCAGGACTCCCCGCTCGTTTCCCCCGACGGCAAATGGCTGGCCTTCAGTTCCGACATCCAGGGCAACAATGATATTTACGCCGTCCCCGTCGCCGGCGGCCAGGCCGTCCAGCTGACCTTCCATGAGTCACCGGACATCCCGATCTCCTGGTCGGCCGACTCGCGGTACATTTACTTTGAATCCACCCGGGCCAGCGCCCGCAAGACGACCTTCCGGGTCGCCGTCGCCGGCGGTACGCCCCAGCTGATGTTCGAGGGCTTCTTCAACACCGTCGTGAACCTCGCCGAAAACCCGAAGACCGGCGAATTCCTCTTCAACGAATCGATGGAGAGCCTCAGTTTCCCGACCCGCAAGCGGTATGTCGGCGACCACAACCCGAACATCAAGTCCTGGAATCCCAAGACCCGCACCTACACGGAACTGACCGATTACATCGGCAAGGACCAGTGGCCCATGGCCGACCGCAACGGGAACATCTACTACGTCAGCGACGAACTGAACAAGGAATCCAACATCGTCAAGTATGTCAAGGGTGGAAAGCCGGTCCAGCTGACCGCTTTCGACCAATCGGTCCAGTACCCGTCCATCGCCTTCGGCGGAGCCGCCATCGTCTTCCTGAAGTACTATGAGATCCAGGTTCTCGACCTGGCCAGCGGACAGGTCCGCACCCCGCAGATTGCCATCGCCTCCGGCAGCGTGCCGGTCCGGCGCTCTTTCGCGGAACAGACCCCGACCGCCGCGGACGTGTCTCCGGACGGGAAGAAGTTCGCCCTGGTCATCCGCGGCGGACTCTACATTTCCGATACGAAATGCAAGTATCTCCAGAGGCTCGCCACCCCTTCCGATGAACGGGTCAGTGAAGTCGTCTGGGGCGACGACAGCAAAACCCTCTATTACACCCGGACGGACAAGGGCTGGACGAACCTGTTCCGCATTGCAGCCGACGGTTCTGCAGCGGAAACTGCCGTCTTTACGTCCCGCAACAATACCAAGAACCTGACCCTCAACCACAAACGGACCAAGCTCGCCTTTATTGACGGCAGCCGTTCCGTGATGCTGCTGGACACCCGGACCGGTGCGACGTCCCGGATTGCCGAAGCGGAATTCTGGTCCTTCCAGGGCTATGACCTCGCCTTCTCCTACGACGACAGTTACCTCGCCTTCGATGCCATGCACATGTTCGAATCCGACATCTTCCTGTACAGTTTCAAGGACGGCAAACTGGTCAATTTCACGAACTCCGCCTCCGTCGAGCGCGGTGCGGTCTTCTCCCCGGACGGAAAGGACATGTACCTGCTGGCCAACCCGACGTCCGCCTCCTTCCCGAAGGGCTCCCGGGCTTCCCTGTACAAGCTTCCGCTCCGCAAATACGACACCCCGTTCAAGTCGGCCGTCGTAGACGACCTGTTCAAGGACAAGAAGGACGCGCCCAAGAAAGACTCTTCCGTCGTCATCGATTTCAAGAACATCCATGAGCGGCTGGTGCGCGTCGAAAGGGACGGCAGCCAGAGCGGTCTGTACGTGTATTCTTCGAAGGGCAAGGATTACCTGCTCTACCGTTCGATGGGTTCCGGCGCCCCCGGGACCTGGGCGTTGGAGATTTCGGATCCGGATGCCAAGCCGAAGCAGATCAAGGACCTCAACGGCGGCGTTTTCTTCAGCAGCAAGGACGCCCTTTACTGCCTGGGCGGCGGAGCCATCTACAAGGTCGACCCGGGTGCGGGAACCGCCTCGAAGACCGCCGTTTCTAAAAACGTGGAATCCGTGCTGGGCGATGAATTCAGCCAGATGTTCTACGAAGCATGGGCCGTCATGGAGCAGAATTACTATGATGTCAACTTCCACGGGACAGACTGGTATGCCGACCGGGATTACTATGCCTCCTTCCTGCCGTATGTCCGGACCCGCGCGAATCTCCGCACCCTCATGGCTGACATGCTGGGCGAACTGAATTCCTCGCACCAGGGCTTCACGTCCAACGGTTCCGAGGAGAAGCAGGAGACCAAGATCCAGACCTATGCGACGGGTATCGTCTTCGACAACGCGGCGCCGTACACGGTTGCCGGAGTCCTGGAAGGCTCCCCGGCGGACAAATTCGAAATCGATCTCCGCAAGGGAGACAAACTGGTCGCCGTCGCGGACGTGCCGGTTGACGAGAAACAGAACCGCGAGAAGTATTTCTCCGGTGCCGTGTCGCTGGATGAACTGAAACTCACTTTCAGCCGCAGCGGCAAGCCATTCGACATCAAGGTCCACCCGGCTTCCTTCTCCACCGTCAAGACCTTCGCCTACAAGGAGTGGGAAGAGCAGCGCGCCGAGATGGTCTCCCGAAAGACCTCCGGGAAGGTCGGTTACATCCACATGCGCGCCATGGGAGACGAGGACCTCAACAACTTCCTCCTGAAGATGCATACGGATGTTTATGGCAAGGATGCTCTGATCCTGGACCTGCGCTACAACAACGGCGGCAATGTCCACAAGGAAGTCATCGATTTCCTCCGCGGCCAGGCCCACTTCGAATGGTCCTACCGCGACTTCCCGAAGACGAGCCATCCGAATGTCGCGCCGGCCGGCAAACCGATCGTCGTCCTCGTCAATGAACACAGCCTTTCCGATGCCGAAGTGACTTCCAACGGCATCAAGACCCTCGGCATCGCCAAACTGGTCGGCACCGAGACCTACCGCTGGATCATCTTCACCTCTTCGGTGCGCCTGCTGGACGGTTCCACCATCCGCATGCCGGCCTGGGGCTGCTACAGCGTCCTCGACGGCTCCGACCTGGAGAATACCGGCGTCAAGCCCGACATCTATGTCAAGAATACCTTCAAGGACCGTCTGGAAGGGAAAGACCCGCAGTTGGATGCCGCCATCGCGGAAATCCTCCGCGAGATGAAATAACCGGCGGCCCTGCCATGCAGAATGCTGTCATCAGTCCTTCTATCGGACCGGTGACAGCATTCTGCGTTTCCCGGACAGGATAACCGAAGTCCGCCTATTTGTACCGGCGGAAGGAATAGATGGTCTTGACCCCCAGGGATTCTTTCTGGAGGACCAGCCTCGTACGGGTCATCTCCAGAACCGTGTATGTTCCCGAGAGGCGCATTTCGTACTGGAGCCCCTGCGTAAGCCAGAGCGTCTTCGTAAAGCGGATCTGTTTCCTGGCGGCGTTGAAAGAGAACTGAGCGCCGTCGACATCCACATCTTTGAGGTCAAACTGCGTGAAACTGCCTTTCTTGGCAAGGGCGATGCGGGGCTCGCTCAGGGAAAGATAGAAATGGACGCCGGAGTAATCGACTTGATTCCGCATTCCGTTTCCAATGGAACCGGCGGGGACGACCGCTTTGGAATCCAGCGCCCACACGCCGTAAATCGCTCCCGAGAGATCGCCGGTATGACGGACGTTCGAAACGCCGCAGGATGTGAGGATGGCCATGCAGGCGATGACAACTGCAAACAACAACTTTTTCATATCATTCAGTATAAGGGTTTGTATAATAAGGAATCTGTTCCAATCTTCTTTTTATCGGGTTGTTATTTCGCTGGGGAGAAGATTGTCGTGTTTGTCAGCACTGTCCCAAAGGTAAGTCCATAGAATAAACCTTCTGGACGATCGACGGAAGAAAGCGCATAGAAGCCTTGTCCCGGGTGTGCGGCTTCATATTGTTCCTTATCCGCCAGGACGGACGCAGGCAGGACCGTATTCATGTCGAGAGGATAGCGCGTATCTACCCATTCAAAGCCATACCCCTTGTCCCGCATGGTAACGGTCTTGACGTTGCCGTGATCCCGGATGAACAGGACATTATTTCCCCCATCGTTCACGGCGCCGAGAATCGGCACATCGCCATATTTGCTTTTTACGCAGGCTATGGAAGAACGAATGTCGTACCACCAGACCGAACGGTTGAAACTGCTATGCGAGCATTCCAGCAGGGTCCCGTCTTCGTCTATGATGATAGAATACCGGAGATTTTCGACTTCTTGGGAGCCGTCGGCAAACGGAGCGACACAATGGAACTCATATTGCTTTTTGTCAAGCCCGTTCCGTGAGACTTCGACGATATAGGAATAATCACTACTGTAATCCTCATTCTCGATACCGGTCCCGACATACGTTCTGGCGACCCTTCTGGGTATTGCGAAAAGGAAATCATCTTCATACAACGTTTTTTCCGTAATCATCCACGTCTCGCCGAGGTAAATGGCGACACCGTCGAGGCCGTCTGCATCCGTGAAATGGATTTCGGTGCCTCCTTCGTCCCAGTTCGAGATTTCGACGATACCAGCCTTCGGGTAACGGATCCTGAAGTCTCGCAGGACTTGTTCATCTGCATGGGAAAGGCCCTCCGGAACCATACGCTCGCAGGAGCCTGACAGCAGCATTAAGACAACAGATAAAACAAAAATCACAATCTTTTTCATGTTTCGTATGCAAAAGGGTCGCAAAAATACAAAAATTTCGCGACCAGCAAGCATTTCCCTTTATTATTCTTACTGATTACTATTTAGAATGAGATACCTAAACTAAGATAGGGCATGAGCCAACGTCCGTTCAGTTTTCCACTATCAAATGCGAATGTCGGCTTGATGCCTGCGCCGAATGTGAAACCTTTCTCCTTCTGGAAACGGTATCCTATGTCACCGAAGAAATTGTATCCCCAGGCAGTTCCACTGGTTTCTTCAGGCTTGATTTCAGTTGCGTCATCACCGTATCCAATGAAGACGCTATGTACCGAATACTTGTAAATACCATTTGTCATACCAACTCCCAGAACCAAATGGCTGTTCCGCTGCCCCAAGAGATCGTTGATTTCCAGGGGAATTCCTATTCCGTTCAAAGAATAACTGCCAAGAGTACCCGTCCCATAGGCATAAGAAAGTCCTACATTATACCCGAGTCCATGGTTCCCTTTGAATCGTGAATCAAAAGATACACCGGCTAATCCGGATGAACCAAGCAAATCAAGGGTAACAGATTTTGTTTGAGCTTGAGCAAAGATTGCCGATGTTAAAATCAAAATACTTAATAAATATTTTTTCATAGTACAAAAATAATCGTTGTACTATATTATGCGCAAGAAAAGTGCCATAGAACACCCCTCAATGCCGTTTTGAGGTAATCAATGAACCTTTCCACATGATAACGGAAAGGTTTATTTACACTGACTCAGTAGTTCCGGAGACGAGTATAAGTACGAAAGGTTTTGCGATAATGTGGAATCGAGTAGGAGGTAAACGAAAGTAAAAGTTTATCTCCTACTTTCGTTTACCGACCTCTCACACCACCGTACGTGCCGTTCGGCATACGGCGGTTCCTTACACTTTGTGCATTTGAACATAGTAGT
>Ga0256405_10002345_pt1 | contig 44138 bp, 32 predicted proteins | sample RumenRJG_02DNA_FD_189096 | JGI IMG/M metagenome (GOLD analysis project Ga0256405, IMG submission 189096) | Bovine rumen microbial communities from Lethbridge, Alberta, Canada - RJG_02 | ecosystem: Host-associated > Mammals > Digestive system > Stomach > Rumen | place: Canada: Alberta... | reverse complement strand
ATCAAGCTCCGCCTATCCATGAGTCCTGTAAAATACCGGCAAAAACACACAAACAATATGTCAACGAACACACAAATACTTAACAATATTTACTAACCCTGTCCAACTTTTTGGGGACACCTCATCCTAATGTCATCGTATTGTCTAGCCCATCTAAATGTTAAAAAATGTATTTTTTAAGTATTCTTTCTTGCATATGTCAAAAAAAAGTAGTAATTTTGCAAGCAAAATTGTGAAGAATATATAAATGGAGAAAAATATGGACCAGAAGAAGTTGACAAAGAGTGAGAATAAAGTGCTGGCAGGAGTATGTGCGGGGCTGGCGGAGTATATGGGCATGGATATTACGGTCATGCGGATATTGTATGCGCTGTTGACCTTGTGTTCTGCTGCATTCCCTGGTGTATTGCTCTATCTGATCATGGCGCTTGTAATGCCGGAACCGTGGGATAGGTATTAAGTATCTGCAAATTGAAAGAAACAAAAATCTATACGATATGAAAAAGATATTTGGCTTATTGGTGGCTTTGTTGGTAGGCGTGGGAACGTTGCGTGCTAGTGAAATGACGATTGACTTAAGTACTGCGTATGCTTATGCATCAGATAACATGTCCAGTGCAGTGCCTGTTTATCAAAGCAACGTTCTTACAGTTAATTTCTCTGTTTCACAAAATTGGGAGGCTGTAGGTGTGGAATTTGACTTGCCTTTCATTATGGGAATTACGGGAATAGATTTTGATTATAAGGGGCAAGGAGAGGACGATTATTCATTTATTAGCTACTTGCAAGACTCAGAAGGAACAAGATGGACTAATCTTGATGATTTCTTATGTTTATGTCAGGCTAACTGGTATAGTAAGGAGGGATTTCTCCCTTCGGCAACTCTATGGGATGAAGCGAATTACACTTTTGGCGATAAACCATTTGTGAAGATAGGATTTATTGTGAATCCTTCTGTAGCCGAAGTAGGAACCTTCTTTCTTCGCAATGTGAAAATTCATTACGAAGAGAATGTTGTCTATAATTGGAAGAATGGCATTGGAACTACGATAATGTCGGGTACAACATCACAATCAAAAATTAAGGTTAATGGGTCTTCGATAGATTGTATATACTTGCAAAGTGCTTTTCGCACAAACAGCAATCCTATTGAAAATTTTATAGAGATTTCTCCGTCTTCCGGCGTGTTTCAAGCAGGTGATATTGTGAAAGTTGAGTTTTGTGTTAATAACTCAGATCAACAAAAATATGCTTTTTTGGGTATTTTCGACACCCATAATTGTGAATTAATAAGCGATTCTACTAATAATACTTATGATGTTAATATAGAACCTACTAAATTACAATATACGCTAACGGCGGCATCTTCGTTTCTTCGTTTAGGACGCAGTAAAGGTAATACTAAGGTCGGAGTAACTAAAATAGAGGTTATACGAGGAACTCAAAATATCGATCAGCCCACTCAATATTGGTACTGGAGAGGATATGTAGATGGAGCGGATACGGAGAATGAATATATTAATAATGTTTTCCAAAACGGAATATCGCATATTGCGGTTCAGAATGATGCCTATTTATATGTACTTTATCAGGAGCAAGGTTTTGCTGGCATGCAATATATGTCAGAATGGTACGTTGATGGACCGACGCATGCTACCATGACAATAAATGGTATAGAAAAGTTGCATATCCCTGCTGGGACATGGACATTATACTTGTATGATAATGGTGATGGAACGGTTGAATTGGCATATCAACCTATTGCAGGGAAAACGCTTGTGAATGAGGAATTGATAGAACAATACAATGTAACAGCGAATGCGTACCCGTCCGATGCGGGAAGAGTATCCATTGTTTATGCAGCTGATTATTCTGACGCAGATTTGATAGCGTTCCCCTATAGTGGTTACCAATTTGATCATTGGAATGACGGAAGTACACAAAACCCACGGACGGTAGTGCTGACGCAGGACACAACGTTTATAGCATATTTTGTTGAGGAAACGACAACGCCTACCTATACCGTTACAGCGAATGCGAGTCCATCTTATGCCGGAACGGTGGATGTAACTTATAGTGCGGATCATACGCAAGCTACCATGACGGCTACCGCCAATTATGGATATCGTTTTTTAAGTTGGAATGACGGAAATACGACCAATCCGCGGACGCTGAATGTTACGCGGGATGTAACCTATACGGCATATTTTGAACAATACAACACAATGCTTGAGATAGATAACTGTGATTGGTATTGGAAGGGCTGGAACGGAGAAAGTGAGATAGAAGTGCCTACCGAAGCAAATCTCTTCCAAAATGGAATATCACAAATTTCGGTCCAGAGTGCTGCGTATCTATATTTATTGCGATGTGCGCCTGGAGAGCGTGTGGGTGTAGATTACATACCTCATGAGTATTCGGAAAATACACACGTAACGATGTATAATGTGAATTCGATAGGATACGGAGGAAATAAATTATATATCCCTGCAGGTGTTTGGACGTTGTATTTGTATAATAACGGTGATGGTACTGTTGAACTCTCTCGTGAACCGATACCCGGCAAAACGCTTGTGGGTGGTGGAATAACTCCTTACTTTGAAATTTCGACGAATGTTTACCCAGCGAATACAGGAACGGTAGAGGTGGTATATTCGGATGACCACTCGATGGCTACGATGACGGCGATTGGTAACACCGGATACCACTTCAAGAGATGGAATGACGGAAATCTGGATAATCCGCGCTATGTAGAGTTGACGCAGGATACGACCTTCACGGCCTTGTTTGAACTCGATGTGCTGGAAGTAACTTATATCGGTATGGACGGACGAGTACTGGGTGTGGAGAGCGTGCAATACGGATCGCAGGCACGTCAGCGAGGCGTCGATACCGATGAATTCGGTTATACGCTCGTCGGCTGGAGTGAGGACTTATCCTATGTAACGACCGACATGACTGTGACGGCAATCTATACACGAGATGCAGTGAACGGATTCTATTATATCTATGATAAGGAGAATAGGACGGCCGTTCTGGATCGTGAGGGGAACAGTTATGCGAATATCCGAACGCTGAACGTACCGAATAACTTTATCTATAGAGGAATCAAATTTGCGGTAGTAGCTGTAGGTGCGAATGCGTTTGAGAACTGCGACCGTCTGACGGACGTCGTACTGCCGGGTAATGTGGAGAACGTAGAGGAATATGCGTTCAGCGGTTGTAGCGATATGATCCATCTGACGATGAGTGCCAATCTGCGTAGTATTGCAGACTATGCATTCAACGGCTGTAAGCGTTTGGAAGATATTACGGTATATGCGCAGCGCGTACCGGACTTGACGGCTACGAGCTTCAATGCGATAGGAAATAAGAAATACGTCAATGTGTACGTGCCGGACAATCGGGTGAACAATTACAAACGCGATGAGTATTGGTCAGAGTTCAATATCGTTGTGAAATCGGCTGATGCTGTTGAGGGCGAAGTGAGTGACGTGACGGTTGAGCCGGAAGAGACGACTGCGCAGTTTACCTGGCCGACCGATAACTCCGCAGGCTCGTACACGATTGAGATCACGAAAGACGGCATCGTCTTCTGCACGCTGATCTTCAATGCGAACGGTCAGTTGACGGGTATTGCTTTTGCGCCGAGCAGAAACGGAAACGAGGCTCCGATGGCGACGCTGTTGGCAAACGGCGGAATGCAGTTTACCGTCACCGGTCTGGATGCCGGCACGAGTTATGCCTACACCGTAACGACCAAAGATACGCAAGAGCGCGTCATCGCGACCTTTGAGGGCTCGTTTGAGACCAGCGGATCGATGGAGGACGGTATTATGGATGTCCAATCGGGCGCGGCTCCGAAGAAAGTACTGCATAACGGACAGATATACATCCTGCGTGGAGAGAAAGTGTATACGCTACAGGGTGTGGAAGTGAAATAATGGATACTAAGATACAAAAAGATAGAAAATGAAACGATTAATCAGTATGGTGTGTGGCCTGGGGCTGAGTGTGTTGGCGATGCAGGCGGAGCGGGTAATGGTGATCTCGGACCCGCATGTGATCGCGCAGACACTGTTGCAACCCGGAACGGCTGCGGATGAGATGTTGGCGTCGGGGCGCAAGATGTTGGATCTGAGTGAACCAGCGTGGAAGGCCTTGATGGATACGGCTTTGCTGTACCAGCCGGATTTGTTGCTGATCCCCGGTGATCTGACTAAGGATGGTGAGGCGGTGAGTCACGACACGGTGGTGGCAAGTCTGGCGCGTCTGCAAGAAGCGGGTATTCCGACTCTGGTCATTCCTGGAAACCACGATATCAGTAGTACCGCGGCGTACGCGTATAGCGGAGATCAGAAGACAGAGGTCGCCAACATCGATGACGCGCAGTTTGATCAGTTGTATGCACCGTTTATGGGTGCGGTACGTGAACCGAACTCGCATTGTTATGTAGCAGAACCGCTGCCCGGTGTGACAGTGTTGGCGATTGACGGCAGTCATGGTAATGCCGGAACGGGTTCCTTAAGTGACGCGACGCTGAACTGGCTGTTAGCGCAAGCAGATGCCGCTGAGAATAAGGGAAACTTGATCATCGCGATGTGTCACTGGCAGATCCTGGAACATGTGGATGACATGGCTCAGTTCATGTCGTCTAGTCAGTTAGATACTGCTTCCTACGTGGCCCAACAGTTGGCGGCACACAAAGTGCGTTTTATTCTTACCGGTCATTTCCATGTGAACGGTGCTACAACGAAATATTTTGGTAACGACAGTATCGTAGAGGTAACGACCGGTGCGCCTGTAGCTTATCCTTGTCCGTACCGTTGGTTGGATATCAGTGCCGATCGCAGTACGGTGACGGTAGGAACGGAAGAGATCCGTTCGTTGGATACGATTGCGGACCTGCATACCTACAGTCGCGCATGGCAAGAGGCACATACCTGGACGATGTTACCGCAGATGAGTAAGAAAGCTTGGGCAAAAGTGGATAAGTATGTGAGAGCCATGCAGAATAGTTCGAATTGGCTCACAAAGCAGCAGGGTGATAAATTGGCAGAAAAGATGCCGAAGACAGATTCTGCGCGTATCGATATGTTTGAGCGGAATATGGGAGAGGCAGTCGTCAATTTATATATACTTCACTCGGATGCCAATGAACCCGATCGACCGGAGAAAGATGAAGTTAAAACAGCTGTGTATAGTGGTTTGAACGCTATGATAGGGGAGGTTATGGATGGTGGAGGACTCCTTGACGCAGGTCTGTCTCTCATAATGTCTGAGATAGCTATGAATATGCTGAGTGTGCCGGTAGAATCTATGTGTGAAGATAAGACGATAGCTGCTGATAATGCGAAAGTTAAGAACCGTACGGACGATTTGTCGTTGGTACTGCACCTGCAGGCTCCGCAACAACTGGGTACGGGTATTGAGCTGCTTATGGAGGAGTCGATGAATCCGCAAAAAGTACTGCGTGACGGACAGATTTATATCCTGCGCGGCGAGAAAATGTTTACGCTGCAGGGCGTGGAAGTGAAATAATTAAAATAATATATTATGGCTGAATTTAAGTATGCACCGATGTTTCAACTGGGAAAGGATGAAACAGAGTATTATCTGCTGACCAAGGACCATGTTTCGGTCAGTGAGTTTGAAGGACACGAGATTCTGAAGGTGGCTCCTGAGGCGCTGACGCTGATGGCCCAACAGGCTTTCCATGACGTAAGTTTTATGTTGCGTCGCTCGCATAATGAGCAAGTGGCAAAGATTCTGCGTGACCCCGAGGCATCTGCCAACGACAAGTACGTAGCGCTGACCTTCCTGCGCAATGCCGAAGTGGCTTGCAAAGGTCAACTGCCTTTGTGCCAGGATACCGGTACCGCTATTATTCATGGCGAGAAGGGTCAGGAAGTATGGACCGGTTTTTGCGACGAAGAGGCACTGAGTAAGGGTGTCTTCAATACCTATACCGAGTGTAACCTGCGTTATTCGCAGAACGCACCGCTCAACATGTACGACGAGGTGAATACGAAGTGCAACCTGCCGGCGCAGATCGATCTGGAGGCTACCGAGGGTGCAGAGTACCGTTTCCTCTGCGTCACCAAAGGTGGTGGTAGTGCGAATAAGACCTACTTATACCAAGAGACCAAGGCTCGTATCCAGAATCCGGGTACGCTGATCCCGTTCCTGGTAGAGAAAATGAAATCCCTCGGTACCGCTGCTTGTCCGCCGTATCATATTGCGATTGTCATCGGTGGTACTTCGGCTGAGAAGAACTTGCTGACCGTGAAACTGGCTTCGACCCATTACTATGACTCGCTGCCTACTTCGGGCGATGAGACCGGTCGTGCGTTCCGCGATATCGAACTGGAGAAACAATTGCTGCAAGAGGCGTATAAGATCGGTCTGGGTGCGCAATTCGGCGGTAAATACATGGCGCATGACGTACGTGTCGTTCGCCTGCCGCGTCACGGTGCAAGTTGTCCGATTGGTCTGGGTGTGAGCTGCTCTGCGGACCGTAACATCAAGTGTAAGATCAACAAAGACGGTATCTGGATTGAGAAACTGGATAACAATCCTGCAAGTCTGATTCCGGCAGAACTGCGTCAGGCAGGTGAAGGCGATGCGGTACGTATCGACCTCAACCAACCGATGGCAGATGTATGCAAGATCCTGACGAAGTATCCGATTGGTACGCGTCTGAGTCTCAACGGCACGATTATTGTAGGTCGTGATATTGCGCATGCGAAGATTAAAGCGCGTCTGGATGCAGGGGAACCGATGCCGGAATACCTCAAGAACCATCCGATCTACTATGCAGGTCCGGCAAAGACCCCGGCAGGCATGGCGTGCGGTTCGATGGGCCCGACGACAGCCGGTCGTATGGATCCGTACGTAGACGAGTTCCAGGATCACGGTGGGTCGATGATCATGCTCGCGAAGGGTAACCGTTCGATCGATGTGACGAACGCTTGTCAGAAACACGGCGGTTTCTACCTCGGCTCGATTGGTGGTCCGGCGGCTATCCTGGCGCAGAACAATATCAAGTCCATCGAGTGCGTCGAGTATCCGGAATTGGGTATGGAGGCGATCTGGAAGATCGAAGTGGAGAACTTCCCGGCATTCATCCTCGTGGACGACAAGGGAAATGATTTCTTTAAACAACTCAAACCGTGTAGCGGTTGTACCATTTTGTAATGGCAAAAAGACGTAAATATAGGTTGGCGATGCTGGACGACCTGACCTTGCGCGAGGTGTTTCACTTCCGCGTGAGCTTGTTGGGTGCGATCAGCGTCATCACTATTTCTATTCTGGCTTTGATAGCGTTGCTGTCGGTATTGATTGTGTACACACCGATTCGCAATATCTTACCGGGTTACAGCGCAAGTCTGCGTCAGCAGCTGATTGATGAGTCCGCACGGGTGGATAGTCTGCAGTCGAGTCTGAGTGTCCAGCGTCAGTATCTGGACATGATCAAACTGGTGACGGCAGGTGACATTACGACGGACAGCGTACAGAGTCTGGACAGTCTGCAGCGTGTGGAACGGGCGCGTCTGGTGGCACAGCCAAGCGAAGTGACCGAGACGTTTAAGGCGCAGTACGAGCAGAAAGAACACGACCGGTTGATGTTGTACGACAACGCGACGCCGACGAATGTGCGGCAGTTGTACCGACCTGTCCGGGGTGCGATTATCCAACCGGCACGACCGGACCTGCATATCTACGGTGTGCTGGTTCGTACGGCGAAGTCCGAGAATATTATGGCAACAACGCGCGGCACGTTGGTGAGCGTGGAACGCATGGCGGATAATACGTTCACGATGGTGCTGCAGAACGGTGCTTTCGTGACCGTTTATCGTCATGTGAGTCGGGCGCTGAAGGCACAAGGCGCACTGGTGGAACAAGGCGAATCGCTCGGAATCATGGACGAGGAACAGGACGTGCAGATTGAGTTATGGGACGCAGGGCAGTTTGTTAACCCGGAGGAGGTAATCGTATGGTGAAAAATCTTTGTATATTAGGTTCGACGGGCTCAATCGGTACACAGACGCTTGATATCGTGCGGGCGTATCCGGACCGGTACAGCGTCTATGCGATCTGTGCGCACCGGAGTATCGATAAGTTGATTGAACAGGCGCGAGAATTCAAGCCGGAGGTGGTGTGTATAGCGGATGAGAGTCTGTACGAACCACTCAAAACGGCCTTGGCGGACCTGCCTGTCAAAGTGTGGGCCGGTGCGGATGCGATTGCGGAAGTGGTCACGATGCCGAGTATCGATGTCGTAGTGGCAGCCATGGTCGGATATGCCGGTCTCAGACCCACGATAGAGGCGATCAAAGCCGGTAAGACAATAGCACTCGCAAACAAAGAGACGCTTGTCGTAGCCGGTGAGATCATCTGCGACCTGGCCGTGCAACACCATACGCCGATTTTACCGGTGGATAGTGAGCATAGCGCGATCTTCCAATCCCTCGTAGGAGAAGACCAATCGGAGATAGAGAAAATCCTTTTGACGGCCAGCGGCGGACCCTTCCGTACCTTCAGTCTCGAGCAGATGCAGGCCGTGACAGCCGCTGATGCGCTCAAACATCCGAATTGGGAGATGGGAGCCAAGATCACCATTGACTCCGCTTCTATGATGAACAAGGGTTTTGAAGTTATCGAAGCCAAATGGCTCTTCGGTGTGCCGGTAGAGAAAATTCAGGTACTCGTTCATCCGCAGTCCATCGTCCATTCGGCGGTGCAGTTCACCGACGGGGCCATCAAAGCCCAACTCGGTGCACCCGATATGCGGTTACCGATTCAGTACGCCCTATCGTTCCCCGAACGACTCAAGAGCGATTTTCCCCGGGCGGACCTCTTGGCACTCAAAGATCTTACCTTCGAAGCACCGGACCTCAACCGCTTCCCCAACTTAGGGCTGGCGTACGAGGCAATGCGCAGAGGAGGCAACATCCCTTGCGTGTTGAACGCGGCGAATGAAGTGGTGAACCTCGCCTTCCGTGAGAACCGCTGTCGCTTCCTGCAGATGAGTGAGATCATCGCTCAGACCATGGACAAAGCGGCCTTTATCGCCAAACCGAGTTACGAAGATTATGTTCAGACCGATAAAGAAGCTAGACGAATAGCAGAAAATTTATTATGATACAAGCAATACAATTGATTTTAGCGTTGTCTTTTCTGGTGTTGATTCACGAGTTGGGACACTTTACATTTGCAAAGATTTTTAAGGTACGCGTAGAGAAATTCTACTTATTCTTTAATCCTTGGCGCAGTTTGCTCCGTTTTAAAAAGTTCGACGGTAAATGGCATGTCAAGGTCTTTGCTGCGAATGAGGACGAAGAATGGGACAAGCACCCGGAGAGTACAGAATGGGGTATCGGTTGGCTGCCTTTCGGTGGTTACTGTGCGATAGCCGGCATGGTGGATGAGACTCATTCGACCGAAGATCTGGCTGCGGAACCGCAAGAGTGGGAGTTCCGTTCCAAGCCCGCTTGGCAACGACTGCTGATCATCTTAGGCGGTATTCTGGTCAATTTCATCGGTGCACTCGTCATCTTCACGATGCTCCTCTGGCATTGGGGACAAGATAACTTACCCCTGCGCAATATCGACACCGGACTCTACTACTCGCAGATCATGGTGGACGAGGGCTTTGAACAGCAAGATAAGATCTTGTTCGTGGACGGTGTAGAACCGGAAACCCTGACGGATTTCGTGCAAGGCGTCATCATCGAAGGCAAACGTAACGTCACCGTACTGCGTGGTGCTGATACGGTACAACTGACTCTTTCTGAGGATCTGGGTACGCGTTTCCTTGCGCAGCAAAACGCTTTTGATAAGAATGAACGCGATAAGAAACGCGCGGATAAGAACTACCAGAAACGGCATTTTGCTCTGGTTGAGTTATGGATCCCGTGTGTGATTGATTCGGTACTGCCCGACAACGCCGCTTATTTCGGTGGCTTGCAGAAAGGCGACAGTATCGTGGCTGTGAACGATGTTCCGGTTGGATGTAATGTGCAGATGACCGAAGAACTCCAACAGCATGCCTGCGACTCCGTCCGTATCGATTATTACCGCAACGGCGAGTTACAAACAGCACGACTCTTTATCGGCGACCAAGGAAAGATCGGAGTCGGCATCAAATGGAATATTTTTGAATTTGCGCATAAAGACTATACCTTCTGGCAGGCCATCCCTGCTGGTATTCAATACGGATGGGATATCCTGGCGATGTACGTCAAGCAGTTCCGACTTGTCTTCACCAAAGAAGGTGCGCAATCGGTGGGTGGTTTCGGAGCCATCGGCTCGATGTTCCCCGCTTACTGGAGTTGGTACACCTTCTGGCACATGACAGCCTTCCTCAGTATCATCCTGGCATTCATGAACTTCCTGCCCATCCCCGCTTTGGACGGCGGATACATCCTCTTCCTGTTGGTAGAGATGATCACGCGTCGCAAACCGAGCGACAAGTTCCTGGAGCGGGCCAATGAGATAGGTTTCTGGATCCTGATTGTGCTGCTGATATTGGCTAACGGAAACGATATTTTGAAATTGTTCTTCTGATGGAAAAAGCATATTTTGTTCATGAGTCCTCATACGTAGACGAGGGCTGCACGATAGGAAAAGGCACGAAGATTTGGCATTTTAGTCATATTATGTCCGGCTGTACGATTGGAGAAGACTGTAATATCGGTCAGAACGTCGTTATCTCACCCGATGTCGTGCTCGGTCGTAACTGTAAGATCCAAAATAACGTATCCGTATATACCGGTGTGCGTTGCGAGGACGATGTGTTCTTGGGGCCGTCTATGGTCTTTACCAACGTCATCAATCCCCGTGCGGCGGTTAGTCGTAAAGATGAATACAAGCAGACCATCATCAAACGCGGTGCGTCGGTAGGTGCGAATGCCACCATCGTCTGCGGACATACACTCGGCGAGTACTGTCTCATCGGTGCCGGATCGGTGGTGACCAAAGATGTACCGGCATACGCACTCATGGTCGGTAACCCTGCCCGCCAGATCGGATGGGTGAACGCACACGGCGACAAATGTGCTTCCCTCGAAGAAGCTCGTAAATCGTAAATTTGAAATCATAAATTTGAAATCATAAATGATACAACGAATACAAACACTTTATTTATTGGCCATCGTGGCGCTGGGTATCGCGCTCATTTGGCAGCCGGTGATCCAACTGATTACCCCCGAAGGAACGGATCTGCAAGTATGGGAACTAAGTGCCTTGGGCGGAGCTCCGATACAGGGCTTGTGGGGACTCTTGGTAACCACCATCCTGATTCCGGTACTGGCGCTCATCGACATCTTCCTGTTCAAAAAACGTCTTTTGCAGGCACGCCTCAACATCTTCCTCGCCATGCTCTGCTTGGGCTACTACGGCGTGCTGGCGATTTATATCTGGCAGGCCAAACTGGCGCTCGGCGTGGAATGGCATATTCTTCCGTGGGCTTCGTTCCCGCTCGTATGTTTTGTATTAACCCTCATGGCTACACGGCGTATCCTCAAAGATGAGGCCCTCGTCCGTGCTGCCGATAGAATACGATAAATATGAATCTGTTGTCAATCTTTTTACAAGTAGCGGCACCAACTGCTGAGGAGTTGCAGCAGAAACGGGACTCAATCCACGAAGGGGCGCGGCAGATGATTGCGTTGGCCAAAGAGAACCCGACGGATTTCTGGAATATTTTTATGGATAAGATGATCCAGTTCGGTATTAAGGTCCTGGCCGCTCTGCTCATCTTCGTCATCGGTATCTTCCTCATTCGTTGGGTGAAGTCCATCCTCAAACGGATGTTCGACCGGCGTAAGACCGAACCGACGATTGCGTCCTTTGTCTCGTCCTTCGTCTCGATCTCCATGACGGTGTTGCTGATTGTGCTCTCCGTCGGTGCGTTAGGTGTGAACACCACCGCGTTGGCTGCTCTCTTGGCGGCTGGAGGTATGGCGATCGGTATGGCACTTTCGGGTACCGTACAGAACTTTGCCGGAGGACTCATGTTGCTGGCCTTCAAGCCTTTCAAGGCCGGTGATTTCATTGAGGCACAAGGGGTAACCGGCAAGGTGATAGAGGTCAATATCACCGCGACAAAAGTGCTGACACCGGATAACAGGGTCGTCATCTTACCGAACGGCGCACTCTCCAACGGCATCATCAATAACTATAATGGTCGTCCGCTCCGGCGTGTGGAATGGTCGGTAAGTGTGTCTTACGGCGTCGATGCTGCTCAATGTAAGGAGGCTATTTTAGCGATTGTCAATAGTGACTCGCGTGTGTTGCAGGCTGATACGGATATGAAGCAACTGTATAAAGAACTCAATATCTCGGCCTACCAGCTCTCTACGGTTAACTACCGCATGGACGCTATCCCGGCACCTTTTGTGGCACTCAAATCGCTGAACGAGAACGATATCACGTTTGTCGTACGTGCCTGGGTGCGCGCAGATGATTATTGGGGCGTGTTCTTCGATCTGCAGGAGCGTTTCTATACCGAACTGCCGCCACAAGGTTTCACCTTCGCTTATCCGCATGTCGATGTGACAATGGTGAATGGATGAATGGAAGTTTTATTAGGTAAAACATTGGCTGAACTGCAAGACGTGGCGTTGAGCGTCGGATTGCAGAAGTTCGCGGGTAAACAACTCGCGGAGTGGCTCTACGTGCGGCGTGTGTCAGATTTTGACGCCATGACCAATATATCCCTCAAAGGTCGTGAGGCCCTCAAAGCGCGTTATACGGTCGGACGTCATGACCCCATTCGTGAGGCTGTCAGTGTGGATGGGACACGCAAATACCTCTTTGCCGTAGGAGGCCAGTTCATCGAATCGGTCTATATCCCTGAAGAAGATCGGGCCACGCTATGCGTCTCTACCCAAGTCGGATGTAAGATGGGCTGCCGGTTTTGCATGACCGGTACGCTCGGCTTCCACGGACACTTACCTGCTGCCGAGATCCTGAATCAGATCTTCTATTTTGATGACCTGACCAATATCGTCTATATGGGTGAAGGAGAACCGATGGATAATATCGATAATGTACTCCGTTCTCTGGAAATAATGACCGCGCCCTACGGCTGTGCATGGTCCCCCAAACGCATCACCGTCTCGACGGTGGGTATCCCGGCTATGAAACGGTTCCTGGAGGAGAGTGACTGCCATCTGGCCGTCTCGATGCATAACCCCTTTGCTGCGGAGCGCGCTACCATCATGCCTGCGGAGAAGATGCTATCCATCACGGAGGTTGTAGCGCTACTCAAACATTACGATTGGTCGCATCAGCGTCGCGTGAGCTTTGAGTACATCTGCTGGCACGGTCAGAACGATACTATCCGGCACGCCAAAGAAATAACGCGACTGCTCAAGAGTCTGAACTGTCGCGTTAACCTGATTCGTTTCCACGAAGGTGTGGATCGTGCGTTCCCTGCTTCGGATGAGAAACAAATGGAGTTCTTCCGGGATTACCTCACCGACAACGGCATCACCACCACCATTCGTCGTTCGCGTGGCGAGGATATCCTGGCTGCGTGCGGACTGTTGGCCGCTAAAGCATCTTGCTGAGTTGTTCGTAATATTTGGGTGAAACGGGAACAGGCTTACTGCTGTTCACATCCAATTCTGCCTGTATAAAACCTTCTTTGTCTCTACGTAACACCGTCACATGCCGCGGATTGACGAAATACGAACGCTGGCAACGGATGATACCGTGCTTGGCCATTAACTCTTCGATACCCCGCATCGATTGACGAAGGCTGTATTCCTTTAACTTCTCGCCTTCCATATAATGGATCGATACGTAATTCTCCTGCGCTTCGATAAACAGGATCACGTCATGCGCAATCACTAATTTCTGGCGTCCTGTACTGTCTGCAAAGCGAACCAAATCCTCTTCAGAGGCTTCTTCTTCATCGGGACGGATTAGTGCAAAGAGAATCGCAAAGATAATGTACGGATAGCTGAGAATGGCAAACGAGATACGCAGACATTCGCCTAAGGCAGGAAAATAACCGTAGTCACCGTACACTAATGCCATGTATAGGGCTGCAAAGCAGGAGAAAACAAACAGCTCCGCAAAGCACCATAACGCATATTGCCACCAGCTTAGGCGTTTGTCTCTACCTATCACCGTCATCATGATACGGGAGATAGCTACTACACCAATCAATATACTCGTCAGCATCAAGACGTTAAAGATCGTTCCCAAACCGGCGTCTAAGAATCGCGTCATCCATGAACTGTCGTACACCAACACGAAGCCTAAAAAGTACACAGGCATGGCAAAGACATGCAAAAGTAAGGTGGAAATTGACACTATGGAGCGTGTGATGAAATGCGAATTGTTCATATTTTATCCCTATATTTTGATTTTAGTCCTCAAAAAGACCCATTTAGTACAAATTTTTTGTCCCTCATCACAATTAGTTGTGTACCTTGACGAAAAGCAGTAATTTTGCGTCGAAATTTGAAAACAACATTGTATAATCGTTTAAACTCAAACGCATATGAAAACTGTTAAACGTATCGGATTTGACCTCTTGGTCGCACTATATTGTCTTCAATTACCGGCTGTAGTCGCTTATTTGGCACTACACCTTTAATTCATTAATTCGTTAACTCATTAACTCTTTATATTATGGACAAGACTTTTATTATTCAACCTGAGCGTGGATTGCAGTATGATTGGCAAGCTATCGCTGCAGATCCGAGTGCAAAGCACAATCCCCAAATGGATTTGGTTGCCTATAAGGCCTTATATACTAATAGGATTGCGCAGGCGCGTGCGCAAGGCTTGGAGCCCGTTTTGGTCAGCCTTCCTATTATCGACGAGAATCGCTATTTCGCCTTTATCACGCGCGGTATGTCCATTCAGGAGCGTAAAAACGTACTCTATTGGTTAGGCGGACACATTGAGCGCCTGCGTAATATACATGCCTTGTATAACCTGGCACTATTCCGTCTTGCGTCTACGCAATGCGTACATATTATCGACATCACCTCGCCGATGCTCGCCAGCGATCATTACGATCAACTGCTCGAGCAAGACGGCGTAACGCTGTCCCCGGAGGGACAAGCGTTAGTCGATGATGAATTAGCGTCGCTTATTAGCCGCTTTGGCTTGCTCGCGAGCTAACTTCTGTTGCTCACGTTGCATCTCTTCCAAGCGTTGCATCCAGCGGGACTTCGATTTTCCCGCTTTTTTCTTTTTGTTCTCTTCCATCTCCTTGAGCATCTTCTCGTCGTTGAGTGTCCAACGGAAGATCATGGTCTGGAGGATGGTCAGGAATAGCGATACGAGGTAGTAGTAACTCAGACCGGCTGCGTAATCGTTGAAGATGAAGAGGAACATGAGCGGCATCGCGTACATCATGTACTTCATGAACTTCATGTTCGGATCTGTAGCCTGCGACTGCATGGTGATGAAGGTGTAACCGAAGTTAGCAATCGTCATCAGCAAGCAGAACAAGGACAGGTGGTCACCTATCAGCGGGATGTTAAAGCCCCAATGAAAAACAGCATCGTAGGTTGAGAGGTCATCGGCCCATAACAGGGACTTACCACGTAACTCGATAGCGGTCGGCAAGAACCAGAACATAGCCATCAGGACCGGGAACTGGAACAACATCGGTAAACAACCGCTCATCGGACTCACGCCGGCCTGCTGGTACAGTTGCATCGTTGCCTGCTGACGTTTCTGCATCTTATCGGCGGGGAACTTTTCATTGATCGCATCGATCTGCGGTTTGAGTACCCGCATCTTCGCGCTCGACTTATAGCTGACGAACACGAACGGCAGGATGATCAGCTTGATAACAATCGTCATCAGCAGAATCACGATACCGATATGCAGTCCCCAACTGGTGAACAGGTCGAACATCGGGATGACCAGAGCCGTATTGATCCAACTGACGATCTTCCATCCTAACGGCACGAGTGCGTTGAGGTGCAGACGCTCGTCTTTGGCAACACCCTCGTCATACGCCTTGAGCGTATGGTAATGGTTCGGACCGAGATACCAACGGAAACCGGTCGTCGTCTTGCCTGTCAAGTCAAACGGCACCGACGTGTGCGTGCTGTACTCTTTGATGTAACCGGAGTACTTGCTTTGTACGGTCGAACTGAACTGCGACGAACTGAACGCCTCGTCCGCAATCAGCACGGTGGAGAAGAACTGGTCCTTGTAACCGATCCATTTCACGCGGGCGGATTCCTTTTGACTGTCATCCTTGCTCTCGCTCAGTTTCTCCATCTCGCCGCCTACGAGCATGTACTGCAGTTGGGCATAGCGCTCCTCGAACTTACGTCCCTGTTCCTGTTGCGGGATCAGTTGACGCCATTGGAGCTCCAGCGAGTTGATGTTCTGCGCCAACTCATTCTGCAGGTTATGCGGCACGAGCGTGAAGCGCACCATATAATCCTCCGACAACTCGTACACGAAATCCAGCCACGCGTCTTCGGTCGAACCCGGCAGACGCAGGATGGCTTTGTTAGGCGCATCGCTCTCAATCGGTGTGAACACCAGTTGCGAAGTCTGCAGAATACGATTGTTGATGGTCACGAGGGTGAAACCGAACGAAGCCTCGTCCGCACGGAAGAGACAGAGCGGGTTCACGCTGTCACCCGAAGCATGGTAGTCCAGCAGCTCCGCACGCTGGATAGCACCACCGTAGGTGGACAGCGTCAGACGCAGATGCTCGTTCTGTAACGTGATCCATTCTTCTGCGGGCTTGGTCTCTTTGACCTCCACCGATGCCGGTGCTTCAGTCTCCAAAGCGGCCGTGATCGAATCCGAAATACGTTGCGCTTCAGCCATTACCTGCTGAGCGAGCGCGATAGAGTCCTGTTGGCGCTGACGCGCAGCCAGTTCCTCTTTCGAGGGCCGGTTGAGCATCGTGAAGCCAACGATAATTGCGGCTATCAAAAGAAAGCCGATCCAAGTGTTTTTATCCATTTATTGTTTTTGTTTGTTCTTATGCTTCTTCGCTGACGATGTCAAAAGCAACATCCATCATGTTGGTGAAGGTGTTCTGACGAGCCTCGGCAGGTAAAGCCTCACCGGTCAAAATATGATCGCTCACGGTGCAGATGACCAGTGCTTTCTTTCCGGCACGGGCAGCGTTCATGTACAGCGACGGAGCTTCCATCTCGTCTGCCAGCACACCCATCTTGGTCCAGTTACCCTTACGCGGGTCTTCCGAATAGAAAATATCGCACGCCAGCACGTTACCTACGTGGTACTTGTAACCGCGTTTCTCGGCTGCATCCACCGCTTTGCGGCAGAGTTCGAAGTTCGCCAGCGGTGCAAAATGCCCCGGCAGGTCGTACTGTGCACCATAGTTGCTGTCCGTGCAGCTACCTTGAGCAATCACCAGATCACCCAAACCCACGTAAGTCTGACGGGCACCGCAGGATCCTACACGAATGATCGTCTCTACATCGTAGAAGTTAAACAACTCGTACGAATAGATACCAATCGACGGGATACCCATACCGTGACCCATAACGGTTATTTTCTTGCCTTTGTATGTACCGGTGTACGCCAGCATACCGCGGACGTTATTGACCAGCACCGGGTTCTCCAGGTAACGCTCTGCCATCAGTTTGACGCGAAGCGGGTCACCTGCCATAATCATAGTCTTTGCAATCTCTCCGTACTGCGCACCGATGTGCGGGGTCGGACAATTTTCTTTTGCCATAATGTTTGTGTTTTTTTGTGGTTAATATTTTTTTTCTTTAAACTTTCAACTGTTCTTGTACCATTCTATTGCTTTCTGCAGATCTTCCGGCGTATCGATACCGATGGTCGGTGTCTCGGTCACGCCCACACGGATACAATAGCCGTTCTCCAGCCAGCGCAACTGCTCCAATCGCTCGGCGATCTCCAGCGGTGACTGCGGTAGCTTCGTGATCTTGGCCAGCACGTCTGCACGATAGGCGTAGATACCGATATGACGGTAGTACGTACCGTCCGAAGCCGCGATGACCTTGCGGCTGAACATTTTCGCTACACCGGTCGTCTTGTCCCAATTGACCTTGGGCGTATTCACATTCTCCAGATCTTCTTGGGTATCCTTGTCCGTGAACGGCCGTACCAGGGTCGCGATATCGGTATCTTCCCGGTCAAAGCAAGCCATCAGACTCTCGATCTGCTCCGGTTGGATAAACGGCTCGTCGCCTTGGATATTGATAACGACCGTATCGTGGTCATTCTGTTCGCGCCAGGATGGGGTGGTGATGGCTTCGTACGCCTCCAGACAGCGGTCCGTACCGCATTTATGATCGGCACGCGTCATGACAACCTTACCACCAAAAGCCTCAACCGCATCGTAGATGCGTTCATCGTCCGTAGCCACCACCACGGTGCTCAAGGCTTTCGATGCCTGTTCATACACACGGTGTATCACCGTGCGGTTACAAATCTCTGCCAGCGGCTTACCCGGGAAACGCGTCGAGGCGTATCGTGCCGGGATAATTCCTATAAATTTCATATTTCTCCTTTTTCTATTTTGGTCAGAAGCGTGATCGCTCCTGCTATAGTCTTCACATTCGTGATGGTCACCATCCGTCGTCCGGTAGGCAGACCCTTCTTGTCTTTCTCTTCATGCAGTAGGCAGCGTTCGGGACGTGTGACGGCGTATTGTACGATGTTGCCAAACATCTCCGATTGCCAGTACGCGTCCTTGTGTTGTACCAGGTACATCGTCATCCGTTCACCTTTGAGCAGTATTTTCTCCACCCCCAAACGGCAACAGAGCCATCTCAACCGAACCACTTCCAGTAACTCCTCCGCCGGTTCCGGTAAAACACCGAAACGGTCGATGAGTTTCTTGCGGAAGTCCAACAACTGCTCCTCGCTGCGGATCGTATCCAACTCGCGATAGAGCGTGATGCGTTCGCTGATGTTCTCGATATAATCCGTCGGGAAGCATACTGCGATATCCGTCTCCAACTGCGCGTCCTGGCACCACAGGTGCTTACCATCATTCGCACCATTGAGCGACGCAGTCGCGCTCATTCCATCATTTACCGCGAATTCTTCGCGGAGTTCCTCCACCGCCTCATTCAATATCCGCTGATAGGTCTCGTAGCCCAGATCGGCAATGAAGCCGGACTGCTCGGACCCTAACATGTTTCCTGCGCCGCGGATATCCAGGTCCTGCATCGCCAGATTGAATCCCGCACCTAATTCCGCAAACGTACTCAGCGCCTCCAAGCGTCTCCGTGCATCCTCGGTCAGCAGTTCCTTCTCCGGCGCAATCAGGTAGCAGTACGCCTTTCGGTTGCTTCGTCCCACACGTCCGCGCAGTTGGTGCAAGTCCGCCAGACCGTAGCGGTTGGCACTGAAGATGAGGATCGTGTTCACGTTCGGTATATCGACACCGGACTCGATGATGGTCGTGGAGAGCAGGATGTCGTAATCGTAGTTGATAAACGCCTCCAATCGCTCTTCCATCTCACCTGCCGGCAGTTGTCCGTGCGCCGTGATGATCCGTGCCTCGGGACAGAGTTTGCGTATCTTGTTCTCGATACGCGGCAACATCTCGATGCGGTTGTTCACAATAAAAATCTGTCCGTTCCGCGCCATCTCAAGTTCAATCGCCTCTTTGATGATGTCCTCGTCGTCCACCGTGATTAGTTCGGTCTGCACCGGATAGCGGTTCGGCGGTGGGGTGGTCATTACACTCAGGTCACGGGCGCCTAACAACGAGAACTGCAACGTTCTTGGTATCGGTGTCGCCGTCAGCGTCAGTACATCCACGTTCGCCCGCAACTCCTTCAGTTTCTCCTTGGCGGCTACACCGAACTTCTGTTCCTCGTCGATGATCAGCAGTCCCAGATCGTGCCATTTGACGCTCTTGCCGATCAGTTTGTGTGTGCCGATGAGGATATCGATCTTACCGGCTTCGAGATCCGCCAAGATCTCCTTGATCTCTTTGGCCGTCTTCAACCGGCTCAGGTACTCGATCCGCACGGGGAAGTTCTTCATGCGTTCGGTGAAGGTGTTATAGTGCTGCAGGGCCAGGACGGTCGTCGGAACCAGTACCGCTACCTGCTTGCCGTCCGTCGCTACCTTGAACGCCGCACGCATCGCTACTTCGGTCTTACCGAAACCGACGTCACCGCATACCAAACGGTCCATGGGCATCGGACTCTCCAAATCGCGTTTTACATCGGCGGTTGCCTTCGCCTGATCCGGCGTGTCCTCGTACAGGAACGAGGCCTCCAACTCATGCTGCATGTAACCGTCCTGCGTATAGGCAAACCCCTTCTGCTGCTTACGCGTTGCGTACAACCGTATCAGGTCACGAGCGATGTCCTTCACCTTGTCCTTCGTCCGCTCCTTGAGTCGTTCCCAAGCACCGCTTCCGAGTCGTGCAATCGTTGGTTCTGAACCCTCACGACCCTTGTACTTGCTGATGCGGTGGAGGTTATGGATGGACACAAACACATTCGCCCCGTCGCGGTAGTTCAGTTTGATCATCTCCTGCGGCTTACCGTTCACCGGTGTCGTCACCAGCCCGCCGAACTTGGCTATACCATGGTCGCTATGTACGACGTAGTCACCGATCTGCAATTGGTTAATCTCCCGCAATGTGATGATCGCCTTGCCGCGCCGCGCGTTCTCACTCGCCAGCATCACACGGTGGTATCGCTCAAAAATCTGGTGGTCCGTATAGCAGCAGATCTTCAGTCCCTTATCCACAAACCCTTCATGCAGCGTCGCGTTGATGCCGATAAACTGAATACTGAAATCTGACTGCTGAATACTTTCGAAGATCGCCTTCAGACGATCGAGCTGCTTTTGCTGTTCGGCCAACAAGTATATCTTGTACCCGTCCTCGATATGCTTTTTGAGGTCCTCTGTCAGCAGATCGAACTGCTTATGGAAGATAGGCTGGGGGATGGTATCGAACGTCACCTTCGTGTGTTCCGGGAACGTGCTCTTCTCGTTCAACTCGATGGTCTTTCTGTCTTCTAGGCTTCCTAGGTTTCCTAGGACTCCTAGGCCGTCTAGTTTAAACCTTACCACGCTCCAATCGTTGCTCACCCACACAAAATCCTCCGTCAGATAATCCGTTATATAACTCTTGACTCCTGACTCTTGACTCTTGGCTCCCACAATCTCCGCTTTCTCGACCTTCGCCTTACTCAGCTGGTCCTCGATATCGAACTCTCGGATACTCTCTATCTCATCACCAAAGAAATCCAATCGATACGGATTGTCGTGGCTGTAACTGTAGATATCGACGATCGATCCGCGGATGGCGTACTGACCCGGTTGGAATACAAAATCCACGCGTTCAAATCCCAGTTCACTCAGCATCTCACCTAAGGTGGAAATCTGCGCCTCTTCGTTCACCTTCAGCGTCATGCTGCGGCTGGTCAACTCTTCCTTCGCCGGTACCGGTTCTGCAATCGCCTCCGGATAGGTCACGATGATCTCTACATTTTCGGACACGAGAGCAGTCAAGGTCTCCGTGCGTTGAAGGGTAGCAGCGTCATCGATGGTTCGTCTGCGTTGCGCCGCAGGGAAGAATCCTGCGTTAGCACCAACCGTCTTCAGATCCGCGTAGATATACTGTGCTGCTTCTGCATTGTCAAAGATCACAAAGAGCGGAGCTTTCATGTGTGCGAGTGCTAACGCCCTCGCGCTCGCGTGCAAACCGCCCAATAATACGTGTGCGTGTTGATGCGCCAGTTCCTTCCGTACTGCTGCCAGTTCCGGATGTTCCCCAAATAGTATTTTTAACTCCTCTATACTCACGCGCGCACTACCGCATATTAAAATCGGCTGCAAAGGTACTACTTTTTTTTTAAAACTCCAAATGAATTCGACAAAAAAAAGTTTTTTGTCAAAAAAAAACGCTCATCCTTGCATATATCAAAAAAAAACAGTAATTTTGCGCTCCCAATTGTATGAAACGCGGAAAAATAGAAAAAAACATATAAAAAACAATTAGTATGAAACCACTTAATGAATTGAAAATTGCGCTGGCCAGTGACCACGCAGGCTTTGGTCTGAAAGCCATGATTCAACTCTTTCTGGAGCGGGAAGGCGCTACGGTGATTGATTTCGGTTGCCACTCGATGGACAACTGTGACTTCCCGGATTTTGCCCACCCGATGGCTACGGCGGTAGAGAAGGGAGAATGCGACTTAGGTATCGGCTTCTGCTTCACCGGTAACGGTATGAGCATGGCTGCCAACACGCACCCTAACGTACGTGCCACGATCTGTTGGGAGCCCCGTATGGCAGAGAACGCACGTCGTTTCTTTGATGCCAACGTCCTCTGTTTGCCGGCCGGTTATGTAGCTCCGGACAAGGCGCTGGAGATCATTCACTCGTTTGTTACCACCGCTTACAAGGGCGGCGAACGCTACGAGCGTCGTATCCATCATTTAGCTAATCCGAATGTGTATTAAAGGAGTGAAAGAGTGAAAGAATTAATGAATTAAAGAGATGAATAAGTTTAACGTAAAAATGCATGTGTTGGCACCCATCACATTTGTGGTAGTGTGCCTTTTGTGGTTCTTGCCTGCTTCCGCTTTCGGCATTGAAGGCCTGACGGTGGTACAGCAGCGTACGATAGCCATCTTCGCTTATGCGGCGCTGATGTGGATGTTCGAAATCATCCCGGCGTGGGCAACTTCTGTGACCACGATTGTGTTCCTGCTCTTGGCTGTTTCCAACAAGGGTTTGACCAACCCCGATATGGGTGCGCTGGTCAATTTCCGTGAGTTGATGGCCTCGTTTGCAGATCCTATTATCATGTTGTTCTTGGGCGGTTTCGTGTTGGCGATCGCAGCCAGCAAAGTAGGCCTGGATGTGGTGCTGGCACGCGTCATGCTCAAACCCTTCGGAACCAACCCCAAATGGGTGTTACTGGGCTTCCTGACGCTCATTAGTGTGATGTCTATGTTTATGTCCAATACCGCTACGGCGGCGATGATGTTGGCTTTCCTGGCACCGGTACTCCGTACGCTGCCTGTAGACGGCGGAGGTCGTGTGAGTCTCGCGATGTCCATTCCTATTGCGGCTAATATCGGTGGTCTGGGTACGCCTATCGGTACGCCTCCTAACGCGATTGCTATCGGTCAGTTGGCTGCAATGGATATCAACGTCGGGTTCGCCGCCTGGATGGTTCGTTTTGTTCCGGTGGTGATTATCATGATTTTGTTCGCCTGGTGGTTGCTGCAATTCCTCTTCCCTTTCAAAGCCAAGGACGTGAAGATCGTCATCGAGCCGGATGAGCACCATGAGATGGATTGGCAATTTTGGGCAGTAACCGGGACGTTCATCGCAACCATCCTCCTCTGGATGACCGGTGAGCTCACTCACCTCAACTCCAATGTAGTAGCCCTCATTCCGTTCGGTGTATTCGCGCTTCTCGGTATCTTCAAACGCGATGATTTTGCGAAGATTGACTGGCATGTGCTCTGGATGGTTGCCGGTGGTTTCGCTATCGGTACGGCATTGAACAAGACCGGTTTGGCGGCAGCGTTGGTGGAATCTATCCCATTCGGAAGTTGGTCAGTTATTGCCGTGTTGGTTATTTCCGGTCTGTTAGGATGGTTACTATCCAACTTTATCTCTCACTCTTCCGCCGCGAACTTACTTATACCGATTTTAGCGGTGGTAGGAACCGCCATGAACGAGCAGTTAGGCGCGTTCGGTGGTGTCACAACATTGCTTGTCTGTGTAGCTGCTTCCACTTCGTTTGCGATGCTCCTTCCTATTTCGACTCCGCCGAACGCAATCGCTTTTTCGACCGGTTTGATCAAGACCAACGACATGGCGAAAGTGGGTCTGATTGTCGGCCTGCTCGGTATCGCTGTTTCGTATGCGGTATTACTCTTATTCCCGTTCTAATAAAGGTTAAAGGTTATGGGCTATAGGTTAAAGTTTATCGTTTTGGCTCTTTGCGCGTTGTTCCTGCTGCCGGTTTCGGCGCAGGACAGCGTGAAGGTGGCCAAGAAAGAGGCAGCCAAGTCGCACCTCAAACAGCATTTCAAACCCTATGGGTTTATCCGTAACTACTTCACCTACGACAGCCGGGAGTGTATCGCCGGAACAGGTGACCTGTATTTCTACATGCCGAAGGACGAAAACTGGAACAAGACGACCGATCCGGCGCTGCGCGAGGACCTCAATAATGTGAGCAGCTTCCGTTTTCTGAGTCTGACGACCCGTGTGGGACTCAATATCGTCGGATACAAATGGCGCAATACGGAGTTCAGCGGTAAGATCGAAGCGGACTTTTTTTCCGGTATCAGCAAAGTGGGTGACGGTACACACGCAGTCTCCGGTACGGCGCAGTTCCGTCTGCGTCAGGCGTACGTGAGTCTCGGTTGGGACAGTCTGCGCATGAACGATAAGGATTTTGCGCGCGTGGACCTGATGATCGGTCAGGCCTGGCATCCGATGGCAGCGGACCTCTGTGACGTGATTGCGCTCAACAGCGGTGCACCGTTCGGTCCGTTCAACCGTTCTCCGCAAGTACGTATGGACGCACGTCTGGGCAAATGGTTCACCTTGACCGCCGCAGGGCTTTGGCAGATGCAGTATAACTCGACCGGTCCGGAAGGACAGTCGGCGGAGTACATGCTGTACAGCAAGACCCCCGAGGCGTATCTGGGTCTGAGCTTCCATGACAAGGGCTGGATCGTACGTGCCGGTGCAGACGTGCTGAGTATCAAACCGCGTCATTTAGGAGAGGCGCTGGACGCTAACGGAAACGTCATCATGGGTACAGACGGCAATCCGCTGAAGATAACGGTGAAGGACCGTATCACAACGGCTTCGCCTTTCCTCTATCTGCAATATAAGCAGGGCGATTTCTCCTTCAAGACCAAGACCATCCTGGCGGAGTCGGGTGAGCACATGAACATGAACGGCGGTTATGGGGTCAAAGCCATCCTTCCGGACGGTTCGTATACATATACGCCGACCCGAACCAGTTCGACCTGGATCAGCCTTGTGTATGGCGGTAAGGTAGGTGCGCAGGAGGAGAAACATCCGCAGAAACTGCAGGGTATCCTCTTTGCCGGTTACGTAGAGAACCTTGGTACCAAAGATCCGCTGGCAGTGAATGCTGACGGAAAATGGGTGGGTTACTACTACCCGCGTGTGAAGAATATGAATCGCATGTGGCGCCTGACGCCGACCTTGCTCTACACGGTAGGTAAGTTCCAGGTAGGTCTGGAGTACGATATTACCTCCGTTCACTACAGCGACGGTAAGTTGAACCTCGCGAACGGTTTGAGTCAAAACGGTCTGCATTGGGTGACGAATCATCGCGTACAGGTCATGACAAAGTACAATTTTTAATAAAAATTCACGAAAAAACGCAAAAAGTAGTCCAAATATTTGCATGTTTGAAAAAAAAGCAGTACTTTTGCAGCGTGAAATGAGTGAGGGGACCCGAAAAGGTCTCCTCTTCGTATAAAATTATGGACAAATCGCAATTACAAAACTGGATTGAAGAGTACCTGCAGGGTACCGAGTATGAGTTGGTGACGCTGACTGTTTCGGCGGGTAATGACATCCTTGTAGAGGTCGATCGCCTCGCGGGAGTGGATGTGGATTTCTGTGCGGAGTTGAACCGCTTCCTGGTGGAGAAACTCGATACCGTAGAGCCGGACTATTCGCTCGAAGTGGGTTCGGTCAGCCTCACCGATCCGTTTAAGACCAAGATGCAGTACGAGAAGAACCTCGGACACGATGTAGAGGTGCTTGTCGAAGGAAAGAAACTGCGCGGACAACTGGTGAGTGTTGATGAAGAGACGTTCTCGGTGGATATCGAGGAGAAAGTAGCGGTAGAGGGTAAGAAACGCAAGCAGACGCAGATCATTACCCATACCTGGCGGTACGATGAGCCCAAATATGTGAAATATGATTTAAAATTCTAAATACAAAAATGGCAACTGTAAAAAACCAAGATGCAATTAACTTGATTGACATCTTCTCGGAGTTTAAAGACTTCAAACGTATCGACAAACAGACCCTCATCACGGTGTTGGAGGAGTCGTTCAAGAGCGTGATCGCAAAGATGTACGGTCCGTCGGCGGACTATACCGTGATTGTTAACCCGGACAAGGGTGACCTGGAGATCTACCGCAACCGTCTCGTGATGGAAGACGGCGATGTAGCTAACCCGGATACCCAGATTGCTTTGAGTGACGCGCTGTTGCTCGATGACGAGGCAGAGATCGGTGAAGAGGTAACGGACAAAGTGGAACTGGCTTCCTTCGGTCGCCGTATGATCCTCAACCTCCGTCAGACTCTGGCATCGAAGATCCTGGAACTGCAGAAAGAGGTGCTTTACCAGAAATACCGCGAGATGATCGGTCAGATCGTGACCGGTGAACTCTATCAGGTATGGAAGAAAGAGATGCTGCTCTTGGACGAGGAGGGTAACGAGCTCTACCTGCCCAAGCAGAACCAGATTCCGACCGATTATTACCGTAAGGGTGAGATGGTTCGTGCGGTTGTCGTTCAGGTGGACAACAAGAACCAGACCCCGAAGATCATTCTTTCCCGTACCGCTCCGCTGTTCCTGCAGCGTATGTTTGAGCAGGAAGTGCCGGAGGTGAAGGAAGGTCTGATTGCAATCAAGAACATCGCCCGTATCCCGGGTGAGCGTGCGAAAGTAGCGGTAGAGACCTTCGACGACCGTATTGATCCGGTAGGTGCATGTGTGGGTGTCAAGGGTGCCCGTATCCACGGTATCGTACGTGAGTTGCGCAACGAGAACATCGATGTAATCAACTATACTTCGAACATTAACCTCTATATCCAACGTGCATTGGCTCCGGCGAAGATCAAATCGATGGAGATCGACGAGGAGAACAAGAAAGCAAAAGTTTATCTGGCACCGGAAGAGGTCAGCCTGGCTATCGGTAAGGGTGGTTACAACGTCAAGTTAGCTTCCATGCTCACCGGTTACGAGATCGATGTGTATCGTGATCTGGAAGAGGAGGATCTGGACGATATCTATCTGGACGAGTTCAATGACGAGATCGATCAATGGGTGATCGATGCGTTCAAGGCGATTGGTCTGGATACCGCGAAGGAAGTACTGGGTACCAGCAAAGAGGACCTGCTTCGTCGCACCGACTTGGAGGAGGAGACCGTGGATGACGTGCTCCGTATCCTGGCCGCAGAGTTCGAGAATGATTAACCTTATCCCCTCGCGCGGCGCGAGTCTAAACAACGCCGAGGGTATATGGCTATTAAACTAATTAAAGCATGTAAAGAACTGAACATAGGAATGGCGACTCTCACCGCATGGTGCGAGAAGAACGGTATCACGATTGAGTCGGACCCGAATGTGCGTATCGACGACGATCTGTATCTGCGCTTAGCCAAAGAGTTCAGTAAGGACCTGGCCGTGAAGATCGAGGCGGACCGTCAGGCGGCGGAACGTGCGGCTGCGCAGGAAGCGGAGAAAGCGGCGAAGGCTGCTGCGGATGCCGCCAAGAAAGCCGCTGAAGAAGAGGCGGCACGCAAGGCGGCGGAGGAGGCTAAGAAAGCCGCCGAAGAGGCAGCTCGTAAGGCCGCCGAAGAAGCGGCAGCTAAAGCAGCGGAAGAGGCCAAAGCGGCGGAAGAGAAAGCTAAGAGTGAAGAGGTAAGAGCACAGCGTGAAAAGGTGAAAGCCGAGACGGTAGAGAAACCGAAGAAAGAGATCTTTACCTTTGGTAAGCCGGAAGTGACCGACGGTCCGAAAGTGATCGGTAAGATTGACCTCGACTCGATCGATACCTCCACGCGTCCTGCCAAGAAGACCAAAGAGCAGAAACGCAAAGAGCGTGAGGAGCGTCAACAGGCGCAGCAGGCTCAACAGCAAGCGGCAGCCGAGAAACGCAAACGTGAGCGTATAAAGGCTAATGCGGCCAAGGTTGATCCGAACGACAAACGTAATCAGGTCAGCAAGAAGAACAAGAACAACAAGCCCCGTGAGGCTACGCAGGAAGAGGTGGATAAAGCACTGAAGGAGACGCTCAGTCGCCTCCAGCAGAAGCAGAACAAGTCCAACACCTCCAAGTACAAACGCGAGCGTCGTGAGCAGGAACGCGAGAAACATGAACTCGAGATCATGGAGGCACAGGAGCAATCCAAGGTGCTGAAGTTGACCGAGTTCGTGACCGCGAATGACCTGGCGGTCATGATGAACGTGCCGGTGAATAAGATCATCGGAACCTGTATGAGTCTGGGTCTGTTCGTATCGATCAACCAGCGTCTGGATGCCGAGACGATCAACCTCGTAGCCGAAGAGTTCGGTTTCACGACCGAGTATGTATCGGCTCACGTAGCCGATGAGATCAATGCCGACGAGGTAGTCAACGAGGACGATATCGAGCCGCGCTGCCCGATCATCACTGTGATGGGTCACGTCGATCACGGTAAGACTTCGCTCTTGGACCACATCCGTAACGCGAACGTGATCGCCGGTGAGGCCGGTGGTATAACCCAGCACATCGGTGCGTATAACGTCAAACTGAAGAACGGTCAGCATATCACGTTCCTCGACACCCCGGGTCACGCGGCCTTCACCGCCATGCGTGCACGTGGTGCCAAAGTGACGGATATCGCGATCATCATCATCGCAGCCGACGATGCGGTCATGCCGCAGACCATCGAGGCGATCAACCACGCCCAGGCAGCCGGTGTACCGATGGTGTTCGCGATCAACAAAGTGGATAAACCCGGTGCTAACCCCGATAAGATCCGTGAGCAACTGAGCAACATGAACATCCTTGTGGAGGACTGGGGCGGTAAATACCAGTGCCAGGAGATCTCCGCGAAGAAGGGTACAGGTGTGTATGAGCTGCTGGAGAAAGTGCTGTTAGAGGCAGAGATGCTGGACCTCAAGGCCAACCCCAAACGTCGTGCGAAAGGTTCGGTCATCGAGTCTTCGCTCGACAAGGGTCGCGGTTATGTAGCTACGCTGCTCGTGCAGGACGGTACGCTGCATATGGGTGACATCGTGCTGGCAGGTACCTTCCACGGTCGTATCAAGGCAATGTTCAACGAGCGCGGACTGAAGATCACCGAGGTACGTCCGGGTGAACCCTGTTCGATCCTCGGTCTGAACGGTGCGCCGCAGGCCGGTGACGAGTTCAACGTACTGCCGACCGAGCAGGAGGCACGTGACATTGCGAATAAACGAGAGCAACTGCAACGTGAGCAGTCCATCCGCACGAAGAAACATGTGGGTCTGGAAGAGATCGGTCGTCGTCTGGCGATCGGTGACTTCAAGGAACTGAACATCATCGTCAAGGCCGATGTGGACGGTTCGGTAGAGGCCATCAAGGACTCCCTTATCAAACTCTCGACGGAGAACATCCAGGTCAACGTCATCCACGGCGCCGTCGGTGCTATCTCCGACAGCGATGTCATGTTAGCGGCGGCTTCCGATGCGATCATCGTCGGCTTCAACGTCCGTCCGACCGGTACGGCTCGTCGTATGGCAGAGACCGAAGAGGTGGATATCCGTATCTACTCGATCATCTACGATGCCATCAACGAGGTCAAGGCGGCCATGGAAGGCATGTTGGCACCGGAGGTGAAGGAAGAGATCACCGCTACCCTCGAGGTACTGCAGACCTTCCACATCTCGAAAGTGGGTACGATTGCCGGTTGTATCGTGCGTGAGGGTAAGATCAAACGCGGTAACAAGGTACGCGTCATCCGTGACGGTATCGTGATCAAGACCGCGGAACTGGCGTCCCTCAAGCATGTCAAGGACGATATCAAGGAAGCCGGTGTGAACACAGAATGTGGTTTGAGTCTCAAGGCGTACGACGACCTCAAAGAGGGCGATATGCTGGAGGCATTTGAAGAAATCGAAGTAGCAAAAACATTGTAATATGAAGAAGTTTGCATTATTGGCCCTGGTGGGCTTGAGCATGACGAGTTGTTGGGTAGCTCGTATCTACACCGAGGTGCCGACGACCGAAGTGGTGGTGCCAGTCAAGACGGTCTATACGACCGAAGTGGTGACACCTTCACCGAAAGTGACGACCGTAACGACCTTCACCGTGACCGATTACAACACCGATCCGTGTTTCTATCTGGACCTCAATGCCGTAGCTGCGGCTTTTGCGGAGAGTCGTTCGGTACGTGAGTTCGAGCAGTTGCTTAACTCGAGCCGCTATATGATCAATAATCTCGATCTGAATCACGACGGTCGTATCGATTACCTGCGTGTGATCGAGACCAGCAAGAACTATTACCACACGCTGCTGATCCAGGCTTGTCTGGCTCCGGGTGTGTTCCAGGACGTAGCTACGCTGGTGGCAGAGCACCAGCCGAATGCCCTCTATGTAGAGGTGATCGGTGACCGTTACTTGTACGGTGCGAACTATATCGTTCGTCCGGTCTTCTTCAATCGTCCTCCTATGTGGGAGGTGTACGGTCGTCCGGGTTATGCCGTTTGGAACTCACCGTATTACTACGGGTATTATCCCTCGTACTACACGCAACCCAAGCCGGTGTACCTGAACCATTATCAGGCGTATGTATCGACGTATATGTCCAACCACCACTACTGCCATCACTGCGATTATCCGCCGCAACCGCATTATAACGGTTACACGGAGATGACCAAACCGCACAGCCGCAATGACTACCAGGTGGCTTATCCGGATAACTCGTTCGATCATCGTGTGACACGTGTGGCAGGCAATGCCGGTTACACGGTTCGTAACGCCGCACAACTGCGTAATACGGTGGAGAAGGGTAGTGGAACGCAGCCTACGACAACAACGACTTCGCGTCAGACGACCACGAAACAACCGACTACAACGACTACTTCTCGTCAAACGACGACTCGTCAGACGAACAGTACGTCCGTGGATACGCGTGTCAATAAAAGCGGTACGACCCGCACCACGGTGAAGATCACCGACAGTACAGGTCGTACACAAACTGTCAAGCGTGAGAGTACGTCTACGCGCTCAACGAGCACTTCGACTAGATCCTCTCAAGACAAGAAGACCGAATCCAACCCACGTTCTGGCCAACAGACACGTTCGACCAGTCGCCGATAGTTTCGCGAATGAGCACTTTGGTGCCTTCGTGAACGGTGAAGAGGTCGGTACCGGAACGGTCCGGTGAGGACTTTGCATTGACGACACCCTGTGTGATGATAGCTTCATTGCGCAGGGTGTCTCTTTGATGGAGCGAGTAGGCATTCAGACCCGTGATGAGCGAGAAGAGTAGGGCGATCCATGCTACGTGGAAAGCACTCTTACGAAGCCAGGGTTCGCGGCCCAAGAGGAAGAGCAGGATACCTACCAGCGCCAGGATAAAGAGGCTGATGGAGAGAATCAGCCACGTACGCTCGCGTAAGTTATTACGAATCGCGCGTGCCCACGCGGAGAGAAAGAAATCCTGCTCCACGATATTATCCGTGATCTTACTCTGCGCAAAAGCCAGGTTGTACTGCGCATCCTTGTTGTTCGGCTCCAGACGCAACGCCCGCTCGTAGTTCAAGATGGCTTGCGCCAACTCACCCTGCTTAAAACGTGCGTTACCGAGGTTGTAGTACAGGGTCGCATTCGGACCCTCTTCCAACAGAGCCTCATAACCGGCAGCCGCCTCTTCGTAACGACCGTCTGCGTACGCTGCGTTTGCAGCATCAAAAGCGTCCTGCGCAAAAGTGAACGCGCTGAATAACAAAAGGCACGTGATGACGTGATGACGTAATGACGTAATAACGTAATGATTGTCTATTTTCATATTTTCTGATCTTCCAAATTATTAATCAAGTTCGTTGTAGCCGTGTACAGGTCTTCCATGCCGTGGTCGGTACTCGGCGCGTAACGGGCAAACTCTGCCGTAGAGAGCACATTCTTGACCTCTGCGATAAGCGTCTCGCTGACACCTTTCTGTGCCAGAATAGTGGCAATATTATCCTTATTCAACTCTGCCATCGGGATACTGAGACGGTCACTGAGATACGTCCATGCGGCTTGTTCGATGGCCGCGTAGAAGGCCTCTTTGTCATTGGCTTTGAGTGCAGCTGCAGCAGCTTTCAGACGTTTCTGTGCCACCTTGTTCGCACGTTTATACTTCATTCGCGTCAGGTCAGAAGCTTCCTTAATCTGCTTGCGCAGTACAATCAGCAGAATAATCGCCAATAACAGCGGAACCACGTACCATAACCAAATAGCTGAATACTGAATACTGATCACTGAAGACTTGTTCCCTTTCGGTGCTTTCGTATCGATATAGCGGATATCCGTACCGAGTTGTTTGATGTCCTCTTTTTGCGTGTAGTTCACCACCACGGCCTCTTCGCCTTTGTCATTAGCTGCACCGGCTCCGCGTTTGACACGTATCGTATATTCGGGGGTAGTCAGCGTCTTGTAGGCTTTCTCGTCGATATCGAAATAACTGAACTTAACCGCAGGAATGGTGTACTCACCGGCGCTACGCGGGATAGCGAGGTACTCGATGGATTTGGTGCCGCTGACACCCGAGGTCGTGGTCTTGAAGTTATTCGTTACCTTCGGATCATAGGGTTCAAAACCTTCCGGCCAATCGATTGCCGGGGTCTTGATGAGTTTCATGTTACCGGAACCCGAGATGTCCAGTTTGATCGTCACCGCCTCGTTGGCCTGTAACTCCGTTTGACTGATACTTGGCGTCAGATTGAACTTACCCACGCCGCCGCTGAAACCGGCAGGCTTACCGCCCGGTAAGGCATTTACATGAATGGTCACGCCCGGTGCGGTCAGCATCTTGGTGACGTTGGTGTAGGACCCGAAGAAATCATCAAAGATACTCCTGGCCCGCTGTTGGGTCTGCACACGCAGGACGGCTTCAAACTTAGCCGGATCAATTGTGATATCCCCCGAATGTTGCGGATATAGCACGGTGCGGTAGAGCACTGCCGTCTGGTAGTTACGACCGTTGTAGTGCTCCAACTCCGTTTGGATCTCCCCTTGCTCCAGGTCTTGTTTGAGGAAGCCTGTGAACTCCGGTAACTTAGTGTTGTTGGTCAACTGCGCCACGTCCACATTCGCGAAATAGAGCTTGTACGTGATCAGCAGTGCTTCCTGCTCGTGTACCTTGGTCTTGGACGCTATCGTGCGGACAAAAATATTCTCCGAGGAAGCCTGGCTGCTTTGCGAACTCTGATTATTCTGAGTATTCCGATTACTCTGATTACTCTGATTACTCTGAGTCTGCTGCTGCGGCTGCTGATCTTCCGGTAGCACCTCAATTCGTACGCCGTTGGACTGCACGTTCTCGCCATCGACCTTGACCGTCGCCGGACCGATGGTGAACGTACCGGCACGTTGCGCCATGAGCATGTAGGTGTAGGTCTGCTCGAACGACGACGTACGCTTGCCGTTCACAAAAGAGGTACTGCTACTGGTACTCGTGTACGGTCCGCTCAGTACATCGAAGTCCGTGAACTCCGGTGCGCGCAGATCGCGGCTGCGTTGATTGACCGTGTACGTGATCTGGAACGGGCGACCGACAATGACTTGTTTCGGCGCCTGCGCTCTAAAAACGACCTCATCGGCAAACGCGCCTAACGCGATGCCGACAAGTAAAACTATATTTAGAAATCTTTTCATACTACCATTCTTTTTCTACGCGACGTTTCTTACCTTGTTGCCGTTGCAGCTTCTCTTGCGTATCCTGTTCATCCTGCTCCAAGGCTTGCAAGATCTGCTCTGCCGTCTCTTTATCCATCTGGTCTTCGTTCTGCGGCTGTGGTTCTTGCGGCTGTTGACCTTGTTGCTGCTCTTGTTCTTGTTGATCTTGCTGTTGCTCCTGTTGCTGATCTTGTTTCTGATCCTGCTTTTGGTCTTGGTTCTGCTGTTGTTGCTGTTGTTGCTGTTGTTGCTCCAGCATCTGCAGGGCCTTCACCAGGTTATAGCGCGTATCATCATCTTTCGGATTCGCACGCAAGGCCTCCATATAGGCCTGCACCGCTTTGTCGTACTGACTCTGGGCGTAGTTGCAGTTGCCGATATTGTGCATAACCTTGGAGTAGCGCGTTTTGTCCTCTTTCTTGTCCAGCATCTTCGCCGCGGTCTCATACTCCGCTTGTGCGTCGGCGTACTTGTCTTGCTTGAAGAGCGCGTCCCCTAAGTTATAATGCGCCTCGTAGCTGTTTTTGTTCTTTTCCAATCCGCGGCGGTAATCGACTTCCGACTCCGTATAGTTCTGCGCACGGTAGTCTTTGTTGCCGTGTATCACGTCAAACATCTCTTTCTGCGCAAAGGTGTTGACACTCACGAACAGCAGGGCGATCGTCAGTACGCGGTGTTCTCCGAAAATATCCATTTTGGTAATCGCTTTGTTCTTACGGTTGAAGATAAAGAAATCGATGACGAGCAGCAGCAACGCAATCAACGCAAAGCTCTGGAACTGCTCATTGTAGTCCGTAAACACTTGTGTCTCGATTTCTTGTGTGGCGAGTTTGTCGAGTTCTTTCTGGATGGCCTTGGTGGCGGTGTTCGTATTGTCGCAACGGACGTAGATTCCACCGCCGGCTTGGGCAATCTCACGACACATGTCCTCGTTCAGACGACTCACGACCACATTCCCCTCACGGTCCTTGCGGAAGGTGTTCGTACCCGGCATGGGAATAGGTGAACCCTCGGGTTTACCGATACCCACTACCAGCACTTGAATACCTGCCTCTTTGGCTCGCTTGGCAACCGCTACGGCATCGTCCTCATGGTTCTCACCGTCTGTGATCAGGATGATGACGCGACTGGCGTCACTAACCGCAGGCTGTCCGTCTCGGTCACTGACCGCCCCGAAACACCTGATTGAAGTACTCAAGGCCTGACCGATCGCGGTACCTTGCGTCTTGATCAGTTCGGGTTTGATCGAATTGAGGAACATCTTCGCGGACACGTAGTCACACGTGATCGGCAGTTGAACGAACGCGTCTCCGGCAAAGACTACCAGACCCACTTTGTCGTTCACCATATTGTCCATCAACTTACTCAGCATCTGTTTGGCGCGGTCCAGACGATTCGGTGCGACGTCCTCTGCCAACATCGAGTTCGATATATCCAGCGCCACGATGGCTTCTATACCTTGCCGTTTCTCCGTGCGCTCACTCTGACCAAACTGCGGTCGCGCGGCGGCGATGATCAGTAAGGCTAATGCTACCATCACGATGCTGAACTTAACGGTCGGTCGTACGTGACTCGCATTTGGCATCAAGGCTTCCATCAACTCCGCGTCACCGAAAGACTCCAACTGACGTCTCTTGTGGCGGGTGTAGGCCCAATAGGCTGCTGCAAAAACCGGTATCGTCGCCAGCAGCCAAAGCATCTCTATATGTGCAAAACGAAACATATTAATTCGCTATAGTTCTAATTACAAAATATCGTATAATGACCTCCAATAGCAGGCAGAGTAGGGCAGCCACCAGGAACGGTGCGAAGTTCTCCGTATGTTTGCTGTACTCCCGTACCCGCAGTTTGGTCTTCTCCAACTGGTCAATCTGCTCGTAGATACGCTTGAGACTGCCGTTGTCGGTGGCACGGAAATACTGACCTCCGGTTACTTCGGCGATCCCGCGCAACGTACCCTCATCGAACTCCGAGTCCATCGTCACGTACTGGCGCCCCATCGGGGTGTTTACCGGCACGCGCGTCTGACCGTAACTGCCGACCCCCACCGTATAAACCCTTATCCCGAAAGTCTTGGCAATCTCTGCCGCGGTCTGCGGATCGATGTCACCGCGGTTGTTCGAACCATCGGTCAGCAGGATGACCACCTTACTCTTCGTCTCGCTGTCTTTCATTCGGTTCACCGCATTCGCCAGACCCAGACCAATCGCCGTACCATCCTCAATCATTCCGTACTCCACGGACTTGAAGAGGTTAACGAGCACCGCGTGATCGGTGGTCAGCGGACATTGGGTGAAGCTCTCTCCCGCAAAGACCACAAGTCCTATCTGGTCGTTCGGACGGGCAATGACGAAGTCCGACGCTACCTGTTTGGCGGCCTCCAGACGATTCGGTTTGAGGTCCTCCGCCAGCATCGTACCAGATATATCGAGCGCCATCATGATGTCGATACCTTCGGTCGATTCCGATGACCAGCGGTTGGTCAACTGCGGTCGCGCGAGAGCGATACTCAATAAGGTAACGCACGCTACGCGCAGCGCAAAAGGCACGTGCAGTAACCAGATTCGCCAACTCTTGGGTTGTGCCGCCAAGGTCGTGGTGTCACTCAACTGCACACTCGCGTCGCTCTTCCACAACTCATATGCGTACCAGCCGATAATAGGTATCAGCAGGAGCAATAAAAACAAATATCCGGGATTAGCAAAACTCATACCTCTTCCTCCTTTACATCATTCTCATCATTCGCATCATTTGCATCATTGACGATCTTCGTTTCATTGACGAAATCGTACGCCGTAGTAAGGGCTTGTTCGTTCTCGTCCGGCGTCGTGTGCCATTTGGCGAACTTCACCAGGTCCGCTAATTGCAGCATCTTACTCAACTTCTCATAGAGATCTTTTCCACCATTAAGCGAAGCGTCACCATTAATCACTCCACCATTCAAGAGAATTGGTTTCAATTCTCTCAGCGTCTCGTCCGAGGTCTTCTCCGTGCTGTGTACCTCAAACCGGCGACCGATATACTCGCGCACGACGTCTGTCAATTCGGTCTGGTATTCCTTCACCTTACCGTCTTTCCAGATCTTCTGTGCCTTGATCTCATCCAGTTTCTCGAGTGCCACCTCATCGGCCGGACGTAACAACTCCGGATCGACGGGTTCTTCCTCTTTCTGACGGTATTTGTCGTATTTCTTCCACAACCAGAAACCCAGGTCCACCAACAGCAGCAAACCTACTACCAACAATACCCAACGGAGAATACCCCACCACCAGATCGGGGCTTTCTCGATATCTTTGATATCGGTAATGGCATTCGTGCTGTCCACTTCAAACGGTTGTATCACATTGAGCGCCATCGGATCGGCCCAAAACGAGTCGTTTCCGCTGATTGCTACCAGCGGCTCAATGGCAAACAAACTGTCCTTGAACGAGGTCAGCATCAAGTCCTGTTTCAACTGTACCCGTCCGTCGGGCAGGGTAGTAGTGTCGATCTTGCCTTTCTCCACGATCTCGATGCCGTCTTGCAGTTGTTCTCCCCAAGTCGGCAGAACCACCTGTTCTGTCGCGTCGTGCGTCACCTCCAGGTGCATCGCCGTCTGGTCACCCAACATCAACATCGTCGAGTCGATGCTTGCGCTCACTACTATCGCTAAAAATAAACTCATCATTGCTTAAACAGTCTCATTAAAGCTTTCACATAGTCTTCGTCCGTACGCAGGGAAATATTGTGTATTCCGGTCTTCGTATAAACGGTCTCTAACGCCTCTTGCTGCGAACGCCAAGCCTGTGCGTACGCCTCGCGAACACTCGCAATACCGGTATCCGCCCACACGCGCTTACCCGTTTCCGGATCACGCACTTTGAGCAAACCCACATTCGGCATCTCGGCGTCACGACGGTCGTAGATCTGGATCGCGTTCAGGTCATGCTTGCGTGCGGCGATGACCACCGGCGCTACTTCCCCTTTCTTCTCGGGTGTCGCACTGAACTCCGGATCCATAAAATCGCTTATCAGGAACGCCGCACAACGCCGTTTCTGCGCGTTTGTGAGGTACTGCAGCGCCGCGTTGATGTTCGTTCCTGTGTGTTCGGGTTCAAAACTCAATAACTCACGGATGATATGCAGCACGTGCGATTTACCTTTCTTGGGCGGGATAAATTTCTCCACTTGGTCGCTAAAGAAGATCACGCCGACCTTATCGTTGTTCTCGATCGTGGAGAAGGCGAGCGTCGCGGCTACTTCGGCCATCGTGTCACGTTTCATCTGACTAACCGTTCCAAAATTCCTACTTCCGCTGACATCGATGAGCAACATCACCGTTAACTCACGCTCCTCTTCATAGACCTTGATGTACGGCCGGTTCATACGCGCCGTTACATTCCAGTCTATCGACCGCACATCATCGCCCGGCTGATACTCACGCACCTCGCTGAACGCCATACCGCGGCCTTTGAACTGGCTGTGGTACTCGCCTGCGAAGATGTTCCGACTCAACCCGTGGGTCTTGATCTCGATCTTCCTTACCCGTTGTAATAACTCTTCTGAAGTCATTATGATTATTTATTTAGTGAGGAATGTACTCTGAGGGGGCCTCTCGAGCGGTTGGGGTCCGCGAGAGTCGTAGGCAGGGGGCCGGTACCCCGAAGAGTAGCATTCCGAACGCTTATGGTACCTGAACGGCATTCAAAACTTCTGTAATCACATCTTCCGTGGTCAAGTTATTCGCCTCTGCTTCGTATGTCAGACCAATACGGTGACGCAGCACGTCGTAGCAAACGGCACGAACATCTTCCGGCGTCACGTAGCCTCTCCTATGAATAAACGCGTACGCACGCGCAGCCTTCGCGAGATTAATCGAAGCACGCGGACTGCCGCCGAAAGCGATCATCTGTTTCAGGTCCTTGAGACCGTACTCTTCCGGATTACGGGTCGCAAACACGATATCCACGATATACTTCTCGATTTTCTCGTCCAGATAAACCTCCTCCACGATCTTACGTGCCTTGATAATATCTGCCGTACTGAGAATCGGCAGCACGGTCTTCTTCTCGGAAGCGATGTTCTGACGGATGATTGCCTGCTCCTCCTCTTTCTTCGGATAGCCGATCACCACTTTCAACATAAAACGGTCGGTCTGCGCCTCAGGCAGCGGATATGTGCCTTCTTGCTCAATCGGGTTCTGGGTCGCCAGTACCAGGAACGGATCGTCTAACTTAAAGGTCTGCTCACCGATCGTCACTTGACGCTCCTGCATCGCCTCCAACAACGCGCTCTGCACTTTTGCCGGCGCACGGTTGATCTCATCAGCTAACACAAAATTAGCGAAGATAGGACCACGTTTGATCTTAAATTCTTCGCTCTTTTGACTATAGATCTGCGTACCGAGTACATCGGCTGGCAGCAAGTCCGGAGTAAACTGAATACGACTGAAATTAGCTTTGATGAGGTCACTCAGGGTCTTAATTGCCAAGGTCTTAGCCAAACCCGGTACACCTTCCAAAAGGATGTGTCCGTCGCTCAATAAACCGATGAGCAGGCTCTCTACCAAATGTTTCTGACCAACAATCACTTGATTCATACCCAACGTAAGGGCATCTACAAACGAACTCTCGCGCTCCACGCGCTCTTGCAGTTCTCTAATATCCACAGGATTTTGCATAGTTTTGTATAATGTTTTTAAATGTCGTCTTGCCGTTAAGTGCTTGGCGATGTCCCGCCAAGTGAGTGTTTTGTGCTCGCTCTTTCGGAGAGCGAGACTTTGTCTCTTATCCGGGATATTATCCCGCTTTCTTGTAAGCAAAAATCGTGCCAAACTCCCTCTCTTCGTTCCTTTCCCGCAATTTTATGCGGGTCGTGCATTTTTTGTGCTTTTATGTTTCGTCCGTTTTTATCTTTTATCGGTCCAGTGCTTGGCGAAGTCCCGCCAAGTTCGCGTCGGGGTACCGAGATTCCGGTGTTCCGGGATACCGTTTTGATAAAATTTCGCCCTTTTTGTAAATAAATTTGCATATATCAGAAATTTGTTGTACCTTTGCACCCGCAAAGGTTTTATTAACAAAATATTACTCCTCAAAGGTTGCACCCGACACGGATTTAGGGAATTAATCATGAGAAAAAAACTTTTTACATTTTTATTTGCAGCGTTGGCAAGCGTAGGAACGCTCTTCGCTTGGGATTATGAGCGCGTCCAAATCGGCGACCTGTATTACAACCTCGATGCCACCAACCAAACGGCAGAGGTAACATCGCAAAACAAAAGTAATCCTTATTGGTCAACCCCCATTACAATGGCCAATATACCCTCCTCTGTAACCTACTATTCCGTATCGTATAGCGTCACCAGCATTGGAGAATATGCTTTCTATGATTGCCGCAGTTTGACCTCTGTGACGATTCCTAACAGCGTCACCAGCATTGGAGAGCAAGCTTTCTATTATTGCACCGGTTTGACCTCTATTACAATTCCCAATAGCGTCACCAGCATTGGAGATTATGCTTTCTCTTTTTGCGGCAGTCTGACCTCTGTGACGATTGGCAACAGCGTCACAAGCATTGGAGAAAGGGCTTTCATCGATTACACCAGTTTGACCTCGGTGACATTGAATTCAAATGCTATTGCAAGTAAAAATTATTCGTCCTCTTCTAGTCTCAAAAGTATTTTCGGCTCTCATGTTACTGAATTTATAATAGGAGATGGTGTCTCAAGCATTGGAGATTATGCTTTCTTTTATTGCGGCAGTCTGACCTCTGTGACGATTCCCAATAGCGTCACCAGTATTGGAGTTGATGCTTTCCGAGGTTGCACAGGTATCACCTCGATAGAAATTCCCAATAGCGTCATCAGCATTGGAGATCGTGCTTTCAAAGATTGCAGCGGTTTGACCTCTATTGAGATTCCCAATAGCGTCACTACCATTGGAAGTAGTGCTTTTAGTGATTGCACCGGTTTGACCTCGGTGACGATAGGTAATAGCGTCACAAGCATTGGAAGTAGTGCTTTCGAAAAATGTAGCAATTTGACCTCGGTGACATTGAATTCAAATGCTATTGCGAGTAAAGCATATACATCATATGATAATCTCGAAGATATTTTCGGTTCTCAAGTTACTGAATATATAATAGGAGAAAATGTCACCGGCATTGGTGAGAGTGCTTTCAGCAATTGCAGAACTTTGACCTCTGTGACGATTGGAAACAGCGTCTCAAGCATTGGAGCTTATGCATTTTCTGGTTGCTTTGATTTAACCTCAATAAACGTAGAAGCCGGCAATCAGTATTACTGCGATATAGATGGCGTATTATTTAACAAAAATCAAACAATGCTTGTTTGTTATCCATTTGGTAAAACAGCCACAGAATATAAGATTCCCAATAGTGTCACCAGAATTGGAGATGATGCTTTCTCTGGTTGCAGCCGTTTGACCTCTGTGACGATTGGCAATAGCGTCACCAGCATTGGATATGGAGCTTTCTCTGGTTGCAGCGGCTTGACCTCTGTGACGATTCCGAATAGCGTTACAAGCATTGGAGATTATGCTTTCTATGATTGCGATGCTTTGACCTCGGTGACGATCCCCAATAGCGTCACTACCATTGGAAGTAGTGCTTTTCGTGATTGCACCGGTTTGACCTCGGTGACGATAGGTAATGGCGTCACAAGCATTGGAGAAAGGGCTTTCTCTTATTGCAGCAGTTTGACCTCGGTGACATTGAATTCAAATGCTATTGCAAGTAAAGCATATACATCATCAGATAATCTCGAAGATATTTTTGGTTCTCAAGTTACTGAATATATAATAGGAGAAGATGTCACAAGCATTGGAGATTATGCTTTCTATGATTGCGATGCTTTGACCTCGGTGACGATCCCCAATAGCGTTACAAGCATTGGAAGTAGTGCTTTCTCCAGTTGCACCGGTTTGACCTCGGTGACGATAGGTAATGGCGTCACAAGCATTGGAGATGAGGCTTTCTCTTATTGCAGCGGTTTGACCTCGGTGACGATAGGTAATGGCGTCACAAGCATTGGAAAGAAGGCTTTCTCTTATTGCAGCAGTTTGACCTCGGTGACATTGAATTCAAATGCTATTGCAAGTAAAAATTATTCGTATTATTCTAATCTCAAAAATATTTTCGGCACTCAAGTTACAGAATATATCATAGGTGAAAGTGTCACAAGCATTGGAGATTATGCTTTCTATGATTGCGATGCTTTGACCTCGGTGACGATCCCCAATAGCGTCACTAGCATTGGAAGTGATGCTTTCGAATATTGCAGCGGTTTGACCTCGGTGACGATCCCCAATAGCGTTACCAGTATTGGAAGTAGTGCTTTCCGTGATTGCAGCGGCTTGACATCTCCGGTTTATAATGCACATGTGTTTGCATTTATGCCGACCACTCATTCCGGTGCTTACGCTATACCAGATGGCATTGAATATATCGTAGGCTTCGATGACTGCAGCGGTTTGACCTCTGTGGCGATTCCCAATAGCGTCACAAGCATTGGACAATATGCTTTCTATAATTGCAGCGGCTTGACCTCTATCGAAATCCCCAATAGCGTCACAAGCATTGGAAGGAGTGCATTCAACGGTTGCAGCAGTTTGACATCTGTGGTTATTCCCAATAGCGTCACAAGCATTGGAGGTTATGCTTTCCATGAATGCACCGGTTTGACCTCGGTTATATGGAATGCAAAGAACTGTTCAGATTTCAATTTCTCTATGGATGTTGGTGACATTCCATTTTTTCAGTCACAAGTTACATCTTTTACATTTGGTGAAGAAGTGGAGCATATTCCTGCTTTTTTGTGTGCGTTCATGCATAGTTTGACCTCTGTGACGATTCCCAATAGCGTCACAAGCATTGGAAGTAGGGCTTTCGAAGAATGTAGCAATTTGACCTCGGTGACATTGAATTCAAATGCTATTGCAAGTAAAAATTATTCGTATTATTCTAATCTCGAAGATATTTTCGGCACTCAAGTTACAGAATATATCATAGGTGAAAGTGTCACAAGCATTGGAGAGTATGCTTTCTATCTTTGCAGCGGTTTGACCTCTGTGACTATTCCCAATAGCGTTACAAGTATTGGAGATTATACTTTCTCTGGTTGCAGCGGTTTGACCTCTGTGACAATTGGCAACAGCGTCACAAGCATTGGAGAGCGAGTTTTCTATGGTTGCAGCGGTTTGACCTCTGTTGTATGGAATGCAAAAAACTGTTCCGATTTTGAAGTTGTCGCAGCTCCTTTTTATAACATACGTTCACAAATTACATCTTTAACATTTGGTGAGGAAGTGGAGCATATTCCTGCTTATTTGTGTTATGGCATGACTCATTTGACCTCTATGGTCATTCCCAAGAGCGTTACCAGCATTGGAGTAGGCGTATTCTTTGGTTGTAGCGGTTTGACCTCTCCGTTATACAATGATCATGTGTTTGCATACTTACCGGCAACCTATTCCGGTGCCTACACTATTCCAGATGGCATAGAATCCCTTGCGGGTGGTGCTTTCGCCGATTGCAGCGGTTTGACCTCTGTGACTATTCCCAATAGCGTTACAAGTATTGGAGATTATACTTTCTCTGGTTGCAGCAATTTGACCTCAATTACCTGTGAGGCTGTTACTCCGCCTAGTTGTGGAGAAAATGTATTTTATAATGTGCCGAAGACCATACCCCTCTATGTGCCTGCTGAAAGTATGGATGATTACAAAGCTGCAGATCAATGGAAAGACTTTGCCAATAATATCCTGCCTATTCAAACTACAGCCATTGACCAAATCACTATCGGTCAAACCAACAAAGACCAATTACCGAGGACAAAGGCGCAGAAGGTTCTCCGCAACGGCCAAATCCTCATCCTCCGTGGTGACAAGACCTACACCCTCACCGGCCAAGAGGTAAAATAAAACCTTTGTCCATTAGTCCAGAATTTTATTCTGGATCAAAAACGTTCGTCCATTTCGTCCAAATGCCATTTGGACCTCTATCTACTTCAAGGATCAGGCCTCAATTTAAGCCTGGTCCTTTTTTGCCGTGTTCCTGTTATAGCCTGGTCCTTTTTTGATTTCAAGTATCTCCTTTGTCACTCCATCTTACTGTCTTATACTGAAAAAAGTTGTCACATAGAACTGGAATAAAATGTACTATTTTTAAGATTTTCAGTTTTATGAAACAGCAAAACAGGAGTTATTCTGACGAGTTTAAGCGTCAGGTTATGGAAGATTATTTCCGCAGTGGTAAGACGAAAGCGGCCTGTTGCCGCCAATGGGGGATTCCGTGGACGACCCTACAAAAATGGGTAGATGCTTGCACGATTGCGAAAAAAAGTGTACCTTTGCACCGATTTTTGAGAATGTCTCCGATTTTGGTTGTCGCGACAACCGATACAGTAAAAAAGTTAACCTTTTTAGTATAACTGACAACCAATTTAGGATACGTGTCAAAAATATACGATTATTAATATCCACTTCCAGTAATAGTGTCAACCTTTTTCAGGAG
>Ga0256405_10002344_pt1 | contig 44143 bp, 40 predicted proteins | sample RumenRJG_02DNA_FD_189096 | JGI IMG/M metagenome (GOLD analysis project Ga0256405, IMG submission 189096) | Bovine rumen microbial communities from Lethbridge, Alberta, Canada - RJG_02 | ecosystem: Host-associated > Mammals > Digestive system > Stomach > Rumen | place: Canada: Alberta... | reverse complement strand
ATATTTTATCATCAATGGGATCTGCATGTCTTTTTATTCTATCTACAATATCATTAACGTCATTAAATGTTGAATTACTTAAGATTCTGTATGCTTTAACAACTACGACGCTAGCAACTAAGTCCTTTGCTCGGTCTTTTGCTTGACCGTCTTTAAATAGGTTTGCGATCATCCCCATATTTTCGCTACAAAAAATAATAGATAGTATTGTTATTAAAATTTTCATAAATATGTCCTTAAAATAATGGATAAATATTAATTGATGTTTTGTTGCTTTTCAAGGTGATAGAGCTGTGTTTCTTTGGGGGATTAATCTTATCATGCCTGTTAAGTGAGTTGATATTGTATAAGTTGCATTTCTTTCTGGTGTTTTTTAGATGGCGAAATTAGCACTTAAACTAAACGCTTTCTATTTTACAAACTTTTTCTGGTTTTTCATTTTGTCGTTAAGGCTTTGCATGACAGCTGATACAAGTTCTCGGGTGGACATTCGGTTGATTTCTGTAATATCCCATTTGTCTTCAAATAGCTCGCTTCCTGAATTTATGAAACGTGTCACAAATACATTGGCAATGTTTGTTTTTTCCAGTGTTTCTGAGATGTTCGGGAAGCTTTCTAAATCCATGGGGCGAGGCTCGGAACTGTACGATACGCGAATATCCATAGGACGCAATTCGAATTGCTCGCGGACATGAGAAATGGCGTCATCAATTGAATATTGTTTCTTTGTGCTAACGGTAAGTACTGATGACAAAAAGTCGTCGTTTTTCATACTTATGTTTATTGCTTTAATAATGAGAGCATATACCTCTCGTCCGTTTTGCAGAACCGGAATTGCAGTATTATTTATTATTATATGCCCATTGTTTTTTATTTGTTTTATCGCATCGCCAAAAAATTCAATTGACGATGTTAGATACTCTGGGGTTCGTATTACGTGAAATTTCGACGCCATTTTGCGGAATTTTGTTGATGCAAATTGAGCAAATAATTCGCCTAATCTCTGTGTCGCTCCAATCCAAGTGTTTGCGTTAAATGCTTTGATTGAGGAAAATATAAACACATCATTTATGTGATTTTGCTGGGCAAATTGTATGAGTTTTTGTGTTTGCGTTACGTTCCCTATAATTGCTTCTTTTTGGTTTGATTCTTCGCAGTAAGATGAATTAATTGGCATGTTGTAAAACAGTACATCAATTTTGTTTTCTTGTGCGATAAAGTTATCAAAACTCACAACTTTTACATTAAAACTTTTTTCTGGATGTAGAACGCTCAATTTTTGAATGAGATTAACGGCTATATGTTCAGACCAGCAAACAATAGTTAAATTTATGGATTGAACAGCTGAAAACGATACAATTAAATCGAACAAACAATTATGACCATCAAAGCATATGCATATTTTTTTATTTTTAAAAATTGTTGCCAATTGGGTTTTGTCACCAGTGAATAAGGTATCATTTCTCAATGAGGTTAAAGCTAAAAATTGCGATATTTTTCCATCTTTTTCTTCAGACTTAATTTTTGCATTAAATGCTTTTATCGAATATTTTATAGACAATTCAAGTAGTTGTTGTTGGTGATCTGCGTTTGGTGTTTTGGCTAAATATATTAAGCGAGAAGGAATAGGGAAAAATGCAAAACGATTTATTCGTTCTAGCCATCTATCAAGAGTATCAATGGAATTAATTGAACTAAATTTTACACTATTTGTTTCAGATAATACTATATATTTCAGTACCTTAAAGTCAGATAGAAGATTTTTGTTTATGTCTTCTTCTGTTTCACATATTATATATGCAGGTGTTTTGTTTGAAAAAAGATGGCATCCGCGTATGTGCTCAAAAATTATAAATTCGCATATTATCAATAAGATAACGCAAATTAACGCTACGGAAAAATTATTATTCATGAAAAATACCGGAGCAATGCATGCAGTAACGCCGATGATTGTTTTTATTGGAAATTGTTTTTTGGTTTGATCCATAAACCACAGTGTTATAGCAAAATACGCACATATGAGGGCGAAAATTTCTTTAATAAAAACAATGAATTTAAGATCTGGATACATAAATAATGACACCAACATATATGCCGAAATTAAAACAAATAAATTCGTTATATGTTCCATATGTTTAATTATGCTTGATGGTAACAATGCTACAATTGTGTTGATAGTATTTTTTGTAAAATTATCTATATTGTTTTTTTCAATAAAATTTTTCGCTGTATTTAGTATTTTTTTTATCATTATTTCATACGCTTACTTCCATTACTATTAAGTATAGATTATTTTTTATAAAAGTTGTAGGGTTTAAAATGTATCAAATGCATTGTTTTTCTGAAAAAAAATCTTTTAAAGAAAAAATTAAAGTCGGATTTGTTGGGGTGGGGTGCTATGGTACGGCTCTGGCTCAGAGTTTTTGCTCAAATAATATTGATGTTGTTTTAGTTTCAGATTCGAAAGATGTTTGCGATTCTATCAACAATAATCATGTGCATTTTAAAGCGTTGCCTGAAGTTCATTTGTCGCCTAGTTTGCTTTGCTCTACGTCATACGATTCGTTAAGTGATGTTGATGCGATATTCATAACAACTCCAGCAAAATCAGCTGTTCAAGTTTGTAAGGATGTGTCGCATTTTAATGTGCCGTTAATACTGTGTTCTAAGGGGTTAGATCCAGATAGTGGGCGTTTATTAAGCGATGCAATAATGAGGTCTGTAAAAAATGATATCCTTGTGTTTTCGGGTCCATCATTTGCTGTTGAGGTTGCCAATGGACAATATGCTGCAGTTAATTTAGCTGGGAAAAATCAGCAACTTGCGATTGAGTTATCAAAACGTATTACTTCAGAAAAATTAAATGTTATTCCAATTTCTGATTATATAGGTCTTCAGGTGTTTGGTATTTTTAAAAATGTATTGGCAGTAGTTGGTGGAGTATTACGAGGACTAGATGCTGGAAATAGTGCAATTGCGTCAATGCTAACACTTGGTGTTCAAGATGTGTTACAGCTTAACAATTTTTTTGGTGGAAATGATGAAACTTTTTTTGAAGTAGGAGGTTTTGGTGACACTCTCTTAACATGCACAAGCGAAAAATCTCGAAATGTATTGTTCGGCGAATTTTGTGCAAAAAATCCAGCAGATAAATGGGTAGGGGCACTGGCGGAAGGAGCGTTAACAGCTAAATGGATCCCAGTTCTTGAAGAAAGATATTCAATTAAGCTTCCAGTTTTAAATAAAATTTATTCCATAATATACGAGAAATGTTCAGCTGAAAAATTGTTAAGTGATATTGAAATAGTAGCTCGATTGTGATAAACATTTGATAAATCTTTGTGGATAAGTTGATATGAATACTTTACAGAATTTTGAGAAGAAAGAGCTAGAGAGATTGATGAAGGGAAAAACAATCCCAGAATTCTCTGCTGGTGATACCGTTAGAGTAAATGTTCGTGTTGTTGAAGGCGAAAAAGAACGTATGCAGGCGTTTGAAGGCGTTTGTATTGCTCGTCGTCATCGTGGACTCGGTTCTTCTTTTACAATTAGAAAAATGTCGTTTGGTGAAGGTGTGGAAAGAGTGTTTCCGTTGTATTCTCCAAATATTCAGATTGAGTTGGTTCGCCGTGGTGTCGTAAGACGTGCTAAGTTGTACTATTTGCGTGGTAGATTAGGTAAGGCCGCTCGTATCGCTGAGAGAAATGTGAGCGAGAACACAACAGCGACAGCATCTGCAGAATAAAAAATTTGAGGTTTTAATATGGCTCGTGTAACAGTTGAAGATTGTGAAAAAGTTGTCCCGAATCGTTTCGATTTAGTAATTTTGGCTGCTCAGCGAGCACGACAGATAATCGCAGGAGATAAGGTTACTGTTGATGTCAGTGATGAAAAGAAACCTGTTATTGCATTGAGAGAAATTGCTGCACAAACGGTTTCATCTGAGGCATTGCAACAAGCAGCAGTGACCGGTTTCCGCACTTTTCTTCCTGATGATACTGAAGAAGAAGATATCGATGAGTTTGATGAGGATACATATAATCCTGAGGCTGATTTGAATTTTCTTTCGGGTGAAAATTCTGATTTAGGAATGAATGATGATGCGGAAGAAGATATTGATTCTCCAGATATTGAGCTTGCTGATGAGGATATTTATGCCGTTGATGATATGGATGATGTCGATTCAGCGTTGGATGTCGTTACGGATGAAGATCCAGTTAGCGAATAGTTTTTCATGATATTTTCAATATACTACAATTGTAACTGGGATTTTTCCCAGTTTTTTTGTGCGTTTTTCGAGAAGTCTGGAAAAGGCGTTGTTATTGATTTTTTGTTAATAATTTATTAGAATAATCTGTTTGATTTTTATATGTGAGAGGTTTTATGAACAACAAGAATGCGTTGAAATCTTTTGTGGTTTGGTTTTGTATGGCAATATTTTATTTTTATTGTTTTATAGCAAGGTCATCGTTTATAACTGTACTAGCAAAAGATTTTATGAAATTTTATGCTATTGATGCAATTGGATTAAGCGCATTAACGAGTTGTTATTATTGGATTTATACTGGAATGCAGATTCCTGTAGGGATAATTTGTGACAAATTTAGTCTTAGGAAGACAGCGACATTAATGTGTTTGGTTACCGCAATAGGTGTCTTTACAATTGTTGCGACGCATAGTTTTTACATCGCTGCACTTGGTGAGATGATTATAGGTTTTGGATCGGCATTTGCTTTTATTTTGTGTTTAAAGGTGATTACCGCCTGGTTCCCTGAAAATAAGATCGCAATCATGAGTGCATACACTATGTCTCTTGGCGGATTTGGCCCTGTGGTTGGTGGCCCAACAGTGTCTTTTATTACGCAAAAATTTATGTGGAGAGATGTCATTATGGTTTTTGCCGGAATTGGTGTATTGCTTGCAATTGCAATATATACAATCGTAAGAGACCACAAAGCCAAAGCTGAAGTTAACGAAGAACATGCACCAATTATGGAATCGCTAAAAATGATATTAAAGTCAAAGCAAGCTTGGATTTTATCATTGTTTACAATGGCGCTATATTCTCCTCTCAGTGCGTTAGGCGATTTGTGGGGAGTATCTTTTGTGGAAACAGTTTTTAAAGCAGATAGAGGCACTGCGACCATAGCAAGCAATATGATTTATATAGGAATGGTTCTCGGTGGGCCTTTGATGGCGACATTAGCTGTAAAATTAAACAGCTATAAGAAAGTAATGTTGTTAGGAATAATAAGTGAAGCTGTATGCTTGGGTATATCTATATCGATTCCTGAAACATCGATTTACATTGCATTTGCATTATTATTTGCGACAGGAATATGTAGTGGAGCTATGTTGTCATATCCGTTAGCGTTGACATTGTTTCCGAAGAGAATCAGTGCAACCGTTAGTGGTTTTGTGAATATGATGAGCATGGTTAGCGGAATTATTCTTATGCCAGCATTCGGCTTTGTGTTAAATATGTTCTGGGATGGAACAATCGAAAATGGAATAAAAATTTATAGTGCAGGGGACTTTAAATGTGGTGTGATTGCTGTTATACTCTTCATATGCGTAGGTGTTGTTATAACAATGTTTACGAAGGATAGGTCTCCTAGAGCAGGGGAATATTCTTAAATTTTTTTCATTTATTTTTGTCCCAATATACGGCAAGCTTCGGCTTGCCGTTTTTTTTATGTATTGTGAATGTCGTATTTAATTTTAAAATGTTTAATTATTTAAAAATAAGGCAGATTGTTTGTTTTTGAGAAGATGTGTTTTCATTGGATTTTATTATTTTAGAAAAAGCACCTTGTTCTTCGCATTTGAGGTGCCTTATTTTTAGTCTTTCTTATCAAATGGATTTTCGCGTTGTCTAACGAACATTCGCAATGGGACGCCGTCGAAGGCAAACGAAGTTCGTAAATTATTAATCAGATATCTATGATAGCTATCTGGCAAATGATTTGCTTTGTTCGCCATAATCGCGAATGTCGGTGGACGAGTGTTTGTCTGCGAAATGTATTTTAGTTTTATCGGCATTCCATTTACAAGTGGTGGCTGATTTTGTTTGATTGCAAATTGAAACCATCTATTTAATAAGCTCGTTGGAATGCGTTTGTTCCACGTGTCGTATAGTTCTATAATTGAGTTGAAAATTCGCATTAGACCAAGTTTTTCTTTCGCTGAAACTATAAGGCAATTGGCCGTCGGTAATTGCGAAAATTCTTTTATTAATCGACGCTTAATATTTTCTTTTATTTTTTCAGGTTCAGAAACTGAGTCGCTTTTATTCAACAAAAACAATACTATTTTACCTTCGTCAAACGATTTTCTAGCTATTGTAATGTCTTGCTTTTCAAGTGGCATATTTATATCCATCACAACAACTACAACGTGAGCTTGACGAATATATGACCACGCATTTAATACTGAAGCAGATTCCAACCTCTCCTGAACCTTAGCTTGTTTGCGTTGTCCCGCCGTATCAATCAATACAAAATTACGATTACGATATGTCCAATTGATTGAAATTGCGTCTCGTGTTATTCCTGCCTGATTTCCAGTAATTAAGCGATTTGAACCAAGAATGGCATTGATTAATGTTGATTTACCAACGTTAGGCCGTCCAACTATTGCTATCTTAATAGCATCAACTTCATCTTCTTTCTTGTCGTTTTCAAATCTTGGAGCCAACTCGTTTAATTCTTCAAACAACTGGTCAAACCCAAGACCGTTTGTCGCTGATACTGCGATACCTTCGCCAAATCCAAACTCTTCCGCATATACTGTAGTTTTTGGGCTTTCGCTTTTATTTTTCATTACAATAATTGGCTTTTCACCAGTGATTTTAAACGATTTACGTATCCACTGAGCAACTGATTTGTCTTCAATTGAAATACCATTTAATGCATCGATCACAAATAGCACAACATCAGCCTCTTTCATCGCTGTGAGGGACTGCTCATTCATCGCCTTAGCTAGATCGGTTTTCGATTGGGTATCAACGCCGGCTGTATCAATTAAATCAAACTGCAATCCGAACAAATCTACATTGCCGTATTTTCTATCACGAGTAACACCAGATTCTTCACTGACTATAGCCATGCGTTTTCCGACTAACTTGTTGAATATTGACGATTTACCAACGTTAGGCCGTCCAATTAATGCAACTTTCATTTGTAAGACACAACCTTTCCGCTATTTATTTGTATATACATAATTTCATTCGCAATAACTGGATTAAGCGATATTGCATCATTTGAATTGACGATATTAACGTGCTTTTTTGTTGTCCCATCTTTCGCTGAAACAATAGTCATTCGACCATAAGGCGACAATACGCAGATGTTTTCTCCACACAGATTTAAACCGTACCAGTTTGATATATGATCGGAATTATCAAGTAATGTGTTCCATTTCTTTTTTCCGGTCATGCGATTCAAACATATCAACTCTGAATTATAATTGATGATGAAGATGCTATTGCCAGACACTATTGGCGTTTGAACACTTCCGCAATCTGCTGTCCACATTGTTTCGCCACTGCTAGAATTTATAGCTATAGTCTGTCCGTTAGCTGCAACCACATAAAGCACACCATCTTTAATTACAGGACATGCTCTTGGATGAGGATATGTTTCAGCGGTATTGGTGAGTGAAAATTTTGAAACCATTGAATCCCATAAAACTGATCCATTTTCTATTTGTAATGCAAATATCTCACCTGATGAATAAGTAACGTATACAGTACCTGAATCTATTGCTACACCAGCATTTCCTAAAAATTTAGCTTCGGCTTGTATACCAGAATGTGACCATAAAGTTTGACCTGTTTTAGTATCGATTACAACCAAAGTACTATTTGCACAAACGATATACGCCTTGCCATCGTAAACAGTAATTGCATCACCTTTAGCATGTGCAGATAATTTTATTCGCCACGCCATTTGGCCATTATCTGCGTTAAATGCAACGCATTCAGCAAAGCTTGTACTGACGATTATCAATCCATCAGCATATGCTAAAGCTCCCCCGACTTGGCCGTCTTTCCCTTTTATTGTGGTACTTTTACGCCAAATTCTTTTTCCTGTTTTGACGTCAATTGCGTACACAATTCCACCGGCATCCATGCAGAATAATTTCCCATTAGTAACGACTGGAGAAGCTGCCATTTTAATTGTTGGCTCTGATTCAAAATCTAAATTGCTAGACCATAACTCCTTAAAATCGCAAGAGAATTTCTGAGGTGCATACATATGTGTTGCGTTATAAAATGGTTGCACGCAAGACATATCTTTACCGACAGTATCAAGCTCTACAGGAATATCATCTGTGCTTAAGGCGACGCTATCTGCTCCCTCAGATAAAATTATAGCCGTCCTTTCTCCTTTTAATTTCTCTTTAGAACTACATGATACTAACAATGTGCCCAATAGTGAAAATAGTATAAATTTTTTCATGTTATTTATTCTCCGAATTTTTGATATGATTCAATATCATAGATATTCTCTCTTTTAATGTTTTTGGAGCTTCTTTGTGATCCAAAATTTTTTGCAAATACTTTTTCCCGTTATCTTTTTGATTTTCATTAAGATACATGAACGCCAATAACTCCATCGCCATAAACTTAAATGGACGACTTTCTTCAGTTAGAGGTTCTAACATCGCAATAAGCTGTTTCCCGGAAACAACGTTATGTGAAGCACAAATGATAATCGCAAGATCCTTCCAAATCTGATCAACACCACCTTGTTTTGATAGGGCAATTAATCCATTTGCGTTTTCAGAAACAGCTTTAGCAATTTGCAATTGTCTACCAGATTTTATAATGCTAAGTAATGGCTTAATTTCAGCTGGAGCTTCTTCTGCTAAGCTTTCTAATAATCCAGCAGATTTCTCACTTGCTGGATCTCGCAATACTTCAACAAGTGCAGTTGTGATTGTTTCTAATTTTTGTTGTTTTTTCGCATGCCATGATGAATAGGCCACAATCGCAATAACAATGACAGATAGAACTGAACTTATTGATTTCTTATGCTTTTTTAGCATTGCATATCTTTTATCTTGTTTCAATTCTTCTTCAATTTCTTCAAATAAAGACACTTCATCGTTAATAGCCATAATTAGCACCTTTCAAACTCTACTTCATATGATTTTAAACGAAGTTGAATATTGTTGCTAGTGGTCTTCAAAAATTAACAAATAATTTAGAGTTGATATGGGATAATAATACAACTTTTATGAAAGGTCGGAGTTATGTGGAAAAAAATTTTTTTGTATTGTGTCGGTGTTGGAATAGTTACAACAGTATCAGCTGAAGAAATCAAAACAAACGTGAATCAAACGGCAGATAAAACAAAAGAAGTAAAATATGCATTATTAGCGCCAGAATCTCATGATATTATCGGTTATCTTATTGAAAGAGTTCAAAAATATGCTGAATCGCAACCATCAGTAAATGCACAAAATATATACGATTATATAAAGTCGTTGCGTCTTGAAATGAAAACCAAACAAGAAATCAATGCATGCAATTTTATGATGTCGTATTTTAGATTGCAGTCGAACGATCAAAGTGGCAATGTCATACGTAAAAAATTGGCTGATTTGTCTGAGGCTATGCTTTGGTTAGAACGCAAGAAAAATAATCGGTTATCAGCCAATTACTTAACTGATTTTCGTATAGTTTCCTTCTTGGTTAGTGATGAAGTGTTCCCTCATTTAACTGCGAACAACATGAAGTTAGTCCTAAATGAAGTAAAGAAATACAAAGACGAAGCTAGTCAGCGAGTGGCGTTGAACGCATTGACAGCAGAGGGCGGAACATTGCTTCCTCAAATTTTGAATGAAAAACAAATTAATGACGCACATCTTGTTTATGAACATTTTCAAAATATTATAAATCAAGTTGGTGCAGCAATAACAAAAGATACAGATGTTGATGGCGAAATTATTCGTCTACAAAATCAATTAAACACGTTAAAACGTGATGAGTTTGATATCGCAGGTAAAAAATACAAATATACTCGCAATATGAGAAAACAACTTGAGTACTCTATTTCAAATAAGATTGCCGCATTAATTTTGTATAGAAATAATGATAATGTGGGTAAGTAAAATTTGCATGTTCGTTGAAATATGTGAGATAAAAAAATTTTAAATAGAGATGGCCTCCTAATTGTTATACGTTAAAATTAGGAGGTTTTTAGTAGAGCTATTGCGAAAGTGATTTTTATGATTCCACAAACTCTGACAGCCAGACGTTTTGAAATAGCATCTTTGACTTTCGCAATAACTCTAGTGTGTGATTTTTGTTGCGATATCTACGAAAGTTTCTTCTTTGGTTTATATAAAAGTAATGCTATAAAAATTATAATCTATATTTGAAATATTATATAATTGTGATATTTTTACATCAGTCGTAAAGAAGGAAAAATTATTTTGGAAGAGAATTTATTGTTAAACAAAATTAATGATGTTATTAATGAAAAAATTCGTCCATCATTAGAAATGGATGGTGGAGATATTCAAGTGCTTGAATTAAAAGAAAAAAATTTATACGTACAGCTTCATGGTGCGTGTGCTCATTGTCCTCATGCAACGGAAACTTTAAAAAACGGAGTTGAAAGAGTATTGCAAACTTATGTTGATCCAGATATAGTGGTGGTAGCGGATTAATGTTTAAATTCGTTGCCACGTGTTTTTGTTTTATCTTGTATTTCGGTTTTTCTAGTGGTTTAGTATTTGCTAAAAACGATACTGTTTTAGTCGATTTGTTTGATGTTAGTTCCACCACTGCTGGTAGTAATAAATTAAAAAGAAGCAATTGGCCTCTGAATGCTAAAAGTTCAAAAAATCGAAAAGAGTTTATAGATTCGGTTACTTCTGCAGTTAGATATATTAATCAAAAGATACTGTGGCAACGAACAATTTTAGAAAAAAAGAAAAACAAAATTCCACTTAACGCAAAAGAACAAAAAATCTACATTTCCATTTGTAAATTTTATATGTCTAAAAACTTGGATGAATTGTTTCTTCGTGTGGCTCCAGTTCCTGTATCAATGGCAGTAGCACAAGCGTCATTAGAAAGCGGTTTTGGAAGTAATCGACATATGTCGCAAATAAATGCCTATTTTGGATTGGTCAAAGATGCTAAGCATTTGTATAAATTTGATACATTATTGGAGTCTGTTATAGCTTATTCTAAAACCATTAATGCAAACAAAATGTATCGTAAATTTAGAGAGAAACGCGCAAAAACAATATGTGATAATCAAAAAATTGACGGAATGCAACTTTCTAAATTTATTGGAAATTATGGGGCTAACCCTAGATATGTAAAATTACTTTGTAATTTAATTCGTAATTATAAATTGGACAGTTTAGACTCTAAAATTCCGCCAAATCTTGTGCGAGCTGCTAATTATCGCATCGTAAAAAAACATGCAAAATTTACGCATGAGTGAAATAATTGTAGAATATGATGTGTCCTCAAGAGTGACGAAGCTACGTGGTGAGGTCTTTGATGGTGCGAGTGTTTTTCTGTATAGGATTAAAGATGTGTATATGCATTGTCATATTTCTATGTGTTCAACGATAGATTAAGTAATTCGAAGTTTATATAAAAACGATTTACGCAAAATTTTTTACGGGGTCAATTTTTTGCGAGGTCTTAGTCACTACGATAATGTTCATCCATTGAGGAACAAAATCGTAATATAAACATCTATGATGTGCATGTTTTATTTTTTCTCGGTATCTTTCTTTAATTTTAGTATTCTTGTTGATTTTGCGTATATGACTGCACCTTTAGCGTCCTCATCAACAATGTCATTAATTTTGCACATCTTTCCTTTATATTCTATTTTAAAATTCAATTCCTTTATCGTTATAGTTCTGGTTCTATTATTAGTGATAGCCGCTTTCCTAATATGTTGGATATAATTTCTGGCGACATTTTTTCAATTTTTAGATGATATTCGATAAATTTCAATAACTTATAATCGGACCACTTGTTGTGTTTATGAGATTCCCGACGTCGCTTTTCTGATCTGTTTTGAGCAATACGTGCGATATATTTTCTCCGATGCTTGCCTCTGCGAATTTCACAAGAAATCGTTGATTTTGAACGAGTTAGCATTCGCGCAATTTCCGATATCGACATACCAATTTTGTAATATACTTCAATCTGGCCTCTTTCTTCTGGTTGTAATTGCTTGTATTTCTTTGGTTTTTGGGTGTATAATTTCATCATCGAGTAACTCCTTTTAAAAATTTCTCTATAAATATTATACCGAGTTACTCGATCTTTTTTACTCCTTATCCCGTTCGACTTCTGTTTTTATTGTGGGCTATTTCGAAAAGTCTGACTATCAGGGTTTGTGGGATCATAAAAATTACTTTTGCAATAGCTCTAATACAATATTGCTTTAAACTCTCTCGATATATTTTTAATAACTATTTGTTTTCTAACTTCACAACCACAGTATCATTTACAACTTTTACTGAACCATAATCCGGATAGCAAGGCATAGAAATCACTTCAGATAACTTTTCATATTCATCACTTGATTTTATGACTGGACTATAGCCACACCACATTTTCATAAACATTTTTATTGAATATTTGAAATTTAAACAACTAGACAATGGATACCATGGCATGCAACTAATCAAATTTAATTTATCATCATCTGAAATGGTTTTATCATTTTTCCCACCATTTCCAATAAAAACAATTGGATATTCGCTTCTATAATTATAACAGCTTTTTATTCGTGTAATAAGAGTTGTGCAATAACTAATTAATTGATGTTTTCTAAACTCTGCTTTCATATATATGACATTATCAAATCTAATCCATATCAATGATGTTAAAAATACAGCTATTGCACAAAAATTATATATTTTTTCATTTGTTTTCCTGTTGGCAAAATGAGATTCTTCACTTAATATCGCACACAATATGAATGTCCAATTACCATAAAGCATCAACTGATGTACTGTTGTTTTATCGCACATTACATAAATGAAATTAAAAACAATTGGCAAACACAAGTAACTTAAAATTAACAAAAACGCTTTAATTCGATAATTTTGTTGCCACAGTCTTTTTCCATGACAAACAAAAAATAATCCATTTAAAACAACGCTAACTCGGTAAAAGAATAATGTATTCATTGGGTATATCGCTTTTGATAATTTTGGTGAACAGAATGTACTATAAGCATCAGCTATCCGATTAAAATACACAGATATTCCATTATCGTATATTGTATTGATGTTTTGATATGTACTTAATTCGCAACATTTATGTATTAAAGCTATTTTTGTAAATATAAAATACAAACCTAACGACGGTATCATCGAACATGAGAAAATTATTGCACTTTTTATTATGTTACTATCATCTTCATTTTCATATATTTTCTTTATGAAGCACATCATCATAAAACTTAATGTATACGGGATAAAAGCCTGATATATTCCAATGGAAAAACAAATTAACAAACTTGAAATTATAAAATTAGTTGACTTAAAATTTTCGGTTATTTCATTTAACAAATAAACAGCAATAGACGATAATAATACGGCAAACATATAATATGGAGCTGTAAACATATATCCAAATAAGTTCGCAACCACAGGAGTTGTTATCATAATTCCAGAAATAAATATACATGTTACAATGTTTTTTATTTTTAATGTTTTTACGACAAAACAACAAGATAATGCTATAAATAAAATCGAAAGCAAACCTTTAAAAAGTGGTGTGCTATAATGACAGATAAAAATAGTTGATGTAATTTTTTGCAAAATTTCTAAAAACCATCTACCTAAACAATAAGTACTACCAACATCAAAAATACAAAAAACATCATCATGTATCGAAAATTGATTAAATAAAGCCATCCCATGAGCAAGCAATCCAAAAACAAACGAGCTTAATATAATAGCTTTGAATCTAACATCTATATTAGCATAAATCCTTTTTATACAACTATCTATATTTTTTACTTGATTGTTCACACACATTTTTCACCTTAATCTCTTCAACTCGCTTTATATCTTCTTTTTCCTGTTTATTCAAGTTGTATTCTATTTCTTTCGGAGATTTCGTATTTTTGCTAAAAATATAATAACCGACTGGAATTACGACTATCGTTAACAGCACTCCGCTTAATCCGCCAAACACTTCGACAATACCGAGGTTTTGCCGACTGACACAGCTTGCTCCTGTTGCTAACAATAACGGAACAGCGCCGAACACTGTTGATATTCCTGTCATCATTATTGGTCGAAGACGTAATATTGATGCTTGAATAATTGCGTTTTTGAAATCGATACCTTCATCACGCAATTGATTTGCAAATTCAACTATCAAAATGCCTTGTTTCGCCGACAATCCAATCAGCATAATTAAACCAATTTGTGTATAAATGTTCATTGTAAATCCAACGAGATACAACGCCAATATCGCACCAAAAACACCTAATGGAACGGCAAGCATAACGACAAATGGACTAACAAAACTTTCAAATTGAGCTGCTAACACAAAATACGAAACTAACATGGCCAAAATGAATACGAACCAAATTCCGCCTTGTGATTCTTTATAATCTTTCGACTGTCCTTTATAATATATTTGAGCATAAGCAGGCAATTTGTCTTTTGCTATTTTTTCAAGTAAATCAACGGCTTCACTCAATGAATGTCCATGAGAAATATTGCCAGAAATTGTAATAGCACGTGTTCTATTATGTCGACTAAGTTTCTCTGCTTCTCCTACCGTTCTAACACTAATCAAATTATCAAGAGGCATTAAAACATTTTGTTCCGACTTGACATAAATATTAGATATATCACTAATATTTTTTCGCTTATCCGATTGTAATACAACGTCATATTCTTGTCCTCTATCAACAAAAGTTGTAACGTTTTTCGAGCCAAGCATTACCTCCAATGTAGAGCCGATTGTATCCGTTGATACAGCTAAGTCACCGGCACGATCTTTGTCAATGGATACTCGCAACTTAGGAGTGGTTTCTTTATAATCTGAATCAATATTTGATATGCAATCGGATTTTGCAACTTCATCAAATATAATATCTCGCCATTTTACCAGTTCTTTATAATCATATCCGCCTAAAATAAATTGCAACGGATGTGAACCTTTTGACGAAATTCCCATAGGGAAAATTGGTCTGGCTTTTATTTCTGGAATTAATGCCAATTTTTTATTTAAATCATTTACAATTTCGAACACTGATTTTTTGCGTTTAGTTTGGTCAATTAAATCAACGATAAACATACCAGAATTGACCGCACCTAACGTACTGCCGAAACCTGGGACCATCATTAAAATATTTGTTGCAATTTTATCGTCCAAAAGAGGATGCATAACTTTCAACACTGATTCCATATAATTTTGCATTGCATAAAAATTTATTCCTTCTTGAGCGGACACGTTTACAAGTAATAAATTTCTATCTTCTTTTGGTTCGTATTCGCCTGGAATTTGAGTTGTCATTAGCATAAGACTAGAAACTAACAATAAGAAAAAAGTAACTACCGTTTTTTTATAATTCAACAAATATTCCAATATGTTTTTATAATGAAATTGCGATTTTTTCAGAACATCATTCATAAATTTATTTATTATACCGTTCTGACTTTTTATCAGTAACTTACTACACAACATCGGTGTAAGAGTTAATGCGACAAGTGATGAGAAACAAACTGCTGCAGAAATCGCTATCGAAAATTCAGTAAATAATCGGCCTGTTTTCCCCGGTAACATTCCAATTGGAAGAAATACAGCAAGCAACACTACAGTTGTCGATAATACAGCGAAAAATACTTGTTTTGATCCGTTCAACGATGCAATAAGATTTTGTTCACCATCGTCAATATGTCTCTGAATATTTTCAAGCACCAAAATTGCGTCATCAACAACTATTCCTACAGCTAATACTAATGCCAGCAGTGTTAACATATTCAAACTAGCACCAACGGCGTTTAAAACTATACATGTAGAGATAATTGAAATTGGAACTGTTATAGTTGGTATTAAAGCTGCTCGTATCGAACCAATAAAGGCGAACACAATAACGAAAACCAACACCGCAGCGATTAACATCGATATAAATACCTCTTGAATCGATTGTGAGATAAAAATTGAATCATCATTTAGTACAGTCAATTTCATATCCGACGGAAGTTGAGCCTGCATTTGCTCTAGTAAGGCTTTTGCATTTTTTGCGATTGTTAAGGTATTGGCGGTTGATTGTTTAGATATACCAAACGTAATTACACTTTCATCGTTAGCCTTAAAACTGCTCCTTTGCTCCTTAGGTTCAACACTAACTTTTGCGATATCACCTATTCTGATTGGATTGTTGTTTTCATCTCGAGCAACTATAATACGGCGAAAATCATCAGCGGTATGGTATTTGCTATCTATCGTAATTGGATACTCTTTTTCAACTGATTCCATTCTGCCTGCTGGATATTCAATATTTTCCTCTCTAAGAGCGGTTATAACATCTTTTACAGTAATTTTACGTGATGCCATTTCTTGGCGATTTAACCATATACGCATGCTCTGTTCAAAATTGCCCATTATATCAACAGAAGCGACACCGTCTAAAACTGAAAATTTATCAATAATGTATCTATCAGCATAATCAGATAATTCCATCTGACTCATATGAGGACTTGTGACTGCAATCATCATCATTGGCATGCCACTTGAATCGTATTTTCTTACGATTGGACTATCGGCTCCATCTGGCAATTTATTCAAAACTCGATTTACGCGATCTCTGACATCGTTAGCAGCAACGTCAATATCTTTATTTATTGAAAACTCAAGCTTAATATTAGACTTACCCTCTTTGCTTGTTGATGAAATATTGTCGAGCCCATCAATTCCAGCTAGAGCGTTTTCAATAGGTTGCGTGATTTTTGTTTCTATAATTTCAGACGACGCACCAGTATAATTTGTTACAACAGAAATCGTTGAAACATCAATATTCGGATATTCGCGAACAGGTAACTGCTTCAAATTTAAATAACCGAACAAAATTAATAACATCATTAAAACAATTACTGCAACAGGTCTCGTTACAGAAAAACGACAAATATTCATATAAAACTCCTTGATTAAAATTAACTAAAAATAATAAGAAAAACAATAGAAAAACATTGAAAGACATAGTGCGACAAAAGTTACTTGTTTTTTGCTCGTTGTGTGTGCTTTGAACGTAATGTGGTTGAGAATCACTTCATCGTTTCGGTCTAAATTTAAAAATCGATTTTTATTTTTGTGAAGACGATATCTCATTTATATGAAAATGGCGACAAAGACATAGCTCACAATAACGATCAAAACCGTCACTCCAAAGTTTTTCAATTTTAAGATTTTTGAAAACTATAACATACCGCAATAATGTTGTCAAGAAAAATTTTTATGTTTTTGATTTTTTTGTGTGTATGTGACATTTTTGCAACGGTACATAGTGCCAAAAAGTCCACATCTTATTTTGAGACTTATCTAATTGCCCGTTGGAATTAAAGTTTTAATATGCGTATTCTTTTACTTCACATTTACAATACCAGCACCACGTGCCCACAAGAGATACATTGAGCCTTTTTTTGCGTTAGTTGCGTTTTTAGGAGATGTATTTCCTGTTATTGTGCAAAATTTTGTGTTGACTCCTCCGTTAAATAACATTTTTACCATAGTGCTCGAGAAAGGATAATTACATGTAACAGTTAAAATAAATATGATGTTATTTGGTAGTCCATCTTTTTTCATGTACTCTATGCATGTTTGCCAATTCTCCGGATTTGCGGGGGCTTCCATATTATTAACGGGGACAAACTGAGCGGTATTAGTAGTATATGATTGTGTAGCGTGTAATCTAGCTCCTTCGTTTGTTTCATATAATGGATATGTTACTGTTGAGCCACCATATGGTGCACGACTAAGCATATTGTTGAAATCATAATATATCTCATAGCACCAACGAATAACAGGATATGGTTGAGAGTTATATTCTGGAGCCTCTTTGGGTATAAATGATGGGCGGTATTTTTCAATTATATTATCTACTTTTTTTATTAAATCTGAACCAGAAGTGTAATCGTGTGAAATGGTTAGGTATGTTGCTTCTTCGCAAATACTTTGCAACGCTTCTTGTGTCATGTTTATCTTAATTAATTCAAGACAGAAAAATATAAGATACACAATAATAGGTAATGTAAAAACAACTTCTAATGTAATTACGCCCAATGATTTTTTTTTCAATTGATTATGTTTTGCTTTAATCATTTTTAAACCTACTGTAATGCAATGCTAATATTAGCAAAAATCAAACAAATGAGATACAAAAAAATAATATTGGTTTTACGAAAATTATTGTGTTTTGTTGTTTTTGTGCAACAGGTTATAGGTCAATGCGTTATGATGCATAATTAATTGATTGACATGAACTATTCCAATTTATAAGCTGAAATATATGTAAATATAAGGAGTTCTTGTGTTTAAAATGTTGAAATTAGCCGGTGGATTGACTGTGTTTTTATCCACATCAATTGTTATTGCTGACGATAGCGTATCGACAGTAGATAATCAAACTATATCTGAGAATACGTTTGATGGATTTTTGAATTTGAAAGCAGGACATGAGCGTAAAAATAATTATGCTTTTGGACCAAAAAATACGTCAGGTATTGCGGTAACTCCATTTATTCAATATAAGAATTTTACGTTTGATGCTGACTTATATTATGGTCGTCAATTTAAGTATGCTGGTGCTCTTACTGGATTGAGAGATCAAGCTCAATTTGTAGGTGATATTGCTGAATTTGCAGATGCGTATTACGATAAAAAATTAGGCAAAAAAGTAAAGGCTGGATATAAAAACGGGCAGGAGAAAGCTCATTTCTATCGTAATTATACTCGTGCCATATACTCAAACAATAAGAAAGATTTTAAAGTAATGGTCGGTGATACCGCAACAAGAAATACAATTGGTTTTCAACGTATTGTCTCCGGTATGGGTGTCAGTATTTTCAGACAAGGTGGTAATGGTTCGACTGTAAATCCAGGATTGCCAATTGTCGTTACACATTTGAGTAAAGCTGAGGTTCGTTTAAATGGCGAGATATTGCTTGTGAAAATTTTGCGTCCAGGTGTTTACACTGTAGATCAAATCGGTCCTGAAGCATTGTTGCCAGGAGCTAAGGTTAAAATTAGTGATCAGCTTTCACGTTCTGAAACATTTAATATCGCCTATTTCAGTGGGTATGATATGCCTGAGCTCGGTAAGGATGATTTCGATATTACAGTTGCTTGTAGTAGTAAATATAATCTCGATGATCCATACAGAGTAAGATACGAAAAGAAGCCTCGTTTCAGTGGAAATTATCGCCGTACATTTAGAGAAAACACAACATATACAGTTGGTGCTCAGATGTATGAAAAAGCATGGACGTTAGACGCTGGTTTGATATTCAATACGCTTTATGGAAAAATTGCTCCAAATATCGGATACAGCAATACCAGACAATCTGCTGAAAAAAATGCTTTTGCTGGTAGCTTATACTATGCCACTCCAGCCAATGATTACGGCATTTTCTTTGAAGCATGTGCGTCCGTTATGGGTAAGGGATATGGTAGCTTGTCTTTTGATGAAGAAGCAGTTGAAACATATAACGAATATATCGATAAATACTTCTCTGATGATGCTGATTTGAAGAAGAAAATTACCAACTCGTCTGACAAAGGTTCAAGCCGTCAAATCATTGCAAGAGTGTATACGAAACCAATTTGGAATATCACCCCGGCATTTATATTTAAAGGGAATTGGGTAACCAAGACTGCTCGCACACGCGATTACACAATCGCACTTATGACTAAGGTTTTGGAGAAATGTAATATTACTGTTTCTGGCGGTTTAACTTATGACGATCCAGGTAAAGGATACAACCGTAAATCTCCAGATAGAAGATTTACAGTTGCTTGTGCTGTCGATATAAATTCAGAGTGGTCAGCGAAGTATACTTATGGTCAGTATTATGATGATATGAGACGTAATTATGGTTCTATTACATTTAAACCAGAAGCGATAAAAGGTCTTAAACTGAATGCGGAATATACTCGTAAGCCAGGGCTTAGCAATCCATTATTCTCAGCTAGCTATGATTGCAAGTACTTTAATGCAAAGGTGGAAGAGAATATTGCTAACACTTATGATGATAAAGGTTCGAAGACCAGAAGGTCTCATTCTAACTCGCAAAGATTTACGTTTGGAACAAGCTTGTCTAAGGACGGTATGAGAGCACATCGTAAAGTAAATGCTAACATTATTAGAACGATGAAAGATTATAAGAAATAATCATTGTCGTTTGTAAAATGCATCCCCTGAATTCTTTGAGTTTTCAGGGGATTTTTTTTGAATAAAAATCATTGTTGATTGAAGCGATGCAGGCTGTTTTGCGTGCTCACCGTTTTATGATTGCAAAAAATATATCGTAATCGACTGTTATCGGTGGTGTTATATTTTCCTTCCATTTTGCGTTGTTCGTTGATTTGAGATTGGCTCCGAGTTGTTTGAAGTATCGGCTAACCGCTAACTTGTTTTCGAATTGTAATTCAAAATGTTGTGATGCGGTTTTTGTTGTGTGAAATTTTTTGCATATTTCGCTTAGTTCGTCATTGGTTGGATATGCAAAAGTTGGTGAAACATCAAAGTAAGTTTTATATGTTGCAAATGAAGATTTTTGTAGGGTTGAAAATGCAAAATTATCGCAATAATTCAATATGTTATCAAGAAAATTTTCTAAAGAATAAAACCATTGTACACATAAATTTGATATGCCAATGTCATAATGTTTTTTGAATTTATAATTTTCTGCATCACAACATATTGTGGTTATATTTGTTGAAAATTTTTTCTTTGCAACGTCTAACATGTTTTGAGATAAATCGCAGAGTGTATATTCTGCGTTGGGATATTTTTCAAACATTTTCAATGAAGTATGTCCTGTCCCACATCCTATATCTAGTACAGATTTTATGTTTTCAGAAATCATATCTATCAATATTTGTGATGATTGTTGTTGTATTTGTGCAACATTGTCATATGTGTTTGCTGAATTTTCAAAATTATTTTTTATCAGATTTTTTAGTGTCATTTTTCAATCTTTTTCAAAAATTTTTGTATTAAATCAATTACGACATTTGGTTTATCATATCCCAATGTATGAGTGTTGATATCGATGCTAATTGTTTGAATGTTTTGTAAATTTGAAAAATTGTTCTGTATTATATCATAACTTACTACATCATCATTTGTACCTCCAATTATAAGTGTTGGAACGCCACAATGTTCGTATGAATTTTTCATGCTATTTAAATCTTGAATTAAAATATCAAGATTTATATCGATTGGAATGTTGCCGTTGTGTCCGCAAAATTTATAAAAAAATGACAATGCTTTTTTAGGAGCGTTGGAAAAAGCATCAATCATGCGATTAATGTTATCTAACCTTAGTTTTCTAATTTGAGGATCTGTTCCACAGAAATTTAAAAAAGATTGCAAGCCAATTAACGCTTTGAATTTTATGCCAGAATTGTTTAATTTTTGAAAGCCAATAGAATGACCTATCCCAATGTATTCTTTTTCATAATGCTGAGATTGGTCGAAAAATTCGTAATCATCATTTAATAACGGAGTTAAGTTTTTCCAATAATCATTTGTGAATCCAAATCCATGACATAATAAGTAACTCATTGTAATTGCTCCAATAATTTATCTATATCACTATATGAAATATCTGCATTTATGGCTATTCTGAGGCGAGGGGTAGGGGCGGTTGGTTTTCGAATAGCTGATGTAATGATGCTACAATCCAATAATTTTTTATGACAAGAAAGCATTTGTTCTGTTGAATTAAAAATAATAGGAATTATGTTCGTTTGATTAAAGTAATCCGTTGATATGTTTAGCTTTTTTCGTAAATAATCGGATTTTTGAATAATTTCTTTACGTGTGGAATTGAGTGTTGGTAATATCGCCCAATTATGCCGAGCAACTCCAATGCAAAACGGAGAGATTGCGGTTGAATAAATAAATTCCTTGCTAAATTGGGTTAAATATTCTTTTATGATTTTTGGTAACGCAATGTAAGCTCCGCACGAGGCGAGGGCTTTGCTAAAGGTTCCCATAATGATGGTATTTGATTGATTTAATTGAAAATTTGTTGATAAGCCATAGCCATTTTTTCCATATAAGCCTGTCGCATGTGCTTCATCAAGATATAATATCGTATTGTATTTGTTTGCTAATTCTTGCAATTTGCTTATATCTGCAACATCTCCGTCCATTCCAAAAACAGTTTCAGATGCAATCAATTTGTGTGGATAATCCTCATATTTTTGAAGAATTTTTTCTAGCTGTTCATAATTTTTATGGTTAAAACGTTCAAAATTATGATGGTAATCTGAGATGCCTTTATACATACTTGCATGATTTAATTTATCGAAGATTATCAGGTAGTTAAGGTCTCTAAATGTAGAAATTATAGTCAAATTTGCGACGTATCCGGAATTAAAAATAATGGCGGATTCTGTATTTTTGGCTAATGCGATTTCGTTTTCAAAATCTTCAAATATTTTCTTGTTTCCAGACAATAATCGAGATCCTGTGCTTCCTGTTCCGTATGAGTTGGCAGCAATTACGCCGGCTTCAATTGATGCTTGATTTTTGGATAATCCTAAATAATCATTGGATGAAAAATTTACGCTATCGAACGGCGTCGTTGATAATTTTCTATATAATGATTTTTGACGTAACTCATTCAAAATATTAGCAATATATTCTTGATGTTGCATCGCGGTTCTCTACTGCAGCTTTCGTAAAACTTCGTGCCAATCTGGTTCATTTTCAGTCGACATCATTATTCCGAGAATTGGAGCAATTCGACGTATGATATGTCCAGCTGTAGGGGCGGAGTTCCATCCAGCAGTTCTGTAGCCGTGAGTTTTTGCTGTTGCTTGAGGTTCATCTAAAACAACGTATACGGTATATTTTGGATTGGTCATTGGAAACGCTCCAACGAAACCGGCGTAGTTTGCTGTCTTAGAATATCTGCCTTTTTTCGGTTTTTCAGCTGTGCCAGATTTTCCGCCAACGCAATAGCCTTTGACTTCGGCATATTTGTTCGCTCCTTCTGTCACGTTAATTCTCATTAAGGCTTTCATTTCATTAGAAACTTTTTCAGATAAAATTCTTCGTCCAGGGATAACTCTATCTCGTTTTAATAATGTTGGTTCGTTTACGACGCCGTTATTTAAAATGCCTGACATCGTGGTGATTAAATGCAATGGGCTTAGTGCGATGCCGTGTCCAAACGCAATTGTAATTGCACTTGCTTCGCTCCATACCTTTGGATAAATTGGACGCTGAGTTTCAGCTAATTCGCATGATACAGTTTCGAGTAATCCCAATTTTTGGAAGAATTTTTTTTGTTCAACATTGCCGATTTCTTGGGCAATTTTAGCTGAGCCAATATTTGATGAATATTTTAAAATTTCTTCAACTGTGAGAAATGTGCCTTTGCCTTTAAAATCGTGAATTGTAAAGCGTCCTAATTTGAGAGGAAATCTTGCATCAAATTTTGTGAATGGTGTTATCTTTCCACTTTCCAACGCCATTGCTGTATTAAATATTTTTGCTGTTGAGCCAGGTTCAATTGCTGATGACGTTACCATGTTAAAATGTTCTTTAGATGTTGGATTAGTGCTTTTATTTGGATCAAAATCAGGCAATGATACAAGCGACAAAATTTCGCCATTTTCGATGTTCATAACAACGGCAGCTCCTCCGAGTGCATGAAATTCATGAATGCTTTTCATGAGTTCATCTCTAACGGCATGTTGAATTTTTGTATCAATTGCAAGTTTTAAAGGTTGTTTCGAGTTTCGTAATGTTTCATCAAAAACTTTTTCAATTCCAGCTATACCAACGTTATCAATATCAGTGCCACCAATAATATGGGCAAGTAAATTTTTATCAGGATAAACTCGTCGTTCTGTTTTTACAAAATGAAATCCTGGGATGCCTTGATTTAATACTGCTTGCTCTTGGGTTGGAGATAAATTACGTTTTATCCATAAAAATTTTTTTGCTGTTTTTAATTTCTTGGTTAGTTCATTTTTGTTAATATCTGAAAACACTAATGAAATTTTAGAAACTGCTTCTTCGACGCTCAATACTTCATGAGGACATGCGTAAAGCGAAACAGTTGGCAAGCTAGTAGCTATAATTGTTCCATTGCGATCTATGATGTCTGCTCGAGTTACTGATATTGGTAATATTGAATTATGTAACAAATTTTCATCAACATGTTGAAATATCATAACTTGGGCTAATCTAATGATAATTATTAGATACAACAAAATGAATACACTAACTGTAAATAACGTTCGTTGACGTTTGCTTTTTACGCTTTGTGATGCCAACGTATAAAAATTATTTCCGTATCCTCTGTACATGTTTATTCTTCGCCATTATCTGTTGAATTATCTTCTTTTTCTCGTTGTTCCATTATTTCACTAATGATGCGTGATAATTTTTTTGTATGCTTTGGCTTTACCGTTTCATCATGAAATATTGATGGATCATATTCTTTCATTTGCTCTGGATCCATTGGAATTACGCTTAAATATTTTTCTGTAAGTCTTTGAATTCTATCGGGATCTGTTAATGCTTTCCACTCTGCCCGCAAGATATGTCTATTGCGTTTTTCTTCAGCTATTGCTCGTTTAGTGCGAACAATATCATCTTCAATTTGCATGACACCGTATTTTACATAGAATAACCATGACCCAATTGCACAGATTAAGAACACGAGAAACAACGACGATTTTTTTATTATCATTTCTTAACCTCACAATTTAATCAAGCACCTTAGTTTAGCAGATCTTGATTTTGGATTAAACCTAATTTCTTTCTCTGTCGGTGGGATTGGTTTTTTGGAGTATAGTTTAAATTTCGATTTGTTGTCTTGGAGCGATAGTTCTTTGAAAAACATTTTTACAATCCTATCTTCAAGGGAATGAAATGTTACAATAATAATTTTCCCTCCTGGATTAAGTACGTCAACTGCGTCTTTTAATGTCGATTGAAGTTCCCCAAGTTCGTTATTTACGCATATTCTCAATGCTTGAAATGTTTTTGTCGCTGTATCTGTTTTTCCGTGATAACCCACTGATTTATGTATGATTTCCGCAAGATCTGTTGTCGTATGAATTTCTTTTATATGCAATTTTATATTCTTTGCTATACGTCTGGAAAACGGCTCTTCGCCAAATTCATAAATTAAATTGGCGAGGTCTTTTTCTGAATATTTTTGAATGATGTCTAACGCTGTTGTATCGCTTAATCCCATTCGCATATCGAGGTCGCCATCTCGTTTAAATGAAAAACCTCTTTCCGCATTTTCGAGCTGAAAATTTGATACGCCGAGATCTAAAATTACAGCGTCAACAGTATATTGTTTTGTTTTATTTAACACTGATTTTATTTCACTAAATTTAGCATGATGAAAATCAAAGCGATCGCCGTATTGGTCTTTAACTTCTTTTGCAAATTGTTGCACATATTCATCTCGATCTGTTGCAATTACATTGCAGTTTGATGCGTTCAATATCGCCTTTGTATAACCGCCTCCGCCAAATGTTCCATCGAAATAAGTTTTACTATCTTTTGGATCGAGTACTTCAAGTACGGTTGATAATAATACAGAAATGTGTTCAGGCATGTTTTTCCTTTATAAACAATAAGATATAATTATAAATACTGGAATTAATATTCCTATAGACCATAACATATATTCTAAAAACGACGGTACTTTCACTCCGTAATTATGGGCTATTGATTTGACCATTAAATTAGGTGCATTTCCGATATATGTTAGTGCTCCCATGAATACAGTTGCAATTGAGAATGATGCTAATAAATGTGCATGTGTGGTCATTAACTCTTGTGCGTTTCCTGATGTTAAATGAAAGAAAATTAAGAACGTCGGAGTATTGTCTAATATTGATGATAAAATTCCACTAATCCAAAAACACTTCTTTAAAACAAATTCTCCATTGCTTGTAAGCTTATCAAATAACCAACGTAAATTTCCTTCTGTTCCTTGGTGTAGTGTTGAAATTATAGGAGTTGCAGTAATGAATATTCCTGCAAATAGTTCTGCAACTTCTCGAACTGGTGCTAAAGAAAAATTATTGCGTTCTCGAATGGTTTTATTTGTGTATCTCATTGATATTATTGAAATAATTGTCAGTATGATATTTCTTGCAACTGATGACCAACGGAATTTGTGTCCAATTAACGAAAAAGTCGCATCGAAATTGCAACACATAACAGTAATCAAAATAAGTGCGAGCAATACTATATTAAATTTGCCCTTGATCATAAATTCTTTTGGATTATCGTGCTCAATTGGCAAATGATTTTCAAATTCTATGTTTTGCTCGACTTTTAAAAGTTGTGTATCTATAAGAAAAAACATACCACACAAAAAGAACAATGTGCTAAAAATGTATGGATATAAATTCTTCATAAACCAAAAGAAATCAATGCCATTAGTAAAGCCAACGAACAAAGGAGGGTCTCCTAATGGAGTAAAAGCACCGCCTATATTTGCGACTAAAAATATAAAAAATACCATCAAGTGTACTCTGTAATATCTATGATGATTGGCTCGTAATATAGGGCGAATTAACAATGTTGCAGCTCCAGTGGTTCCTATCCATCCAGCTAATAAGCTACTTCCAAAAAGAAATAATGTATTAAATAGCGGAGTGCTTTGTCTTGCTAAATTTATGAATATCCCTCCGGACACTATAAAGAGTGTTGAAATTTGAATTATGAAAGAAATATATTCAGAGAAAATTGAATCTGCAATCGATAATATAGTTTGAGAAAAATCAAACACATAGCATGTGCAAATTGCATAAATTAAAGTCCAAAAAAGAGGAACGCATCCTCCGTACTTGTTCCAAAATTTAGGCATAATAAGAGGGAGTAATGACATCGAAAAAATAATTCCAAGAAATGGTATTCCCCATAACGTACTTGAAAAATTCATATACTCCTCCAAAATATAAATGTAATATATCATTTATTGATATGAAAAAACAGAAAAAACGAAGTGACAATATGATTGAAATAACAACAGATTTATTGCTGAATGGACAGATGAAATTAATGCAACCTGCAAATGGATATCGAGTGTCAATTGATCCATTTATTGTTGCTGGTTTGCTTCCTTTAAGCAGTTGCCAAAATATGCTTGATGTTGGATGTGGCGTTGGAACTATTTCGTTGTTGGCTCTAAATAAAAATCCGACAATTCATGTTACAGCAATCGATGTTGATAAAAATATGTGTGAAATTTGCTTACATAATTCACGTGAAAATCATAAAGAAATCAATGTAATAAATGATGATATATCAATGCATTCATTCGATATAAATTCATTTGATTTAGTTGTAACAAATCCTCCGTATTATAATAAAAACAGCCATCGCATTTCCGACGGTAAACTTTTTGCAAATTTTGAAACAATTTCATTGGAAACGTGGATTATATCTAGTTTAAAGTCGTTGAAGAATGGCGGATTTTTTGCAATAATTCACGTTGCATCTCGTATAAGTGAAATTATGCGAATTTTGAATAATAGAGTAGGGGGTCTTCGTTTGTATCCGATATATACAAAAGCAGATTCGCCGGCGAAGCGTATTGTTATTATTGGGAAAAAAGGCGGGAAGGGCGAAACACAAATTATGCCAGAAATTACCGTTTATAACGATGATGGCAGTTATACGGATGTGATAAAAATTGTATGGAGTAATTTATGATTGATGTATTGATAATCGGAAGTGGACCAGCTGGCTATACGGCAGGAATTTATGCGACGAGAGCGGGGTATAATGTTACGTTAGTTACTGGAACGCAGTTTGGAGGTCAACTTACAATCGCTTCTTCCGTTGAAAATTATTCTGGTTTTGTTGAACCTATTGAGGGTGCTGTGTTGATGGATAACATGCGTCAGCAGGCTGAAAAAATGGGTGTTAATATTGTGTTTGATACAATTGAAGCTGTTGATTTTAGTAAGCGTCCGTTTATATGCAGAGGTGAAAGCACATACGAAAGTCGTTCTGTAATTATAGCGACAGGAGCTAGTGCTCGTTGGCTTGGATTGGCTAATGAAGAAAAGTACAGAGGGCGTGGCGTTTCCGCTTGTGCTACGTGTGATGGATTTTTCTTTAAAAACAAAGTGGTATGTGTAATTGGTGGCGGAAATACGGCGGTTAGCGAGGCATCATATCTCACAAATTTCGCCAAAAAAGTATATTTGATTCATCGTAAAAATTCGTTTCATGCGGAGAAAATAGTTGAAGATCGGGCATTGGCAAATCCTAATATTGAAATTTTATTTAACACAAAAGTTGTTGATATTCTTGGAGATGATACGAAGGTTACAGGTTTGCAAATTTCTGATATTGATGGAAATAATGAACGTACATTGGAGATGGATGGTGTGTTCATCGCAATTGGACATAGCCCGGCAAGCGAGCTGTTCCGTGGACAGATTGATATTGCGGACAATGGTTATATTATCGCTAATCCAGACACTCGAGAGACGTCTGTGCCTGGTGTGTTTGCTTGCGGTGACGTATGTAACCCATATTGTAGACAAGCTATTGTCGCAGCGGGACAGGGATGCGTTGCGGCAATGAATCTTGATAAGTATTTAGGGTGAACTGATTGAATTTGTTGTTGTAATTATGTGAGTTTGTCTCGAAATAAAATACGACGAAAAAGTCCGTTATTGCGTCCTTGCCCCGCACAGCGTCATTGCGAGCAAAGCGAAGAAATCTCCGTCTTACACATTGTGTCTCATTGTGGACGGGGATCGCCACGCCCCGTTGGGTCTCGCGATGACGGAGGAGGTACGTGAAACAGCGTCATTGCGAGCCTCGCAGAGGCGAAGAAATCCACTGGTTATGAGGGCACTTATTATTGCTGCGGGAGATTACGTCGACGGACAAAAGTCCGTCTCGTAATGACGGAGAGCGGAGGCTTGTCATAATCGCGAGCTCGTTAGGGCGGTGAAGTCAGAACAAAGGAATGTAATAGAGTTATTGCGAAAGTCGAAGGTAATATTTCAAAACGTCTGGCTATCAGAGTTTGTGGAATCATAAAAATCACTTTCGCAATAGATCTAATATTTAACCATCTTGACAGCTTTAATGTGTATGTTATAAGTTGATTTTTAAAATATTACCCCTTTGTTGAATTGTTTAATCTTTACATGCTTCACATCTGGTGTTTTGGCTTTGATCTTAGATGGAAAAACGTCATGTTGTTTTAGAAGCTCTAATATATCTTTTCCTATGATTGTATCTTTAAAGTATATATGTGTTTGATCGGCTAAGGATCTGCCGTATTCGTTTACAAGCTTAGGATTGGCTCCAAGTGAAATTAAATTTTTCATATTATTAATAATTTGCGTTTTTTGCTCTTCCGTGATAGCTTGATTTCGTAGCTCTTTCGTCCATTCGTTTAAGTCATCATTAAGTTTTTTAAACATATAAGATAACGGAGTGTTTCCGTCGTTATTTCTGGTATTTAAAGCTTTTTCATAACATGGAATAGATGATATATTTTTTAACAAAGTGCAATCATACATATGCTCACTTATAGCAAATAAGATTTGTTGCATAGTAATCTGTATTTCACATCTTTGACTATATTGTTCTTCCGTAATCACACCAACACTTGACGCTCTAGTTACGGATTTAGTTTGTTCTACTGTTATGTTCATTCCTTGAGTTTTTGGTGAAGTAAGACATAAATATGACATCAACAAACACTCAGTAATTTTTTTCATAAATTCCTCCAATTGTATTTGTGCTATCTTATAGCAGAAAATGTATAACAAATCATTACTGACAGGAATTTTTTTGTAAAATTCGGAAAAATAACAGTACTTGATTATATTGCTTGATTTAAATACTATATAAATCAAATGATAATGGTGTATGAATGGATTTTTTATCACAAAAAAATAAAAGGAATTTATGTTGTTTTTTGTTGTGCGTAGCTTTATCGATAGTCGCATGGGTTATACTTCATGATGCCAGTTGGATATTGGGCGATGACGAATTGTTTTTACGTACCACAGCAATGGGTCGTCCAAGTCATGCATGGACAGGGCAGGGGCGTTTTTGGCCTTTGGGATTATGTGATTATTCTATATTGTTAGCTCTTCCTTTTGAATTAACCGTACAGGTTCATTTGGTCTATAACATTATTATGATGGTTGCATCCGTGCTGTTGATGTTTAATATTCTCAATAAAATTACAGATAATTCATATGGTATAAGTTTGTTTACAATGGCAACCTTTTTGTTGTCTGTTAGTTTTGTGCAAATTCATATGAGTTGCATTTATCCTGAGCGTTGTATGTTTTTCATGCAAACATTATTTATGTATTGCTGGTATAAGGCCAAAACTGATAACTCGGTTATATTCTATGCTCTTGCTTTTATCTTTGCATCGTATGTAATTTTTTCGAAAGAGCCAGCGTTCGGAATGATTGCTGCTATCGCATTGACGCATCTAATATTTAATCGGAAACAAATAGACGTAAAGGAGAAATGTTTCTGTTGTTCCTTGATGTTTAGCTCAATAGCGTATTTGGCTATTTATGTTTACAGATGGTTTTTTAGAGATCATCGTGCAGATGGCGTGTATGGAAATACAGGCACTATATTTGCTTCAAATGTTGATGTTATAAATGTTGTAAAATTAATAATTGAAAATAATCCATTGTTAATATTGATTTTTGTGTTGGGTGCAATTAGAGCTTATTATGTCGTAATAAAATCAGATACAAAAACGATTTGGATTGACGCATTGTTGTTTGGCGGTATGGCATATTCATTTGCATATTTTTTGTTAGCATTTACAAATGATTATTATTCGTTTCCAACCGTTGTTTTTGCTATGCCTTCGTTAGCGTATTGGATTTATCATTTCGTAGTTAACAAAAAAATCATGACGATAATTGCAGTGAGTTGCACTGCTATTCTAACTGGTTTTTCAATTCCAAAATCTGTTGACCATGTTTTGTTTAATCTTAACGCTAGAAAAAATGATATGCCGACAATTGAGTTTATTGCAGAGCAACATTTAAAAGGAGTACCGGTTCTGATGTATACAAACGGCATTGATATTAATATGTTTCGTTATGATCGGGTCAGAGGTGAGGATTTCGCCTTTAAGGTATATCGATATTTTATCAATTACGTTTTGTATCAGGAAAAGTCAAATAATCGTAATATAGTTGTTCCAGTAGAGCGCATAAACAATCTTCCTGAACATTGCGTATTATTGTGTCATAAATCAGTAGAAACCTCGAAAAAACAGCAACTAATTAACGATGGGTTTAAATTGATTTATTCGAATAATGTTTATGTCGCGGATTATGGCGTTGAAACGTATATGAGATAGAGCTGTTTTAGGTCTATCTCATGCCATATTAATTGTACAGCCACATGTCGTTCAGTTTGTCGCTATAGATTGTTATTATTGGGTTAAACTTAACCTTTTTTTCAGGCTTGTTTTTATGTGGTGTTGGTTCGATTTGGGCTTTTTGAACTGATTGAAAATTGGATGTATCTTGTTGAGAAATTTGAGGTTTCAAGAATGTTTTTCGAGCAGAATTTAATTGCCAAAACAAAGTCTTTGCGACATTGTAACGATACAACAAAGGTGTAAAATTTTGAAATCCAATATTTTTTATCATATTTGATATTTCTTCATGCCATGAATCAATAGTTTCATCTAATTCTTTGCTGGACATTTCTGTGCTTAAAAAATCAACATTCAATTTGTCGTGTGTATAATTAGCCCGTTGAGACTTAGCTATCGTTTTGGATAGATTGGTTAGTTTTCGTGTTTGTTTATAAAAAATATTAGCATAGTTTGAATCGCTTGTCATTCTCATCGCAGTTAGGCAAATATAACCGTATATCGCATAAGCAATTGCATTTTCATTATTGAGATGAGCTCTTCTTATTTCTGGTATGGAGTTAATAAAATTATTTAAATTTTCAAAATTAAAATTTTTAGTATCGTTGTACATGTTTTCTACTTGAATCCAATTGTTGTTACTTAAGTAGTCTTTTTTTGCCTTTTCCCACATTGTTTGATGATCTGAGTTTTGAAATGTATTCATGGAATAAGCACTACAAAAAGAAATCAAACAAGAAAGGTAAATCGATTTAAACATAAAATTTCCTCCAAATAAAATTACCCTAAAATACTCTAAAAACTATGTGTTAATTTTTGTTTAAAATCTATCAAATTTTATTATTAAAAAAATATATAGCTACATTTGAATATTTAATTAAAATTTAATATAATTAACCTGTTTTTAGGTTTTAGGTCGTGATTATGAAAAAGATTATAGTTTTATCAGTGTTTTCAATTGTATCAATGTCGCAGGCTAAAGAGATTGAGCCGAATGTATACAATACAATTAGTGAAGAAGCACAAGAAGAATCAATTAAGTTTGATGGAATGAGAATATTGGGCGGACTTTCTTATTCTCAACATAAAATAAACGCAGGATCAAAATCTCATAAGATGAATGTAATTGGTGGTACTGTTGGTGGAGAGTACGGCAAAACCTTCAAGAAAAATTGGCTAGTAGCCGTTGATGTAATGTTAAATCTTTCGCAAAAAAAGAAGCAGGAAGGTTCATGGAAGGATGTCGATCCTTCATATGAAGATGCGAGAGGTGCATTGTGGGCTGGTAATAGAACTGCGACGTTAGAAACATCGCCTTTTTCTGCTGATATCGCTGTAAAGGGTGGATATCAATTGAAAAGCTATTCGTCATTGATATTTGCAAAATTAGGTATAGCAATATTTCCAGTAAAAGCTACTTGTAAATACAAAGTTAACGGTAACGAAATCGGTAAAGTCGATATGAAATGGCATTCTCCGATGATATCACTTGGTGTAGAACGTAAATTCAATAGTAAGTGGGGAGGGGTTATTGAAGCCGGAATGGGATTAGAAAAAAAATCGACAAAATCATTTGATAATTTTAATCATGAAATGAAATTAAAACGTATCAATGTTAGCGTAATGGGAACATATACAGTTAAGTGACTATAAAAGCGAAAATGCGATTATGAATAAATTTTGGAAAAAATTAATACAAGACGCCAGTGGGGCAACTCTTATAGAGTACATTTTAATTGCGGGAATTATTTGTATTGTAATGTTCGTTGGATTAAATAAAATAGGAACAGGATACAAAGATATTTATAATCGCATCAATAATAGTATTAGACGTGCAGAAACAGTGAAGCCAGAGACAAAACCGTAGGAATATATTATGAGTCATTTGAAATTAAAGGCAACAACAATTGAAGAATGCGATATAATTTCATCGTTGTTTCAAGATTCTATTTTTCATGTCCAATGTCATTCGTTCGATAATGATAAAGGTTGTTTTCATTTGTTGCTAAATCGCTTTTGTTGGGAAGATCTGAGTAATTATGAGCAAGATAAATGCTATTATAGAGCTAATAGTGGGTTGTATATTCATAATGTAACAGATGTAAAAGTAAATAAAAGCTTCAAAAATAACAGACATAATTATTTAACATTGCTGGCGATACATGCATCAGAAAACGAAATAAATATAATGTTTTCAGATAATAAGCATGTGTGCATTTCTGTGAATGGTATTCTTGTGTATTTGCAAGATTTACATGAAAAATATCCAACATTAACACGTCCTCAACATGAATGTTTGAGTGATTGTAGCGTAACACTATAAAAAAGAAACAATCATTAGTTTTTATTAAATTAGCTAATTATTAACCTTTATAACGTAAAATACTCGATAAAGTGTATAGATTACCGTTAGGTGAATTATGAATAATAAGATGGTTTATTTTTTAAAAACAGCATTGGCAATATGGCTAAGTATATTGATTCCATTGGCTTTATGTTTCATGTTTATGCGATCGTCAGTGAAAAGTGATGTGTTTAGATGTATTGATACTTTTATTGAAAGTGAAAACGTCAATATAACTAAATGCTTGAAACTTGAATTTGATAACGTATATCATAATCTCAAAGAATTAAAGGCATATTTGGAAAATGTAGATGATGGAACATCGGAGCAGTTTATAAAAAATTATGCTAAACAGTATACTACAGTTAATTATATAAACGTTTATGATAGTAATGGAAAATTGTTGTATGGTTCAGAAAAAAATGATGACGAGACTCAACTCGATCAATCTGATTTAAAAATAGATAATGATGCTGTTAATTATTCTATTTCTGAAAATAAAGACAAAAAATTATCTATAGTATTTTTCGTTCCATTAAACAATAAAATTACTAAGAAAAAAATGTTTGCAAAAGTCTCTGTTGATTGGAACTTCTTTGAAAAATATATTCATAATATCCCTGAAGGTTCGTTCGCTAGAATGTTTTATGTGATTTCACCTGATTGTAAAAGATACGTTTCGTTTAATGCATTACCGAAGAAGGATAATCAAACGAATGCAATAGCCTTAGGTATGCATTTAGCAGAAAAAATTCAATCTATTATTAATGGGTTATCTAACGTAAATATTGCATCTGTTGATTTTCGCCTTGTAAAAACAGAAATTGCAGTACCTGAAAAAATGCATGGTTCAAAATTCTTTTTTGTAATTGCAACTGATAATTCTGTGTTTGCATCTGTATCTGAAAGTCTTATCGGAAGCGTGCCGTTTTTAGCATGGATAATGGTTGGCGTAGTTATGCTAATAAGTTTAATTATTGCAAGAAAACATACAAGTGCAAATGAGATGTTGGAAGTATCCAATAAAATCTCAGAATCAACACCTCTTGCGATTGTAATTTTTAATGCTGAAACTGGATCGATAAAGGAAATCAATCTCGCAGCAAGTACGTTGTTACAAATTCAACCAGAAGAGAAATCAAAGATAAATATGTGGAATATGTTTGTTGCTATTGCAGATCAAGAATATGTAAAAAACGCAATAGACTCAGATATAACTGTATTTAATCATGAGATATTGGCTCAGACTTTTGGTAGCGGAACATTTTGGTCTGTTTGTTCGGCAAGTCCTGTAATGATTGATGGAACTAAGTACATTGTGCTTGGTATATTGGATATAAACAGAAGAAAAGAAATAGAAAAAAAGTTAGCTAACAATGCTGAAATATTAGAAAAACAAATATCTGATAGAACTGCTGATTTAGAAAAAAATACGGCTGAATTACAGAAGATAAATGCGGAACTTGAGGCGTCTAAAATAAAGGCAGATACTGCAAATAAGGCAAAGAGTACGTTTTTAACAAATGTTAGTAATGAACTAAAAACTCCGTTAAATGCAATTCTCGGATATAGCGAAATTTTGAAAGAAGAAGCTGAAGATCGTAAGGATAATGTTACAGCAGATGATTTGACAAAAATTATTGGATCAGCACATCATCTTCTCTCGTTGATTAATGAAATTTTGGATTTATCACAAATAGAGTCCGGGAAAACTCAATTATTTTTTGAAAATGTTTCGATTGAAAATATGTTGAAAGAGGTCGAAAGTGTCGTTATGCCAACGATAACAGAGAACAACAACTCGTTGTATATTGAGCATTCAAAAGACGTTGGAATTATGTATACGGACGCAACAAAATTACGTCAGTGTTTGTTAAATATATTGGGTAATTCTGCCAAGCACACAGAATTTGGCAAAATTACATTGCGTGCATCGCTTATAATTAAGGATGGTATTGATTTTGTTGAGTTTTCTGTCGTTGATACTGGTAGAGGAATTGCACCTGATAAATTGGAGACAATCTTTGAGCCATTTAATGATAATGATTCTGAGCTAAATTTAGGTCTGTCGGTTACTAAAGAGTATGTTGAATATCTTGGCGGTACAATCAACGTTGAAAGTGAACTAGGGATAGGTTCAAAGTTTGTCGTAAGACTACCTAGAAAATGTGAAACTAAAAGTAGTGAAAAAATTGTTGTAAAAAATGAAATCGAAAAAGATGATGAATTAATCGATTTATAATTTCAATAATGAATAATTAAATAAATTTAATGCATATATTTCAAACGAATATATGCATTATTTTTTTTGTATGTTGCTGTCAGTTCTATTGTGTTTCTTGCAATTGAAAATGGATACATTCCTTGCTAAAATTAGTACAAACTAAAGGGATGCAGTATTGTGTCTTTGTAGTAGTTGAGTTTTTTATGTTTTAATAGAGTTGGAGAAGAAATGACTAATACAGTGAATTTTGTCCCACTAAAAGACAAGGTGCTTGTTAAGCGTATCGATCAAGAAGAGAAAACCCCAGGCGGAATTATTATTCCAGATACGGCAAAAGAAAAGCCAGTTGAAGGTGAAGTGTTGGCTGTAGGTGCAGGCGTACGTGATGAACAAGGTAATTTACATGAGTTGGATGTAAAAGTCGGAGATCGAGTTTTATTCGCTAAATGGGGCGGAAACGAAGTTAAGATTAATGGCGAAAATTATATTGTCATGAAAGAATCTGATATTTTAGGGATTTTGAAATAATTCAAGGAGATAAGTTATGTCAGCAAAAGATGTAAAATTTTCTGTAGACGCTCGTAGCAAAATGTTGCAAGGTGTCGATACTCTCGCACAAGCTGTAAAAGTAACGTTGGGACCAAAGGGACGTAATGTCGTTATTCAACGTAGTTTTGGTTCTCCTAAAGTTACTAAAGATGGTGTTAGCGTTGCAAAGGAAATTGAGCTCAGCGATAAGTTCGAAAACATGGGAGCTCAAATGGTAAAAGAGGCTGCGAGCAAGGCAAACGATCTCGCTGGTGATGGTACAACAACAGCAACTGTATTAACACAAGCTATTGTTAGAGAGGCGTTAAAGGTTGTTGCATCTGGTGCAAATCCAATTGATTTGAAGAAAGGAATTGATGCTGGTGTCGATGCTATTACAGAAATGTTAAAAGACGCGTCTAAGAAAATTTCAACCAGCGAAGAGATTGCTCAAATCGGAACGATTTCCGCAAACGGAGATTCTTCAATCGGAGAAATGTTGTCTAAAGCATTTGAGAAAGTTGGTAAAGAAGGCGTTATCACTGTTGAAGAGGCGAAGGCGTTGCAAACTGAATTGGATGTTGTTGAAGGTATGCAATTTGACAGAGGATACTGCTCTCCATATTTCGTAACAAATCCAGAAAAAATGGTTTGTGAATTAGATAATCCTTTGATTTTGGTTCATGAGAAAAAATTATCAGTGTTACAACCAATGCTCCCAATTTTAGAAAAGGTAGCTCAATCAGGACGTCCTTTGTTGATTATTGCTGAAGATGTCGAGGGTGAGGCTCTTGCTACTTTGGTTGTAAACAAATTGCGTGGTGGATTACAAGTCGCCGCTGTAAAAGCTCCAGGATTTGGTGATAGAAGAAAGGCAATGTTGCAAGACATCGCAATTCTCACTGGTGCTCAAGTGATTAGCGAAGATTTGGGTATTAAACTTGATACAATCGATGCGACAATGCTCGGAAACGCCAAGAGAGTGATTATCGATAAAGATAATACGACTATCGTAAACGGAGCAGGAAATAAGGTTGATATTGAGGCTCGTTGTGGTCAGTTGAAACAGCAAATTAACGATACAACATCTGACTACGATCGCGAAAAATTACAAGAAAGACTTGCAAAATTATCTGGTGGTGTTGCTGTTATTAAAGTTGGCGGCGTTACTGAGTTAGAAGTAAAAGAACGCAAAGATAGAGTTGAAGATGCAATCAACGCAACTCGTGCGGCTGTATCAGAAGGTATAGTTCCAGGCGGTGGTATTGCTTTGTTGAGAGCGACAAAAGTACTCGCCAATATGCAATATAAAAACGACGATGAGCGTTTGGGTATCGATATTTTGAGAAAAGCAATCCAAGCTCCAGCACGTCAGATTATTGATAACGCTGGACTCGATGCCTCGTTAGTCGTTGGAAAAATCATGGAAAACGATAGCTTTAGCTATGGCTTCGATGCGAGAAAAGGCGAGTACGTTGACATGTTAAAATCAGGCATTATCGACCCAGTAAAGGTTGTAAGAATCGCATTACAGAGTGCAGCTTCTGTAGCTAGCTTGATGGCAACAACAGAATGCATGATTGCAGAAAAACCAGAACCAAAACCAGCTGCTCCAGCTCCACAACCTGGAATGGGTGGCGGATACGGTTTCTAATTCGCAATTATTTTATGATTTTGTTATCCCCCTTTTTTGGGGGATTTTTTTATATGTTGGATATTAGAGTTATTGCGAAAGTCGAAGGTGATAGTTCAAGACGTCTGGCTATCAGAGTTTGTGGTCTCATACAAATCACTTTCACAATAGCTCTATTATTTAAATTAAAAAAAGTAAAAAATTAACCTTTTATTAACTTTTGTGCGATATTCTGAACGCATGATGTATAGTTACCGGTGTGTACATCTGAAAACGATTTTGTCTTTATTATTATGCAAGATATAGATTTTAATAAAGACAGGCTCGCGAAAGGGGACATAGTGATAAGTGCTTTGAAAGGTTGGTGGATAGAGGATATTGTTACTCAAGTAATGGACTATCAATATCAAGAGAGACATACTATTTGATTTTGTTTTTCTAATTATTTTAGGCAATATTATCAATCTCAATGCTTGATATTTAGCTGTTTTTTATAAAGATATACACTTGAGCGAAAATTATAAGATAAGAGAGATGATGAAGAGTTAATATAATCGATAATGTATTATATTTATTATAGATAATTTTATGTTGCATATAATTAATTTTGTGCATTGGTAAGATGTCTTCTCATTGATTGATGTGCTGTAATAAATATGGCATATATATGCAAAGCAAAGAAGTCATATTAACAACGATTATTATAGATATCTATACTTTATTTATATTGTGAAAGTGCTTGATATTATTGATGATTATACGACAAAAGATTATGCAATGTATAATTATATAGTATTGATTACGTTTGTTTTAAATTGAAAATACATTAATACAAAGGTAAAAAGTGGAGATCATTGAAAGTGTAAATCTAATTTGTTTTGCTGTGATTTTAGGTTAGATATATTGGAATATATTAAATGGAAGACAGCATATGTTGCAATAATTTATAATTTTTAGAGTATAATGCTTTGATTTTTGTGGATTTTATAAGAATTGAGACATTGCTCTTTATATTTAACCAATTTTATTTATCGAAAACGAATATCGTTTGTTAAGTTGCGAATATGCATGGTAAAACAATTGGAATTTGTTTACATGAAGGATGTGGTTGAAATTTTTTATAGTAAAAATGTGATGCATATATGGAATAATATGTTTTTTATAATAAAAACAAATAATTAATCGAAATATCATTGCATCAACGCAATAGTAAACGTAATATGATAATATACGGGGTTATATCAGGCCGATGTCATAATTATCTTTTAATGGACATAAGATTATAGTGAGTTAAATATAATCTTCATATTAGAGTTTATATTAAAGCTGAGTTGTTATCTCAAAAAAATCGATTAGTAACAATTGGCTAATTTGATTATAATTAGAGCTGATATGTTGTATCGTTATGTTTTAACGGCAGTTCAAGAAAAAGCACTGATTATTATATTGTCTTTCTGTGGTCAATAAAATTGTTTTTCATGCGGCACTCTTAGCAATAAGTGTGCCGTCTTTGGTTAGAATTTTGTGAGTTTGGTACAAGAAATAAAATTTTAATTGTTAATAATTTTTCTGTAAGTTTTTAGTTTTTTTGCTTTTTAAAAATTAAATCGAAAATATTTGGAATGTTGTTTCTGCTTTTCATTGTAAATGTGCAGACGTTTTTTTGTTTGATTTTATAAAAAGCAATAGAGTTATTGCGAAAGTCGAAAATTGTGTTTTAGATTCTCTGAGTATCAGAGCTTGTAAAATCATAAAAATTACTTTTGCAGTCAACCATATAAGGAAGAATTTAATATACAAGTATTTCTGTTGTTTAATTGTCAAGCTTGCAAAAATACTTAAATATTAAATACATTTGCAGACTTATTTCTTGTCTCAGTGTCTAAAATTTAGATATCACAAAAACCTTCTCACAGTAATTCTTCTAGAATGAGGAGACAAATTATGAATACATTGAAACAGATAGTAATATTCGTTAGTATGTTGTTTGTTTTAACATTTCATGAAAACAATGTTACTTATGGAATGAGTTCTATCGAGAAAGACGATTGTTTTCAGGAAAGCAATTACAAAAATCAGAAGAGCTGTGGGGCAGTCTATGAATATAGAGAAGATTCTGAAAATTTAACAAGAAAGCTTCCATCAGCAAGATCAATGGAAAATTTACAATTGCTTACGTATGTTGATGGAGACGATTATTCATATGAATCTGATAATGAAATAACAGATGCAGTGTTTTTAAGTACTAAAGAAACATATGAATCTTCATTTTGTTCTAATGATAGACATTTATATCAATTACAAAAAAACAGATTGACCAGGTCGTCGGTTACGGTGCCAATGGATTGCGATGATTTTACAAATGCTTTTAAATTACAAAAAAACGAATCAATAAAATCGCAAGATAACCCACTGATGGTGTCGGTAGATAACTCATCAATAAAATTGGTAGAACATAAAAAAAAGAGAAGACAAACATATGTGCAACCATATGAACAAACATTCAATAAACACAAGATAAACCGTCCACTCTCACGACCAACAACGATTATATTAAGCATTGATGGAGGAGGAGCTAGAGGGATAATTCCTTTATCTATTTTGAATTTATTACATAATGAGATTGGGGATAAGTTACCTATTGATGTGTTTGCTGGAACATCAGTTGGAGCACTTGTTGCAGTTTCTGAAATATTAGGAAAAACACATGAAGTTTGTGAAAAATTTCCAACAATTGCAAAAGAAATTTTTACGAGATCAAAATTAAACAAATGGACTTTTGGATTATTTGGTGCAAAATATGTCTCTAATAAAAAACAGAATATAATAGAAGAAATCATAAATGGTCAATCAAACGATAACGAAAATCAAACAATAGAACAATTTATTCAAGGCCAAAATCAAAGATTATTTATTCCAATGTATTCGTATAATACAAGAGAAAATATAATATACGATAGCAACGATCCTATTCTTCCATTGAGTGATGCATTAATGGGAACAACGGCTGCTCCAACTTATTTTTATTCACACAATTGCGAAACTAGTGATGGACGCCAATTGGCACTTATTGATGGTGGTATTTGGCAAAATAATCCGACATTGATAGCGTATGTAGAAACGAAAAAAGCTTATCCAGACAACTATATTAAAATAATATCATTAGGAACAGGTTTTAATAATCGAATTTCAGGTGTTAATTCTGTACCTAAACATCTTTTGCAGTGGGGCATGGAAATAAGTGATGTCACAATGGAGGCTTCTGCTCAGGGCGTTAATATGAATATGATAGAAATGTGCAATATGGATCCTCTTTTGGAAAATTTAAGAATTCAAATAAATTTGGATAGCAATAGTTGCTCATTGGATCGTGTTGAACCAGTCCATTTAACGAACTTAAAAAATTCCGCAATTAGCACGGTTACCAATCAAGCTGTAGCTCCATTGCAATACAATACATTTGAAAGAATTAAAGAAATTTTAAGGGAAGAAACGTTAAAAAGGAAAAGCTAACACAATAAATATTAGAAATACTTATGCATTAAATATTGAGAAATAATTTAGATCACAAAAAATATGCTATTTTTCATCCTTTACTTTCTTTTTCGTGTTTTTTGTGGTCTAAATATTTGGGTGCATATTAGATTAATGACAGACCATTGAAGTGTTTAGGATGGAAATCTCCTAACAATTTTGCTCTCGTGTTTTGATTGCTTCTTTAATGTGCTGTATTAAAAAAATTAATTAAATAAGAATTATTTTCGAAACAGCATCAATATAAAAAAGATTGGTGCTGTGATTATAGCTATCCCATTAAAAATGAGATAACAGCATTTAACTTTAATAATCCGTCAGTAGTTAATTGAATTTTGTCGTTTTTTTGAAAAATCAATCCATTTTCTTGTAAGAATTTTATTTTGGCTTTTGTGATGAATTTTTCAAGATTTTCATTTGAAACATATCTATATAGTTCAGTAAATTTTATTCCTTCAATTTTTCGCAAACCTACAATAATCATTTCTTCGAGCACTTCTTCATTGGATAAAATTTTATTCATTTCAAATTTACCAATATTATCTGACCATTGTTTTAAATTAGAGTATTTTGTTGTTGCATGCTTTTGTCCTTCAATCACTAAACGTCCATGGGCGCTAGCTCCACATCCTAAATAATCTCCATAATTCCAATAAGTTAAGTTGTGTTTTGAGTAAAATCCTTGCTTAGAAAAATTAGAAATTTCGTAACGATTAATGTCATACGTTTTCAAAAAATCTTCAATATGCGACATATAATCTATATCATCAAAATTAGTTTTGTCTCGCATGAATTTTGCATAAAACGGCGTTCCTGGTTCGAGTGTTAACTGGTAATTTGAAATATGCTTGGCTCCTAAATTTACAGCAAACTGTAAATCATCAATCAAATCAGTTAGATCTTGATAACCATACATAAAATCAAAGCTAAAATTATCGAATATTTTTGCGACTTGTGTTGCTGCTGTTTGAGCTTGTTGCTCCGAATATATACGTCCCAAAAAATTTAAATTTTTATCTTTAAAACTTTGTGCGCCAAGCGATAGTCGATTAATTCCTGCCGTACGAAATTCATTCAATTTTACTTCATCAAAAGTTGCTGGATTAGCTTCCATAGTAATTTCAACATCGTTAGTAAAATTGACTGAAAGAGTATCTATTATTTTTTCAATTGTTTTTGATGATATCAAAGAAGGCGTGCCACCACCGAAAAACACACTAGTTATAATTTTATCTTGCCAATATTGTTTGGACGAGACTAAGTCATTGAGTAATTTTTCCTCATACTCTGATATATCAACATTGGCACACGGATAGCTTACAAAATCGCAATACGGACATTTAGCTAAACAAAACGGCCAATGTAAATATACGGCTAATTTATCCACGAATTTTAGCTCAATAAAATTTTCTTCTGCATCTCAATTATTTGAGACATATTTTTTCTTGCATATGACATGAGCTGTAATAATCTTTCATCATCAAACGAACCGTGTTCCCCTGTCGCCTGAACCTCAATCAAATTTCCAGTATCAAGCATAACAAAATTAGAATCTACCTCAGCTTGAGAATCTTCTGAGTAATCCAGATCTAACAAAACTTCACCATCAACGACACCGCATGAAGTAGCTGCGACCAAATGCACAAAAGGATTATAACGTAATTTTAATTTTTTAATTGCCAATCCAACGGCTACGCAAGCTCCACAAATTGATGCGGTACGAGTGCCACCATCAGCTTGAATAACGTCACAATCGACTTTAATTTGCTTCTCTCCCAGTACACCTAGATCCAAACATGCACGAAGTGAACGACCGATTAAACGCTGAATTTCATGAGTACGGCCGCTTTGCTTTCCCTTTACTGCCTCTCGGTCCGTGCGAGTATCAGTAGCTTGAGGTAATAATGAATATTCTGCAGACAACCATCCTTGACCTGTTCCTTTAACAAACGCAGGCACTTTATTTTCAATTGTTGCTGCACATATGACTTTAGTATCTCCGCAAGAAATCAAGCAGCTTCCCATCGCATGCTTCAAAAAATTAGGAATCATTTCAATTCTTCTAGCTTCATCATTTTTACGATTGGAAATTCTACTCATATTACATTCTCCTACTGATAACGATCTAATTATAATTCCAATGATATGAAAAGCAACAGTATATAATATATAAAATCAGACAGCACACATGTTAAGTCGAATGGGGTAGGGAACAAAAAATAAATATAACTAAGTATCTTTTTTTATCTCCAAG